>Ga0137306_103905_pt1 | contig 10671 bp, 14 predicted proteins | sample Inofroosms_March_FD_97187 | JGI IMG/M metagenome (GOLD analysis project Ga0137306, IMG submission 97187) | Mouse cecal microbial communities from Vienna, Austria - N-Acetylneuraminic and N-Acetylglucosamine D2O microcosms_March | ecosystem: Host-associated > Mammals > Digestive system > Large... | reverse complement strand
ATTCCACAAGGGACTGCTGTTTGTGTGGGAACAGGTGCGAATAGGTATTTAATGTGGTAGATACCTTTTCGTGTCCCAGACGGTCTGCGAGGATAAGGGCATCACAGCCCTGATTGATTAATAAACTGGCGTGCGAGTGCCGTTACGGTATAATAACGACAAACGGAAAAAGCCTTTATTTTCAAGGGGTTTGAGCGTTTGCCGTCATTTATTCAATTCCTTTTCCAAGTTGAAACATGGCGAGAAAAATATCGAAAAAAGGAGGCTGTTTCATTAACGACAAAATTTAATAGTGCCAGCGGTCCGGCGTATTGCCTGACCGCTGGTTGCCTTGGCTGATTCATTTAAACCGTATGACTAATATAGCGGCACATATATCAACGCCTATTTGAGAAAAAGACTCAAATTAATGTTGATTTTTTTGCGATTCTGTGTATAATAAAATCAGGAGGTAATGCGTAATGTTGATACAATTTCGTTTCAAGAATTTTAAATCTTTTAGAGATGATACCATTTTAGATCTTTCTGCCACTAAAATCACGGAACATTCTGACAGGGTTATTTCTGCTGGATATGATAAACTATTGCCTACAGCAGCTATTTTTGGGGCAAATGCAAGTGGCAAATCAAATGTGATTGAAGCTTTTCGTTATATGATGACTTATGTGATAGAGTCTTTTTCATATGGTGGCGATCCGAATGACAGAAAAACGAAAAACAAAAAATTGAAATATACTCCTTTTTTGTTTGATAGTGCCAGCAAGGATGCTGAATCCTCTTTCGAAGTTTACTTTATGGGTACGGAAGAACGTGGGTATAAATCATACAACTACGGATTTACACTGAATCAAGATGGTGTTATTGAAGAATGGTTAAATTCAAAAGCCAAGACTGCCAGGGAGTATAAACAAGTTTTTTATCGTAACGGAAATGAACTGGATTTATCAGGACTTCCCACTAAGAGCCAGGAACTTATTCGAATTTCTTTGAATAAGGAAGCCCTTATTGTTTCTCTGGGTGCAAAACTGAAAGTTACGAAATTGAAATCCATTCGAGATTGGTTTTATAATACAAATTTTACTAATTTTGGAAATCCTTACGAGAACGTTTTTCTTTCTTCTCTCATCCCAGATGGTTTTGCAGAAAATAAATCTGTTCAAGATAAAGTTGTTGCTTATTTTTCATCCTTTGATTCTTCCATTATTGGATTTCATACTGAGGTTTTGAAAGGCGAAGATGAAGATCACAGGCATGTTAAAATAGATGCAATTCATTGTATGGTTAACGGTGGAACAGCCTCTATACCATTGGAGGAGGAATCCGATGGAACCTTGAAAATGTTTGCACTTTACCCTGCGTTGCAAGACACTTTGGAAAATGGCGGAGTGCTTTTTGTTGATGAATTGAATGCCAGATTGCACCCTTTGTTGGTCAGAAGTTTTTTGATTACTTTTTTGAATCCGGAAATCAACTCGAAACATGCCCAATTAGTATTTACAACCCATGATTCCTGGCAGCTTTCTAATAATCTTCTTCGAAGAGATGAAATTTGGTTTACTGAAAAAGATGATAGTGGCGTTTCTGCACTTTACTCACTAGCAGATTTTGTGGATGAGGATGGCATAAAAATTCGTAAAGACGAAAGCTATGAGAAAAACTATTTGCTTGGAAAATACGGTGCGATTCCTACATTGAAATATTTTGACATGTTCAGGGAGGGATAAGCATGGCAAAAGCAGATAGAAAAGGAAAACGTAAAGGGAGAGACAATTTTCGCACAAGGGTTCCGGATTTAGGGTATTATTTTATAGTAACTGATACAAGGGAAACCGAAGAAAACTATATGTATGGGCTCCGGAACTCTCTCCCTAAGGATTTACAAGGGCGAATTGTAATTAAAGTTTCTAAAGCTAAAACAGATGAACTTGTTACTGCGTGTAAAGAACAAGCTGCCATGGAGCCCCAATATGGAGAACCTTGGATTGTATTTGACCGTGACAGGGTTATTCATTTTGATCAAATTATAGAAAACGCCAAACAGGAAGGGGTTAATGTAGGCTGGTCAAATCCCTGCATTGAGATTTGGTTTGATGCTTACTTTGGGAGAATGCATGGCTATCAGGATTCTGTTACATGCTGTCGCGAGTTTGCTAATACTTTTGAAAAGAAAACCGGACAGGAATATAAAAAGTCCAGCAACCAGATTTATACTATGCTGAATCGTTATGGTAATGAGCCAGAAGCCATTAAGATAGCAGGATCTCGTTACGCACAGTATTTAAGAGACGGGGTAGATAAACCATCAGGAATGTGTCCGTGCACAACGGTACATAGGCTGGTAGATGAAATAAAAGATAAAATAGAAAGCTCCTAAATGCTGCTGTTCTGTGTCCGGGGTGTCATTTCTAAGTAAATACAAAAAGAAGCGGCAGTTCTGAAAATCAAAGCCACCGCTTCAAAGGCGCGTGAAAATGTATCTGCTGGACGACGGCTTTTTTCTTTTGCCGTCGTCCGGCAGAATAAGAAGTATATTTAGATTTTAATTGAGACGGCGTATTCTCCATCCAACTCAAAAGCTTCTCTTCAAGGTCATTCGTCTTTTTTGTTCTGATACCATCCTTATTCTGTGTGCCCAGAGTAGAAAAGGACTGGAAGTGTCTGCCGTCGACCTTCGCTCGCTCCGGCATCAGTATCCGAATGTCGAGAAAGATATCACAAGAGAAGTGTTCGAAGTTGCAGAAAACGCAATAATGTGTGTTATACTGTAGTTGTTGGGAAGTGTTCAAATACGGATGCTCTTTGCAGCTATCTGGAAATACTGTCAAATGCATAAAAAATACGTGCTGTTCATAGAATAACAGAGGTAAGTTTTTTCTTGACAAAAGTGGTTGTTGAGGATATACTGTACCTAGTGATCGCACTACGGAAACTTGAGAAGCCCGTAGTCCGGAAGGCTCCTGAGGGGGCCTTTCGTTATTTTTAGGGAAGTACAAAGGCGGCAGGAAAATGAAGAAAAAAGGGTTTTTAACATATGATGAGCAGATTGCCTTTTTAAAAGAGAAGAAGAATCTACAAATACAGGATGAAGAATATGCCAAAAAGATATTGTTTCAAACAGGATATTTCCCGCTGACCAATGGATATAAAGAGGCATATAAGAATCCTGTAACGAATCAATTTCAAGATGGCGTTACTTTTGAAGATATTTATGAATTGTATCAATTTGATAATGATTTGCGGAGTATTTTCATAAAGTACATCTTAATGGCGGAGAGGAATATTAAGTCTTCTTTATCGTACCATTTTTGTCTTGTGTATGGCGATATGCAAAATGATTATCTGGACATCAGTCATTATGATTATTCAGGCAAGAAAAAGATTGTGATTCAGAATATGTTGAAAATCATGAAAGGTCAGCTTAGAAGTGATAGCGATTATGTATACATTCGTCATTATATGATGAAATATAAATACGTACCATTATGGGTACTGTTTAATGTGTTAACGATAGGACAGTTATCCAAAATATATAGTTGTCAAAAAGGGCGGGTGCAGATACAAGTTTGTCAGGATTTTGGACCAATTAAGATTAATGAGATGACGAAGATGTTGGCAGTCATGACAAAGTTTAGAAATGTGTGCGCCCATAATGATCGATTATTCGATTTTCGGACAAAGGATGCGCTATGTGATATGAAGATCCATGAGAGACTTTCTTTGCTGAGAGAATCTGGGCGATATATGTATGGAAAGAATGACTTGCTCGCACAGTTAATTATTTTGAAACTTTTGTTGCCGGAAGATGAGTTTAAAGCACTTTTTCATGAATTAAAAGTGTGTTTCCGAAAGCATCCAGTTACGTTTGGTACGGGAAAGGTGTGCGCCGATGATTGTCTGGAACTGGCGATCCCTCTTGTGTTTGGACTGACATCGAAACAGATTGTGGATACGCTGCGCCTTACCCGTCCTATTTTCCGTCAGACGGCAGTCTTTGGACATTTCGGAAGGAAAGAATTCCCATGGGAACGTACCGATAAAGCAGAGGCACTTCGCAATGCGGTGATCTGATGGCGTGGGTTGCGGAAGAAGAGTATCAGGCGGTCAGGCAGGTAAGCGCTTATGAGTATCTGCAGTGAAGGTGTGAACTGGTTTCAGACACAGGGAAAATGGAAAAGTGGGGGCAGTGTCCCGACTCCCGGAACGATTATCTTTTTTGACTGGGATCATGACGGAGCCAGTGATCATGTGGGAATTGTGGAAAATTGTGATGGAACGACAGTGCATACGGTGGAAGGAAATAGTGGAGTTTGTCTATTCTGCAAACTCCTGCATTTTCAGTAAGAATTTTTCGGCAGCTTTGGGAAATACTTGATATTTTTTCCAAATAATATGCATTTCTTCCGTAAGTTCCGGCATCAAAGGGCGAAAACATAAACTACTGTTATCTGTAATATTGATGATTTTATCAAAGCACAATGCATATCCCATTTTGTCCTTTACCATGAGAGAGCCATTGAACAGGAGATTATAGGTTCCTACAATATTCAGTTCTTCAGGATTTTTACCCAGCCACTTTATTAGGGAGGATTTACTGGAGCGCTGACGAGAGATGATGAGAGGCTTATTCCACAAATCTTCTGCTGTAATAACCTCTTTTTGAGCCAATTCTGCATCAGTACGCATGAGAATGCCCCAGGTATCTTTATACGGGACTTTTAATTTATGGTATTTGCCGGTATCTACTTCACCAAATACTAACCCAAAATCAATCAGTCCGCGATCAAGATTTTCGAGGACACTGGCGCCGTCTCCGCTTATAATGTGGAAATGGATATCAGGAAACTCTTCCTGCAATGCTCGTGCGGCGGATGTGAGAAAACGGACACCGTCAGTTTCGCCTGCTCCAAGTGTAATATCTCCAGTAAGATAGTCATTAGATAAAGTGATTTCGTTTTCTGTCTTTCTTACCAATTCCATGATTTCTTCAGCTCTTTTACGAAGGATCATTCCCTCGTCAGTCAAGGTAATTCGACGATTGCCGCGAATCATCAATTGTGTACCCAATTCCTCTTCCATTTCTTTTAATTGCCGCGAAAGTGTTGGCTGTGACAAATGCAGCGCTTCGGCAGCTCCTGAAATACTCTGTTCTCGTGTAACAGCCAGGAAATATTGTAAAACACGTAATTCCATGAAATTCACCTCACAAATTAATATGTTAGAGTAAATTATCTTATCGGGCTTCAATGATGAAAATATTGTACCATGTTTTGGCATGCCTATCAAGTATGGCAGCATATCCGATATAAGTATTTGTTATTTAACATAGCGAAAGGTAAAATGTAATTGTAAGACAAAGAAGTAAAAAATCAGCAACAAAGGAGTGAATAAGAATGAAAATTTTAATTATAGCAGGCAGTGGAATGAAAGCCGGAAACACAGATCGGTTATCAGATGCTTTTATGGAAGGGGAAAGGCATATTGATGAAAAGCATTTGCAGGTAGCCTATGAGTTTGGAAAAAGTATAGGTACTGTTTAGAAATTGTTTATTTGTTTGAGTGGGAAGTGTTATTTGTACTCTTTGCATATGTTTATGAAACCAAGGAAAGGATGTGAGACATTTGACAATCAGAAAAAAATAAAGCTGTCAAATATTTTGATGATTTTGATTCCGATTGTAATTACAACGATTGTAGTAGTAATTTGTCTGCAGACTTCACTTGGAAGCTATTGGTATACGTTGCAGGCCATGTACAGTGATGAAAATGGAATTCAGTTTGCACAGAGTATGATTTATAACTATCAGCAGGAGTTATGGGTAAACAACTGGAGTGAGAAAGCAGATGGTGAGAAGCCTCATGAAATCCAGGAAACGGATGAAATGAATAAGATGGAAGAATCATTATCCCGGCTTGGATATCACTTTTATATAGAGAAAAATGGATATGAAGTGTTTTCAAATCTGACGAATGATGATAAGTATGCGGCTGCATCTGTTGCGGGAGAAGCGGTAGCGCATGCAAAAACGCTGACTGCCAGCAGTTATGATATATCAGTTATAAAAAACACGTTTCACCATGGAGAATATACATTCTGTATAGTTGCAGTACATACGGGTACCACCGATGAAAATGTGATTGCATACATTAAACAATATATTTTTCTGTATATTTTAGGGTTTGCAGCATTATTTGTTGGAATTTCTGTGATTACGAATACATTGATGTCCGGCTGGATTTCCAGGAGCATTTTAGTTCCACTTAAAAAATTGCATGAGGGAACGAAAAAAATCCAGGAAGGAAATCTGGATCAGGAACTGGATTACGAGAAAGCGGATGAGTTTGGCGCGGTGTGCAAAGATTTCAATGCAATGCGGGTCTATCTGAAAGAATCTGTAGAACAGCGTTTGGAAGATGAACCAAAAAGGAAGGATTTGATTTCCGCAATTTCCCACGATCTGCGAACGCCACTTACTTCGATTCGAGGATATGTGGAAGGTCTGCTGGATGGAATTGCGAGTACACCGGAAAAACAGAAGAAATATCTGCGGGCTATTCAGGTGCGAACTGGAAATATGGTAGACATGGTAAATAGCTTGTCGGAATATAACCGCCTAAACAGCAGAGAATTCCGTTACCACATGGAGCAAGGCAATCTGAGACAATTTGTGGAGCAGTATTTGGATATCTATATGCTGGAGGCAAGGCAAAAACAGGTGGATATAGAATTTTATGCTACAGAAGAAGAGTATCCTGTGTTTTGATGTATGCAGAGAGGTTAGAAAGCACAGCAGTCTGCCAATTATTATGGTAACAGCAAAAAAAGAGGATATTGATAAGATTCGGGGTTTGGGGTTAGGTGCAGATGATTATATTGTGAAACCTTTTAGTCCTGCTGAATTGGTAGCGAGAGTGAAATCTCATATTCAGATACATAAATTATTGTTAGAACGACAGGAGACAAAAGCAGAAACAGGCATTACATACGGAAAATTAACGGTATATCCAAAATCAAGAAGAGTGCTGATTAGTGGTGAGGAAGTGATTTTGGTGAACAAGGAATTTGAACTTTTATTGTTTTTAGCTGATAACCCGAACATTGTATTTTCAAAAGATACATTATTTGACCGTATCTGGGGTATGGACTCTATGGGAGATACCGCTACGGTAACGGTACATATTAACCGATTGAGGGATAAATTGGAAAAAGTCGATAAAGACTGTCAATTTATTGATACGGTGTGGGGCGCAGGATACAGATTTACAGCACGTTAAGGAGCAGGCAGGAAATAACCATTGAAAAAATAGAATTAGGGGGAAGATGCAATGTCACAAACAGAATTTTTAAATCAGTTAAAAAATCCGGAAGGATGTTTATTAGGGAAAGGAACAGCTCTGTGTGCGAGGATGCATGAAATATCACAAGAGGCAATCAGGATTTCTGCAGAAATTAATACAGGCTATCATCCGCCGGAAGAACTCAGACAGTTGTTAGAAAAGCTGACAGGACATGAGATTGATGAAAGTGTGAATTTATTTCCGCCTTTCAATTCAGATTTTGGAAAAAATATTACCCTTGGCAAGTATGTTTTTATCAATAGTGGGTGTAAGTTTCAGGATCAGGGAGGCATCACCATTGGAGATGGCGCTTTGATTGGCCATAATGTGGTACTTGCTACTATAAATCATGATTTAGAACCAGAACACCGGGCAGATTTATGGCTGAAGCCGATACATATTGGGAAAAATGTGTGGATTGGTGCGAATGCCACGATACTTGCAGGGGTATCAATCGGTGAAAATGCAGTTGTTGCCGCGGGCGCCGTAGTGACAAAAGATGTGCCGGATGGCGTGGTGGTCGGCGGTGTACCGGCAAAAATAATCAAAAATATATCATAAAAGAAAAGGAGAACGAACATGAGTGGACACATTTTAGAAAAAGTTTAGTTTCCTGTTATTTGGATGTTATCCTAGCCGGTTAAATTAGTATCAGACAAAAGAAAGGAGTCAGAAAAATTGAAATTACAGAGATTAACAGCGATTTTATTATCTGCACTGACGGTCACTTCTTTACTGGCAGGATGCAGCAGAAACAATACAAATCATCCGAGTACTCATTCCATAGCAAAAGGTGAGGAAATAGAAATTTTAAGACCGGAAGAAGAGATTACAGAATTAGAATCTGGACTGTCTATGGTGAATTTTGAAGGAAATGATGGATTTGAGCAGTTCTTAGAACAGGGAGGCGCATCCAGTGACGAAGGCATTATAGAGTTCCTTGTAAATAATCTAGGTGAAGACGTTATCGGACTGTTGTTTGGAAATAATCCCTTTGGATTACCATAGTTGGCAGCGTTTTTATCGCTTATATGGGAATGTCACTTCTTAGAAAAAAGGAGAGACAAAAAGTACAGGAAGAGGCGCTGAGTTTTCCCAAGATGTTTTTGTCATCCTTTGCTGTTGGGATTACCAATCCGGCAGTTATATTGACATTTCTCTTTGCCTTTTCCTGGATGGAAATTGGAGGGCAGGCAGGAGGGATTCAAGGAATCGGATTAGTATGTGGAGTTTTTGCAGGAACATATTTATGGTGGGGAATGCTTACCGGACTTACCTGTTTCTTGAAAAGAAAAGTAAGAAATCTGAAAATTTACAAAATCAATCAGATATTTGGATGCATTTTGACAATCCTCGGAGTTGTTATTTTTATAAGAACCATTCTATAACCAAATAAATTATAAAAGAAGAAAAGGAGATTTTATCATGGAAGTAATTAAAAACAAAACATTTGATGAAGAGAGAGCATTATATGGAAGCAGAAATCTTTTAGTAAAAGATTGCAGATTTGACGGTCCGGCAGACGGAGAAAGCGCTTTTAAGGAAGCACAGGATATTCAGGTGGAAAACGTATTCTTTAATCTCCGTTACCCGTTCTGGCATGATCAGAGAGTAAAAATTGATGGGGCAGAGCTTACGGAACTTTGCCGTGCGGCGCTTTGGTATACAGATGATGTGGAGATTACAAACAGTAAACTTCATGGAATCAAAGCGCTTCGTGAATGTTCAGGAGTAAAGATGGACGGGTGTGATATTATATCACCAGAGTTTGGCTGGTCAACCAGAGGAATTGAGATGAAAAATTCCAGTGCAGAAAGCGAGTATTTTATGATGCGTTCCGATCATCTGCATTTTGGCAATGTGAGTCTGAAAGGAAAATATTCGTTCCAGTACATTGAAGACTCTGTATTTGAAAATTGCAGCTTTGATACAAAAGATGCATTTTGGCATGCCAAAAATGTGGTTGTCAGAAACAGTGTGGTAAAAGGTGAGTATCTTGCATGGTATTGTGAGAATGTGACTTTTGAAAATTGTAAGATCATTGGTACGCAGCCGCTTTGTTATTGTAAAAATTTGAAACTGATTAACTGTGAGATGGCAGGCTGTGATCTCAGTTTTGAAAAATCAGATGTAGAGGCAACTCTTACAGTTCCAATCGAAAGTATTAAGAATCCTTTGAGCGGCCATATTTATGTACCGACTGTTGGTGAAATGATTGTGGATGATGAAAATGCGAAAGGAGAAGTTTTGATAACAAAAGCAGAGTGTGCGTAGGAGAGAAGGGGCATGAAAAAAGTATCTTATTTTGTTTTGTTCGTTGCGATGCTGTTGTTATTAGCAGGATGTGGCAGAAACCATGAATCCCCTGAGACGGTAAATTCAGATATGGAACAGAAAGCGTATACTGGAGGGCAAAGTAGATAAAGAAAAATTTCTCTCAGGGAAGTATGTTCTGGCACAGGGGATAGAAGAAATAGAATCAGCGTGTGCACATCCGACATATTCGGTAGGCGATATAGTTGAAGTAGAAGGAAGGGCATATGAAGTCATGGCCATTATTTCAGCACCGTATCCGGTGATAGAAGGGAATATAAGTCCTGGTTATGAATTCAGTTTGCAGTTTTTTATGCCAAACAGCGAATTTTACGAATTGTATCCGGATAATACGGCACGGAGAATATTTTTGAATGTAGACAAGGATGAAAAAGAAAATATCCAGGCATATTTGGAGGAATATACTGATAGGAATAATATACCAATGATTTCAGAAAAAAGTGTGGAGATGGAATATCGTAAGGAAACAAGTGCTTCTATGGCAATTTCGAATATTTTAGCAGGAATGATATTGCTTATTGGAGTTGTTAATATGGTGAATGTTGAGATAACATCTGTGAAAATGCGTAAAAAAGAGTTTGCTATGATGCAGAGTCTTGGAATGACTAAGAAGCAGCTTAGATATGCACAGAGAGGGCTATTCATCAGAACAGATCGCGAATGCGTCTGTCCGCAAAAAGCGGGCAAACGCAATTCTATTTCTAAAGCATTTTATTTGCCTTTGCAGTTTACTTCAAATTGGTAGATAGTAACGCAGGAGTTAATCTGCTTTCGGTTCTTTTCGCATGAAAATCATCAGAATGATATATACCATCAATCCACTTGAAAAAGCAAAAAACATAAGGACAAAAAGCTAGCGTACAACTTTAGGGCTTACATCAAAATACTTTGCCAGACCGCCGCAAACACCAGCTAAAACTTTTCCTTGTCTGACTTTATATAGTTTTTTCTTCATGTATTTTTCCTTTCTGACTATAATTTAATCCAGCCAGCAGAACAGCT
>Ga0137306_103904_pt1 | contig 10673 bp, 9 predicted proteins | sample Inofroosms_March_FD_97187 | JGI IMG/M metagenome (GOLD analysis project Ga0137306, IMG submission 97187) | Mouse cecal microbial communities from Vienna, Austria - N-Acetylneuraminic and N-Acetylglucosamine D2O microcosms_March | ecosystem: Host-associated > Mammals > Digestive system > Large... | reverse complement strand
TCTATCTTCTGTGACTTCCTAATGATATTCAGATGTCCCTCGTGAATAATATCAATACAAAAACACGTATAAACTTTTTTCAATTTGCAAACACCTCCAAATCAATTCATTACATTAATCGTCACATTCCAATTTCGACTGATATTCTTTTTGATTGATCACAGTAGCAATCAAAAACATTAGCAGATAGGAACAAGTTGTGGTTAGTGCCGCCGCCCAAACCTTATATTTGGGTATTAAGATAATATTGGCAACGAGATTAAACACCATTGCTATCACATTGATTATTAGTATACTTGTAGTTTTTTTATTATAATTAATCAAATACGTGCGGAAATACATAGCCCCTAAAAATGTATCTCCAATCAATATAAGCCAAAGATACTTTTCGGATTCTAAAAACTTATCTCCAATTAGAATTGGGAACAAAAGCTTTACTGCAATAACAAAGAAGAAAATCCCTATAATGCATATTCCCAGATAAAGTAATAGATTTCTCCTGTTCTTTTTTTCAGATTCTTTTATTCCTAATTCTTGATACGACTTATAAATATGAGGCGAATAGAATATGGTTAGCGTATTTATTAATATCAGTTCAAATATTCCGCCAAATTTTGTGGCTAATGAGTATATGCCTATATCTCCAATAGAACAGAAATAATTCAGAATCCACCTATCGCTTAAAAGGAGTATACTGTTTACCAACCCCGTAATTGCTAATGGTATACTTACCCTGAGTATTCTATAAGCATATTCAGCATTAATATCAATAATTGATATTTTCACGTTTAACTTATAAACAACCGGAACCAATACGGTAAGAATAATATTTGAAATCACAGTTGCAATAAGAATACTATATATACCCCAGCCCCAATAACAAACACCCATATAATTCATGAACAACGTTATAAGACCAGTCACAAGCTGAATAATGGTCATTATAGTCGTTTTATTCTGATTCTTGCAGAGCATCAAACATAGATTTGAAAAATATACAAAAAAAGACGCAATTAAAATCAAATTAACTATTGACCGGTCCAGTGATCGAAAGTGTAATAAACCAGCGGAATTAATAACCAATAGCATGGCTACTATCGGCAATGCTATTGTTATGTACAATATAATATTTTTTTCAATAGCTAATGTCCTGTCTTTATCTTTATAATGAAAGTACTCTATTCCCAAATACTGGCAAAGCCCAAAACCAATTAGCATACCAAAAAATGACAAAATAGAATTAGCCAGTTCTATTATTCCATATTGCTCCGTCGAGAAAACTCGTGTATATATAGGTGTAAGTATAAAAGACGCGCCCTTCAACACAAAAATCCCCAAAAAGTATATTGTCAAATCAACGAGTCTTTTTTTATTACTACCTATTATTTTTATCAATGCATTCATATCTTTTTATTTAAATATTTCCATTTCAATTTGTTGATTTTTCTTTTTAATCTACCGATATAATCGTTCTTTTCAATTATAAATCTAGGTTCACCATTAGTATAAAAGCTTTTGTCCGTAGCCATAACCCTATATAAATCCAGAATTTTCAATTGCTTATATGTCTCTCGAAATGAAGTGGACAATTTGCATAGTGTTTCATCAAACTCATCTTTGCTCAAATCAAAAGGCTTACCATCATCTCTACAATATTCATAGTATGATCTCAGATATATAACATCCTTCTTTATAAGTGCCCAGTATTCAATTTTCTGCGATGCCTCTGGCAGAAAACTGCCATGTTCATCAGCAATTATGTACGCTGGTTCTTTATCTGAAAATAATGAATTACCATACCCATTATATGGATGATTAATCATCCCCATAATGGTTGGATAAACATCAACTAAAGAGCATAGTTTATCATTATAGCCAAAATGATTTTTGCCCTTTTCATGAATGAACATCAGTACATTACTCCGATCACGGTTTAGCATATATATTTTATCTTCCGTATCATATTCTTTCTGGAATTTGAAACCATGATCAGAAAACACAAAAATGTAGTCAAACACATCCGATGGTATGATTTTAAATATATTACTTATGCTTTCATAAAGAATTCTAAGGCCATTCGCAACACCAATTTCATTTGCGCCATAATCATCAAGTGCCCAATGAAAATCCGTTAATGCAATATGAGCAAATATATTGTCCTTTGATAAGTCAATTGACTCAACAAATTTATCCAAATCCAAATCAATATTGTGCTTTCCAATTTCGTCATATTTTGGTGGCAAACAACCTAAAACTTTTTCATTTGGATTAGTGAAAAAATATAAATCATATTTAAGCTCAGTCAGTATATCCAAAAAGCTTGTCTTGTTCAGATAGAACTTAGGATATTTTGCTCGTGTGTCACAACCATTATCTGGCGGCGTAAATCCACTCCAGTAGCATCCCATGCTTCGCCCTGTATCTGGACCATGTGAGAAGCAATTGGAATAATAGGTGCCCCCCATGCTTTTTAATAAACCCTCAAAGCTTTTATTCTTTGAATTGTTAAAGTCAAGAACGCCAGGTCTTACCATATCGCAAAATAGAAATAATATTTTCATAATCAAATTCCCTCTAATATAACTTCATTTAGTGCCTTGCTGACCTCAGCGGCTGGCATTTTCTCTGGTATATCAACACATGAAATACTCTTTGCTTTACTAAAAGCCTCTTTCAAAATATCCCTTCTAGGGTCAATGTACTCACCTATATCTTTGAATTGCTGTGCATGGTAATTCAAAACAATTTTTAATCCCACATCCCACTCGTGAAGAATCACATTCAATGCAAAATTTGTTGCCATGGTCACGTTATAACCATCCATAGATATTCTAACAGTATCTGATGCCTGATTTCTCCTCATAATGAAGATATCATCCAATTTCACAGGATTAATCTGAATCTTATCCGACGGAAAGAGCTTTACAGGTGGCACTGTCAGATATGAATATATACTTTTGTCTTCAATATGCAGGATTTTTTTAGCTTTTCGAATTCCTCGTTTGAAATACATGTTATCTTCGATATGTACATATTTAACATCATGTTGCTTGAAGTACTGAGGAAATAATGCCTTATGGTATTCATAAAGGCAAAATGGTCTTGGATATGAATAAAGCTCTCCTGTTTTTGATACAAGTATTAAATCATCCCCTAAAAGAGAGACTCTGTCTTTTTTTGCAGCGTTTGCAATAAAGCATGTTTTTCCTATTCCTCCGAATGCTAATATCAGCTTTCCGCTGTTATTATCCACAGCCACGGATGCTCCATGTACAAATGTTATTCCTTGTTTTAAGAATAACATCTCCAATAAATATGGTGCATACCATGTTTCATCCGATGTCCACACCGTTACTGTCTTTTCGCCATCCTGGTATGCTACTCCAGAATATTCACTACGCATTATTGCCCCAGAATAAAAATATGAACATTCAGGAACCACAATAGCGTCATTCCTATCTTCTAACTCTTTCATGTTCTTTATAATCAACTTATATTCTATATCCCTAATCCCATTGTATATTTCAAAGCCATCAAATTGAACCTTTAAATTACCTATAATATGTTCCATCCATGCTTTATCAGTATCGTCGATAAAAACTCCAATATTGTGAATCTGATATAGTTGTTTCATTTTATCCTCCTTATGCTTATGACATAAAATCACCCTTCTATTTTTTTAGTTTTCTCTTTTTTACTAAGATTGCATTTCACAAATCTTTTCAACTTTCCAACAAGAAAATATCTGAAATACACAAATAAATAATGCCCTCTTAGAATATCAAAAAATAACCTGCTGTCGTATACCCCATTCTTCTGTTGTATATATTGATCATTGATATAATCATTGTCTAAATAATTAGGAAACATCTGCATTACATAATCTCTCATTTTTACTAATTCCTCAGTGTTATATAATGCCAAATATACTCTTACTGAAGAATAATATAATGCATGAATAATTGCCAGATATTCTAACTCTTTTGAATATTTTTCGAAGGCTCCTTCATTTCTGTAATATTCTATAACGCTATCAAAGCCTTTATGTAATTCATAAATCCTGCTTCCCTGATTAGTATTAATTATGCTCCCTTCTCTCTGATAATAATAATATAGCTTCGTATCAACTTTTCCTATGTTGCTACAGTGAAGTGCTGTCATTGGTGTTGTTGCAACATCTTCATATAACTGCTTCTCCGGAAATCTGATGTTATTATTCTTAAAAATCGAAGTTTTATAAATCTTATTCGATGCGTTGACCCCACACTCAGCAAGATACCTTTGTATACTGATCATCTCGAAATTCTCATTCTCATCCTCATATTCGTCCTCAAAAGCCCCATCAGATACAACCAAGAAATCAAATACAAAAATATCTAAATCGTTTTTTTCTATAAATTTTGTTGCAGTTTCCAACATATTGCAACTTATATAATCATCGCTGTCTACAAAGACTATGTACTCTCCTCGTGCAACATCTATCCCGGAATTCCGTGCACCACCAAGGCCTTTGTTCTTTTGATGAACTACTTCAATCTTATTTGTATTTTGTGCCTGAACTCTATCTGCGATTTTTCCTGTATTATCTGTTGATCCATCATCAATTATTATAATTTCATAATCAGTATAGGTTTGACATATTATTGAATTTATACATCTTTCCAGATATTCTTCAACATTGTATGCCGGCACTACAAATGAATACTTTACCATGTTTATTTTCTACCTTTTATCTTATTTATTGAAAATATACAAGCTCCCCAAAACCCTTCTTCCCTTATCTTTCTTCTCACTCTTTGTGGGAAAGTATATACACGTTCAAATACATGTCCAATCTTTTTCCCAAATACTTTTGAGACTTTTTTTTCTAATTCTAATACCCTTCTCTGATCATTTGAAATCCAAGCTCCGCTATACCAATGAACGGAGTATGTCCTCTGAGTCAGCTCTAATACTCCGGTTTTATAATCAATCGGACATAGATAATCATAAGGAAAAATACTCACTCCATCAACATCTTGTATTTCCTTTTCCTCGTGCGAATACCCATATCTTTCCAGTACTTCTGTGGCAAAATCCAAAACAATTTTTACATTCTGTTTGCCATCTTTCTCTATAAATGATGATTCTTCATAATAGTCTTTTATAGACTTACATATATTATTATGGGGTACAAATCCCATCCCAAGACCGGGGTTCACCATTGTGCAGCCTTTTTCAATTCCCATAAACCCTCGAAGGATTAACAGTTCATCAATAGGTCTTATTATTTCTACATCAGTATCAAAATAGAACCCACCATAATCATATAAAATTTTAAAGCGTGCATAGTCGGAAACAAACGCCCATTTTTTATTTTCATAAGCCTGCTTAACATACAAACATGAGTTTAAATCAAAGTTGTCCTCATTCCATTCTTTTATTTCATAATCTGGGCAAAACTTCTTCCAACTGTTTATGCATCTAACTGCATCAGCGGGTAGGGGATTTCTCCCGAACCAGCAATAATGTATTACTTTTGGTATCATTTTCTTTCTATCCTCAGCTTCTTCTTAACTTAAAATGCCGGAAATCTGCAAGAGATTTCATCCCAATACTTAAGATCTTTCTAAAATTCAACGTCTGCTTCCCCTTACTTCTCTTTACGAAAGTAATATATACCCTGTGCATTCTTGCACATAATCCATTTTTCATCTCCAACTATCTTACCTGCCAGTAAAACTGATAAGGAACAGTTTCTCCGGTATTAAGCATGATTCCATCATATGCCCAAAAGCCTAACATAATCACTATTACAGAAATACACACAATAATTCTGGATTTTCTCAAATATTTCTTAAAAATGTACCCATGCAGCAAAGGAAACGCAATCAGCATATTATAGCTAATCCTATATATACTCGATTCCGATATATACGATGTCAACCATAGCACAAATCCCATAGAAATATAGAATGGAATAAAACCCAAGCCGATTTCTTGCATTTCTTTATAGACCTTCTTGCGGACTATAAACACAATCGGCACTACACCCATAACCAGATATCTAAGTATGCCGATTCCTATCCCAGTTCTATAAAACCTTGTAATGTACCATCCATAATGAGGAATCATCTTCAAGAGAAATGACATCTGACTCGTCAATGAAGGTATAATAAAAATTACAATTGCGGTAATGCAATATAGCAAAATTCTTTTTTTCTTATATCTATCCTCAAGAATTTTGTCCTTAAAAAAATATACAAGCCCAAATGGAAGAATGGAACTATGAATCAATACGGCTGCTATATACCACACTCCAAACTTTTTTTTATTATTTTCTCTATATAAAAAAACCGTTGCAACAAGAAATAAACATGCGGCCAATATCTGTCTGTACGTATTAAAGGACATTTGAAAAAATATCAGCATATAAGAAAATACCCCAAATGTATAACTAATATTTTTCTTGTATAAATTAATTGTCCTAAATACAGCACAGATAGTTACGAGGGATGTAATGAAAATAATAACCTGAAAATCGACATCGAAACGAAATAAAAATCTCGTTATCTGCGTAAATAATGAGTTGTAATCAACATTTTCAAATACACCTTCAATTATTTCATCACAATTTCGTATATATATCCAGTAATCTGACCCAACTCCTCTCAAGCCTGATATCGCAGAGGGGACTAAAACCGAAAGCAAAAAGACTATTTTTTTTATTCTTCTTCCGCTAATATGTGAATATAACCATGCCAAAAGAGTGGTTATAGCAATAACTATCGCATAAAAAAGCATTTTCTTATCCCCTGCCATTTCTTGTTAAAAAGAGGTTAGCAATGTGCATGCAACAAATCCCAAACCTAACTTTCCAGTCAATCTTACAAACTGACCAAACAAAGAATCATTATCAAACCTCCTCATTTGTATTTTTCGATACGACTGACTTAATCATAACTTTATTAAACATTTTCCGTGCATATCTTTTTGAAACTGATTCCGGCAAACTGCATATAATCTTTTTTTCAATCCTCTTTAATTCAAAAACTTCATTTAGTCCGATTTTAAATCCAGCCCTGCATTTGCAAAACAAATTGATTTCCTTATCATTAAAATCCAACCCTAAAATCTTAGCCATCATTTTTATTATATCTTTATCTTTATTCAAAATACCTTTTTTATCTATTTGTGTTAATTGACTTTGGTGAATTCTGTATTTCAACAATACTTCGGGTATTACTGCAGCTTTGCAATCATAACCGTATAACATTTCAATCCATAATCGGTAATCCTCTGCCGCGCCTGGTGTATACCTTATTCCTTTTTCTTTTAATGTCGATGATCTAAAACATACCGTAGAATGAACTATAGGATTTTTCCAAATCAATTCTGCCATAATTTTCTCATTTGTAGTGGAGGAACTGTATAATTTCACAGCATCACCAAATGTCTCTGCATAAGTTGAAACCAAATCTACATCTTGATGGCTTTCCATAAACATTACTTGTTTTTCTATCCTATCAGGTAAACAGACATCATCTCCATCCATTCTAAAGATATATTTCCCCTCTGATAAATCAATTCCTTTATTTAAAGAAAATGGAATTCCTCTATTTTCCCCATTCTCTTCAATTACCAATCGTGGATCTGTTATTTTTTTAAGTATTCCCTTAGAAATATTATCTGAACCTTCATCAATTATTATTATTATTATTATATTGGAATACGTCTGATTTAAAATACTTTTAACAGCTTCTACCAACTGATTGCTGTCAATTTTGTATACTGGAATTATTACATTTACTAATGGCTCAATCATACTATTTCTCCGATACCTTAAACTCTGTAGCCGGAATTCCGATCAATACAGCGCCTTTTATATTACAAGTATTACATACCACAGCTCCAGCTGCTATTTTCACTCCATCAGCAATACTTATCCCACCAATAACAACTGATCCAACTCCAAAGTCCACATCATTCCCTACTCTTGGCGTATTAAAGCCTGGCTTATCCATCCCATTATTTCCAATACAAAGATTTCCATGTATCTTACAATTCATGCCACATCTGGAATCCTGATGAACAATTATTCCTTGAGAATGATATATTGTAAGCCCTTTATCAAAAACGTTACATGGAATACTTATTCCTAGTTTCCATCCCAGTTTATTATGGCATCTTCGATAATATAAATTTACTAATCGATTTAATACACTGCTATTATTGGAATAATATTCATCTTTTCTCAAATAATAAATATATTTGTAAATCATTCCGACTTCGCATTGAGTCAAAAGCGTATGCCACCCTCCCTTAAAACCCAATCCTCTATATATTTGTTTTTCTACCTTTAAGCATTCTCTCAAGTCGTCTCTTGTTTTAATCATTACTCCACCAAACTCCTGTCAAACAAAACGCTTGCATTCTCTTGGATGTATCATCAGCGTCATATCCATGTTGTCGTATTACTTCTGACTGTTCAATAGTTACTTCAACCGTTCATAGCATTATGATTCCATATATAATTGCTGCATTTTTTTTGCAACTGCCTGAATATCGTAACCACTATTTTTTACAATTTCAGACTTGTCATATCGCTCCACATCCTTAAATTTGAGAATCTGTTTTACCCACTCATGTACAGTTTCATCTAACGATAAAAACTCTATTCCTTCAATTAGAGAAACTTCCCTAGTAATATTTTCGGAAAATATACATGGTAATCCGGCACACTCCGCCTCAATAGCAGAAACTGGCAATCCTTCGTATAGCGAAGGCATGATATAGCAATCCGCTGCGCTTAAAAATCTATTTACATCTGACCTAACTCCAGCAAAAATCACATCATCAGCCAAACCCAATTCATTTACTTGATGTTTTACTTCCTCGAATAATTCTCCAGTACCAAGTAAAAGTAATTTTGAATCTGTACATATCTTCTTTAATTCATAAAATACATCCACTACAAATCTATGATTCTTCTGGCTCATAAATCTTCCTGTATGAACCAATACAAATTCATCATTGATATCGAGTTCTTTTCTTACAGCTTTTCTATCTGAAACGCTATATGCAAATTTCTTTGTATCTATGCCGTTGTAAATAATCTTAACTGTTCCGTCATCTATAAGCTTCTTTTCAAATATCCACTCCGCAGCAGCCATAGAACATGCAAAATAGTCGGTTGCATATTTTGATATTTGTTTCTTCATATATCCGTAGACGGCATGTTTTATAAAATTCTTCCCACTCACATAAGCACTGTGAGAATGATATATTCGCCTCTTAACATTAGCTTTTAAACATGCTTTAAGGTATGGGGCTCTCAATGGTGTCGTATAGTGAATATGTACTACATCATAACGATGTTCTTTCAGGAACTGCTCTATCTGTTGAGTTTCATCAAGTATTCTAAATAATGTGTTAGATATGTTAGAATGAACCCAATACTTAATGCCACCAAGTTCTTTTATTTCATCATCATAGAATTCATGTTCATCTCTTAAAACCAGAAAATCAAACTGTACACAAGACTTATCAATTCTTCGATACATATTCATAATAAATGACTCAATACCCGCAGCTGATAACATTTCTGTTATATGCAAAACTCTCATCGGATTATTGCACTTATCTTCCATCGTTATTTCTCCATCAGCTTTTTTATTTCAACTGCAGCCAGAACTCCAAGATTCAAACCATGCTTTCCACATATAATTACAAGCTTTCGTGACATTGGAATGTCAATTTGTTCTACATTCTCAAACAGTTCCCGAACCCAGTCCTTCTTATTTAAATCTTTAACCGCTCCAAGTTTCTGCTTATGGCTCAAGTCTATATTTAACGCTATGCTATTTTGCATAATTACGATATATGAAATAGCTGCAAACGAAAAATAAGCTCTTTTCTCAACATCATTTTTGCTTAACATCTTTTTGCGGATTGTATTTAACGGATACTTAAATTTCTCTTCCACATTTTTATCGTATCCGTGAATTGCTGATTTTTCTAAAATTCTGTAATGCAACAGGCATTTCGGTAAATATACAGCTTTTTTTATATTTGCATACACTCTAAAGTTAAAATCTACATCTTCAGCAGTTCGCATTTTTACATCGTACCTTAAATTTCCAATACAACTAGATTTGTATAGTTTCCCCCAAGCAGTAATCATTCGCATATCATAAATATTTAAGTCACCCGTATATCCATTTTCATATGTTATTTTTGAATTAAATACATGATTTTCTACAGTTTTGTTTGTATACTCTTTATAATAGCTAAAGTAAACAATATCGGACTTACTATTTATTAATTCTTCAATGATTTCTTCAAAACAGATATTCTCAATCCAATCGTCCGCATCAAGGAAGAAAACATAATCTCCTTTCATTTTCTCTAATCCAGAATTACGGGCAGTTGCCAGACCTTTATTTTCCTGATGAACAAGTTTCACTCTACTGTCTTTTTCCGCCAATTTTCTTGCAATTTCAAGGGTATTATCTATAGATCCATCATCAATAATAATAACTTCAAAATCTTCGTATGTTTGATTAAGTACTGAATCCACACACTGTTTCAGATACAATCCCGCATTATACGCAGGCACTATTACCGATATTTTTCCCTTACTATCCATCGAATGATTTTCCTCCTGTGCTTTTACCTTCTTAAATATTATAAGA
>Ga0137306_103902_pt1 | contig 10676 bp, 5 predicted proteins | sample Inofroosms_March_FD_97187 | JGI IMG/M metagenome (GOLD analysis project Ga0137306, IMG submission 97187) | Mouse cecal microbial communities from Vienna, Austria - N-Acetylneuraminic and N-Acetylglucosamine D2O microcosms_March | ecosystem: Host-associated > Mammals > Digestive system > Large... | reverse complement strand
GAAGCAAGAAATATTACTAATGCTATGAAATATATGACAAAGACAGATGCAAAAATTGTATTTTGTTTAAAAACTACTGGATGTAGAATTAGTGAAGTTTTAAATCTTAGACCATCTCAAATTATTAAAAATGATAATGGAGAATATAGCTTAAATATCTATCAAGAGAAGGTAAAAAGAGAATATCTAAAGCCTATTTCCAAACAGACTGCGGCAGTCTTGTTTTCAGAAATAAACAAAAACAAAAAGCGTTTTGGAGCTGAAGCAGAATATATATTTTTAACAGATAATAATACTCCTATTCTTTATGATAATTTTGTTCAAAGAATCAATAAAATATTTTTTGAGCATGAAGTAAAAGATAAAGATGGCAATTTATTAAGATTCAAAACACATAGATTTAGAGCAACTGTTGCAACTAATTTAATTAACGCAGGATATGGGGCAAAAGAAACTGCTAAGTTATTAGGTCATTCTAATCTCAGTTCCTTAACACATTATATACATATCCACGATGAAACTGTTTTAAAGCAACTTGAACCAAGACTAGCAAAAGATGATGCTTTAATTAGAAATATTGATTTAATGGAAAAGAACGCATCTATTACTTCAATACCAGAATCTGATGAAAAAAGTGTTGGTGTACCATTATGCCAGGACTCCGGGAACACGCATTCTGCATGACGTACTGGGGAGCGAATCGGGAACATTCCCGTCTCATATATTATGACCAATGTGCCTTATTTTAAATTGTATCTTATCTGATCACAGGTTAATCTCACAGAATCAGACAAGCGAAAAATTAAAAAAGATGTAAAGCCTCTCATCTAATTGCCAGAGTCTTTACATCTTTTTTTCATTTATTCCTCAATTCACATTTCTACTGAATATTCAGATTCGTATACCCCATCAGGCTCATATCCACTTCTCTCGCTGCCTCCCGGCCTTCCCGGATGGCCCACACCACGAGGGACTGTCCCCGGTGCATGTCCCCGGCGGCGAATACATGCTTCACATTCGTGCTGTATCTGCCCTCCGGCGTCGCCACATTGGTCCGGGCGTCCACCGTCACGCCGAAGCCTTCCGTCACGTACTCCTCGCTTCCGAGAAATCCAGCCGCGATCAGCACAAGGTCAACATCCACCGTATATTCGCTTCCCGCCGCCTCCGCCATCATCATGCGGCTGCTCTTTTCGTCCTTCTTCGGCTCAAGCTTCACTAATGTCGCCTTGCAGACACTGTTGTTCTTGTCCTTATGGAACTCCTTCACGGTCGTCTGGTACACTCTCGGGTCGGCGCCGAACACCGCTTTCGCCTCCTCCTGGCCGTAATCGGTCTTGCACACTTTCGGCCACTCCGGCCACGGATTCAGCTCTGTCCGCTCATCTGGAGCCTTCGGCATCATCTCAAGCTGGAGCACCGACTTCGCCCCGTGGCGCATAGCAGTTCCCACGCAGTCATTTCCCGTATCGCCGCCGCCGATAACCATCACCCGTTTTCCCTTTGCGGAAATATAAGCGCCCTCCTTAAGCTTCATCTCATTCGCCCAGAGCGCCTTCGTCGTAGATTTCAAAAAATCCACCGCAAAGTAAATGCCCTTTGCATCTCTCCCCGCAGCATTGATATCCCTGGGCTTCGACGCCCCGCAGCAAAGGATCACCCGGTCGAATTCCTTTATAATAGAAGAAACCTTTTTCTCCTTCCCCACGTTGCATCCGGTCACGAAGGTGATCCCTTCCTCTTCCATGATCCTGATCTTGCGGTCGATGATCTGCTTTTCCAGCTTCATGTTGGGGATGCCGTAGCGTAAAAGCCCGCCCGGCTTATCCTCCCGCTCGAAGACGGTGACGCTGTGGCCCCTGCGGTTTAACAGATCCGCCGCTGCAAGCCCGGACGGCCCGGAGCCGACCACCGCCACCTTCTTCCCGGTACGCACCTTGACCGGCTTCGCTGCGGCGTAGCCCTTTTCGTAAGCATTTTCAATAATCCCGTACTCGTTAGCCTTAGTCGATACCGCATCCCCGTTAAGTCCGCAGGTGCACGCCGCCTCACACAGGGCCGGACACACCCTGGAGGTAAACTCCGGGAAATTGTTGGTCTTTTTAAGCCGGAGATACGCCTCCTCCCAGTTGCCGTGATAGATCAGGTCATTCCACTCCGGCACGAGGTTGTGCAGAGGACAGCCGCTGGCCATTCCCATGATCATCTGCCCCGACTGGCAGAACGGCACGCCGCAGGACATACACCGCGCGCCCTGGCGCTCCTGCTCTTCTTTCGGAAGCGGTGTATGGAATTCCTGAAAATGCCTGATCCGCGCCTTCGGATCCTCCGCCCGCTTATCCCGTCTCTCATAATCCATAAATCCTGTCGGTTTTCCCATCTTTTCCACCTCCTAAAGCTTTCCTTCTTTGATCTCATAAAAGGCTTCGATCTTCGCCTGTTCGCTGCTCATCCCCTGCTCTTCCATCTGCAGGATCCTCGTCATCATCTTCTCATAATCCACAGGGATAATCTTCTTGAATTTCGGCAGGTAATCTGTAAACTGCTCCAGAATCCGTTTGCCCACCTCTGAGTTGGTATATGCCACATGCTCCTCAATCATCGTCTTTAGCTCATTGACATCATACTTGGACGTCACCTTCTGGATCAGCACCATCTGCTTATTCACATTCTGGTAAAGGCTGCTTTTAAGGTCAAGTACATAGGCCACTCCCCCGCTCATTCCCGCGGCAAAGTTCTTCCCGACTTTTCCGAGAACCGCCACGCGCCCGCCGGTCATGTACTCGCACCCGTGGTCGCCCACGCCTTCCACGACGGCTGCTGCGCCGGAATTGCGGACCGCGAAACGCTCGCCTGCCACACCGTTGATGAAGGCCTTTCCGCTGGTGGCGCCGTAAAGCGCTACATTTCCGATGATGATATTCTCCTCGTGCTTATATTTTACGCCTCTTGGCGGGTAGACGATCAGCTTGCCGCCGGATAAGCCTTTTCCGAAATAATCGTTGCTGTCCCCTACAAGCTCCAGTGTCAGGCCGCCGGGGATGAAAGCGCCGAAGGACTGTCCGCCTGCGCCCCTGCATTTCACCACATAGCTGTCCTCCTCAAGCCCGTCTGGATACCGCCTGGTGATCTCTGAGCCGAATATGGTGCCAAATGTACGGTTGATATTGCTGACCTCCACCTCGATACTTCTCTTCTGCTTCTTTTCAAGAGCCGGAAGCAGCTTTTTCACCAGAACCCGCTCGTCTAACGTCTTCTCAAGCTCAAAGTCATAGACCTTTTTCGGGTTGAAGATCACCGGCGTCTTCGTCCCCTCGTAAGGATTGCAGAGGATCTGGGAGAGGTCAAGAGCCGCCGCCCGGTCAGAAAGAGGCGTCTCCTTCACCTTCAGAAGATCCGTCCTTCCCACCAGCTCGTCGATGGTGCGCACACCCAGCTTTGCCAAGTATTCCCTCAGGTTCTCCGCGATAAACCGCATAAAATTCACCACATACTCCGGCTTTCCGGTAAATCTCTTTCTCAGCTTCGGATTCTGGGTAGCCACGCCCACCGGGCACGTATCCAGGTTGCACACCCGCATCATCACGCAGCCCATGGTTACCAGGGGCGCCGTGGCAAAGCCGAATTCCTCAGCGCCAAGGATCGCCGCGATGGCCACATCCCGCCCGCTCATGAGCTTGCCGTCCGTCTCGATCCTCACCCGTTCCCTGAGGCCGTTTCTGAGCAGTGTCTGGTGCGTCTCCGCAAGGCCAAGCTCCCAGGGAAGCCCTGCGTTGTGGATGGAGCTTTTTGGCGCCGCGCCTGTACCGCCGTCATACCCGGAGATCAGGATTACCCCCGCTCCTGCCTTTGCCACACCTGCGGCAACTGTACCTACGCCCGCTTCAGACACCAGCTTTACGGAGATCCTTGCATCCTTGTTGGCATTTTTGCAGTCGTAGATCAACTGTGCCAGGTCTTCTATGGAATAGATATCGTGATGGGGCGGCGGTGAGATCAGGCTGACGCCGGGCGTGGAATGCCTGGTCTTAGCGATCCACGGATACACCTTTCCGCCTGGGAGATGCCCGCCTTCGCCAGGCTTCGCTCCCTGCGCCATCTTGATCTGGATCTCTTTGGCGCTCACCAGGTACCGGGAGGTTACCCCGAAGCGCCCGGATGCCACCTGCTTGATGGCAGAACAGCGGTCGGTATCTAAGCGGTCGATCTCCTCCCCGCCCTCTCCACTGTTAGATTTGCCGTGAAGCTGGTTCATGGCGATGGCCAGCGTCTCATGAGCCTCCTTGGAGATCGAGCCGTAGGACATGGCTCCGGTCTTAAACCTGGTGACGATCGCATCCACACTCTCTACCTCTTCGATCGGCACGCCCTTCTTCGGGTAGTTGAAATCAAGCTGCCCCCGGAGGTTGATCTGCGCCCCCTCCTCATTGACCATCTTTGTATACTGCTTAAAGAGGCCGTAATCGCCGCGTCTTGCCGCCTGCTGCAGCATATGGATCGTCTGGGGATTATACAGGTGCCGCTCGCCGCCGCTCTTTAACTTGTGCTGTCCTACGCTGTTTAAGGACAGGTCAGCCTCCAGCCCCAGCGGGTCAAAGGCTTCGGAATGTCTGGCCACATAGTCCTCAGCGATCTCTTCGATGCCGATTCCGCCTACACGGCTTACCGTGTCAGTGAAGTATTTCTGGATAAATGCTTCCTTAAGCCCGATCGCCTCGAAGATCTTCGCGCCCTGGTAGGACTGGATCGTAGATATGCCCATCTTGGAAGCAATCTTTACTATGCCGCCAATCACTGCCCGGTTATAGTCGTCAACCGCCGCGTAATAATCCTTCTGCAGCATATCCGTATCGATAAGCTGCCGGATCGTCTCATGGGCAAGATAAGGATTCACCGCACAGGCGCCGTACCCTAAAAGGGTCGCAAAGTGATGCACCTCTCTCGGTTCCCCTGTCTCTAAGATGACCGCCACAGAAGTTCTCTTCTTGGTGCGCACCAAATGCTGCTGCAGGCCGGAGAGCGCTAAGAGCGACGGCATCGCCACATGGTACTCGTCCACGCCCCGGTCAGAGAGGATCAGGATATTGGCCCCGCCCCGGATGGCGCGGTCCACCTCCACGAACAGGTAGTCGATGGCCTTCTCAAGCCCGGAATTTTTATAGTATACGATAGGAATCTCTGCCACCTTAAAGCCTTCCGCCTTCATATTCTTGATCTTTAGCAGATCCGTATTTGTGAGGATCGGATTCTCTACCTTAAGCATCTTGCAGTTCTCTGCCCTTTCCTCCAGAAGATTGCCGTCCTCGCCGATATAGACCGTTGTGGAAGTGACGATCTCCTCCCGGATCGCGTCGATGGGCGGATTTGTCACCTGGGCGAAAAGCTGCTTGAAATATCCGAACAGGTTCTGGTGCTCGCCGGAGAGCACCGCTAATGGCGTATCGATCCCCATCGCCGCCGTCCCTTCACTGCCGTTTAGCGCCATATTCAGAATGGAGGACTTCACTTCCTCATAGGAATAGCCGAATGCCTTCTGCAGACGCTTACATTCCTCCGCCGAGTAAGAGGGCACGCACTTGTTGGGGATCTTTAAGCTCTTAAGTTTTAGAAGGTTACTGTCCAGCCACTCCCCGTAAGGCTGGCGTCCGGCGTAGATCTCCTTTAGTTCCTCATCGTCGATCACCTTGCCCGCAATGGTATCCACAAGCAGCATCTTCCCCGGATGGAGCCGCTCCTTCACCACGATCCTCGACGGGTCAATGTCTAGCACGCCTACCTCGGAGGAAAGGATCAGCGTATCGTCATCGGTAATATAATATCTGGAAGGGCGCAGGCCGTTGCGGTCAAGCACCGCTCCCATACAGTCCCCGTCGGAAAACAGGATGGACGCCGGGCCGTCCCAGGGCTCCATCATCGTCGCATAATACTGATAAAAATCCTTCTTCTTCTGCGTCATATTCTTCGTATTGGACCATGGCTCCGGTATGGAGACCATCACCGCCAGCGGAAGCTCCATGCCGCTCATGACCATAAACTCTATGGCATTGTCCAGCATGGCTGAGTCAGAGCCGGAGATATTGATGGCCGGAAGGACCTTGTGGAGCTCTCCCTTAAGATACTTAGACTCCATATTCTCCTCCCTGGCCTGCATCTTGTCCGCATTTCCCCGAATGGTGTTGATCTCACCGTTGTGGACGATGAAGCGGTTGGGATGCGCCCGCTCCCAGCTCGGATTCGTGTTGGTACTGAACCGGGAGTGGACAAGCGCGATGGCCGAGTCATAGTCCGGACTCTGCAGATCCTCGAAAAATGAGCGCAGCTGCCCCACCAGAAACATTCCCTTGTAGGCGATCGTCCGACTTGAAAGAGACGCCACATAAGTATCGTCGCTGCTCTGCTCAAAGATACGGCGCACTACATAAAGCCTCCGGTCAAAGTCAATGCCTCTCGCCGCCCTCTCCGGCCTCTCGATAAAGCCCTGGGTGATACAGGGCATACACTCCAGCGCGCGGCTTCCAAGCACCCCAGCCTTCACCGGGACCTCCCGCCATCCGAGGAACTTCATCCCCTCCTTCTTTACGATGACCTCAAAGATCTTCTTCGCCTGGTTGCGCTTCAATTCATCCTGAGGAAAGAAAAACATCCCCACACCGTAATCTCTCTCTGAACCTAAAAAGATGCCGAGAGGCTTACAGACTCTGGAGAAAAATCTGTGAGAAATCTGTAACAAGATTCCAACACCGTCTCCTGTCTCACCTTCGGCATCTTTGCCAGCTCTGTGTTCTAAATTTTCAACAATCTTCAGGGCGTCCGCCACTGTGTCATGGGTCTTTTTCCCTTTTACATTCACGATCGCGCCGATCCCGCAGTTATCATGCTCGAATTCCGGACGGTAAAGCCCGAAACGGCGCTCTGCTCTCTGTTCTTTCATAGCTAAGATCCTTTCGTTCAATTTTGAAACTACTATACTACTTTTTCTTCCGTTTGTAAATAACTATTTTTCTTTAAATTGTCAGATAATTAGAGCATTCGATATATTCGCAAAAAGAGTCTGACAGCTTATAACACTGCCAGACTCTCATCTGATTCTTTATTCCTGCTGTGCCCTACACGGTAATGTCTATTCTTTCTGGCTTTTCTTCTATTCTCTGAATCAATACATACATAGTCGACGCTGCGCTGGCGCATATGACGGTAATTATCCCTATGCGCAGAGGTTCTGCCGACATCCACTCCATAGCGTTAAGCTCTGTCAGCAGGACAGACAGGATATTGGATGAGACATGCGCAGTCACCGGCGCCATCACCGAGCCGTATTTCTCGTACAGATAGCAGAAGCTAAAGCCCAGGATAAAGCCGTAGAGCATCTGCACCATATTCCCATGGAGAAACCCGAAGGCGAAGGACGAATAAAGAGCCGCCGCCAAAAAGGATCCTCCCTGACGAAGCCTGCGAAACATCAGGCCTCGGAATACCAGTTCCTCACAGACCGGGATCAGGATTCCCAGGCATAGAACCTGCATGGGGAAAGACGCCGCGTACAATGCATTCATCGTGTCCTCATATCCGCCGTCCGCCGACATGATCCCGCTGATCTCGATCAGGCTGTTAAGCCCCAGAGTCATGGCCGCCGCCATCACAAGGACTGCCGCATATTTCCAGAGGGATGCTTTCTTATTGGGGATAAATCCTGCAAGCTTCTCCCTGATCGTGTCCCGGCGAAACATGACCATAAGAACCGGGATCGTCAATATAGCGGCGATCCCTTCGATGGGCGTTGCATACCTCATCATCTCCTCCGTCGCTTCCCTGGCAAGCTCCGCCGACCTGGACGCATCCAGCATATTCTGATAGACGATGTCCCACACCTGCGTCAGATTCTGCACCGCATTCATATCTACGCCGCTTTTTTTCAGAATCGTAAAGCTCTCAAAGACCATCACCGCAAGCATAGATACTCCCATGCCTATCCCCCACTTGACCAGCACAGGCCCCCAGATACGAAGAAAACGGTTTTCCGGCTTCCTGACAGTGCCAGAGCCATTTGTATAATGATATTGCTGCTGTTCCATAATACTCCTCACATTTCCAATCTTTGTAACCGTTCAGCCAGGCTGCCCTGTTACAGACTATTTACTATTACATTGTACTTCCTAGCCCTACAACATGCAATTAAAAAAGTATAAATTCTGGTTACTGCTCATGGGTCAGGAATGCGCACTGGCTGCGCATTACGTAAGAACAGGAAGCCGTCGCCTTGCATTTCTCCTGTATCTCTGCTAAACTAAGGAGCATACTGGTTTGGAGGAGTTTACCAATGATATACACTCAGGCGCAATGGCTTTTGTTCTTCTTTTTATACTGTTTTCTCGGCTGGATCTGGGAATGCCTTTATGTCTCCGTTCTGGAAAGACACTGGGTGAACCGTGGATTCCTGTACGGCCCCATGATCCCCATATATGGCTTCGGCGCCATCACCGTGCTTGTTATTACCCTGCCAGTGAGAGAGAGCATCCCCCTGGTCTTCTTGCTGGGCATGGCCGGGGCGACTGTTATGGAGTACATAACCGGGGACGTCATGGAGTACCTGTTCCATGTGCGTTACTGGGATTACAGCGGGCACCGTTTTAACCTGAACGGCTACATCTGCCTGTTCGCGTCGCTGGGATGGGGCTTATTTTCCGTCCTTCTGGTGAGGATTTTACACCTTCCCTTTGAGCGGATGATCTTAAGCATCCCACAGAATACCGCCAGCTTTCTTAGCACAGTTCTGGTCGCCGTCTTCACCGCCGATACGACGAAATCCGTCCAGTCCGCGCTGGATCTGCGGGAGCTTTTAAAGGAGCTCTCCGAAAACAGCGCCGTCCTCTCCTCCCTGGAGAGCAGGCTTGAGCATGTATCCGGGAATATCACCCGAAGCTCCGAAAGGTTCCGCTCCCATATCCGCGAGATCGAGGCGGAGATCGACGAGAACCGAAAGCTTCTTTTGCCGAAGACCAGGCTTCCCCTCACTTTGCATGGCCCTGCCCTGGGGGATCTTCTCAAGGAGCGTCTGGAACACAAAGGGCGGCGCCTTGTACTGCTCAAGGCAAAGACCGAAGCTTTTATCACCGAGCTCAATTCCCTGTCAGAATCCGCCCTTTCCGCCAGTGAAAATGCACGGCTTGAGGCTTACCGCAAGGAACTCTGTGAATTCAGGTCACGGCTTGAGGCTATCGACCATTCCCTGAAAGCGCGCAGGCACAAGGAATACCAGAAGGCTATCAGCATCATCCGGCGCAATCCTTCCGCTACCTCACGCCGGTTCACGGAAAGCTTCCATGAGCTTAAGAGCTTTTATGCTTCCCATGACACACAGCCGAAATAAGATAATCCAAAAGGGAATCCGGTCTTGGATTCCCTTTTTCCTGTCCGTCTGCCGTTTCATTCCCGGCCTGATCTGCCGTCCGCCAATCCTCAGGCAATACTCCTCCTTAAAACCTCACCGGGATCACGTCCACATCCAGGTTCCAGAGGAACTTATCCAGATCCTTATAGGACAAAAATACCGTCGCCGTATTCTCAAGAGGATGAATCCCCAGGCTCTTGCACTTGCTTAGGCTCTTATCAATAAAGAACTCCACCGCGTGATCCGTATCATTCATCAGGCCAAAGGGAGTGACGCTCCCCTGCTTAAGCCCCAGATACTTTTCCAGCCTCTCCTCAGAGGCAAAGCTTAGATTCCCGGCCCCAAGCTTCTTGCTGAGCGCCTTTAAGTCCACCTTCGTATTCTCATCCGCCGTCACGAGGAAATGCCGCTTCCCCTTAGAATCGCGCAAAAACAAGTTCTTGCACAGGGTTCCCTTCTTTGTAAGCCCAAGCCTGTCCATGTCCTCCATCGTATAGACCGGCTCATGCTCTACCACTTCATATTTGATCTTCATCTTATCCAACGCTTCATATACTTTCTTTCGCACATCTTCCATCGCACAAATCTCCTTCCAAAAGAACTTGTTTTATTATATTTCATGGCCCGGCAAATGTAAAGAAATTTATAACAATTCCTCCACCGCCGCCTCGTATCTGTCCAGTCTTTCTGCCTTCCGGATCTTTTTCAGCGTCTTTTCGCGGCCCGGGAAGGACTGTCCCAGATAACACCAAAGTTCCTTCATCTTGAACAGGACATTCTTATCTCCCATACCGAGCGCCCGGTAGTCCTCATAGAGCTGGTCATGGAAACGCCAAAACTTTTCTGCCTGCGCTCGCCCGTCCCCCGTTTCCTGTTTTATCCGCTCCAGAAGAAGCGGATCCATAAGAATTCCCCGTCCCAGCATAAATGCCCTGACCTCCGGAAATCTCTGCCTAAGCTCCTCACACTTTTCTGCAGTAAAGATATCCCCGTTATAGCAGACCGGGCTTTTGCTTCCCTCCTGCCCGCAGGCGAATATCTTAAGATCCGGCTCATTTTTATAAAAATCCTTCTGCACCCTGGGATGGATGATCAGCTCCTTAAGGGGATACCGGTTGTAGATCTCAAGAATGTCATAGAACTCCTCCGGCTCTTCTTTTCCGAGGCGTGTCTTTATGGAGATCTGCACGTCTGTATTGCCAATCCCCGCAAACACCTCGTCAAGGAAACGGTCAAGCTCCTCCGGAAATGCAAGAAATCCGGATCCTCTTCCCTTCGATACCACGGT
>Ga0137306_103901_pt1 | contig 10676 bp, 10 predicted proteins | sample Inofroosms_March_FD_97187 | JGI IMG/M metagenome (GOLD analysis project Ga0137306, IMG submission 97187) | Mouse cecal microbial communities from Vienna, Austria - N-Acetylneuraminic and N-Acetylglucosamine D2O microcosms_March | ecosystem: Host-associated > Mammals > Digestive system > Large... | reverse complement strand
GGCCCTGTTTTACGGGGAAGACAATTTGGATGAGGTTTTTCGGAAACTGGAGGACTACGGGAACCAGGAGCTGGATATCAAGTCATTTTTCGGAATGAAGAATCTGGTACTGGGCATCGCCAACAGGAAAGAGGACTATGAGACGTTTTACCATCAGTACAGAGGGGAGAGAGTCCGTCATGACAGAGTCCACAATCTGTACGGATATAATATGACCAGAGCCGCGGGGGAGGCTTTTGAGAAACTGAAGCCGGGCGAGAGAATTCTGATGTTCTCACGGGCCTCCTACATCGGCATGCACCGGTACGGCGGCGTATGGACAGGGGACAACTGTTCCTGGTGGTCTCATGTGCTGATGAACCTGCAGATGCTTCCGGGGCTGAATATGTGCGGATTTCTCTACACAGGGGCGGACCTGGGAGGCTTCGGCGCCAATGTCACCGAGGATCTGCTGCTGCGGTGGCTGGAGCTGGGGATCTTTACCCCTCTTATGAGAAACCATTCGGCCAGAACAACCAGACGCCAGGAGTTTTATCAGTTCGGGCATACAGAGGACTTCCGGAATGTGATCGGACTCCGGTACGGCCTTCTGCCCTACATCTACAGTGAATTCATGAAGGCGGCCGTCACAGGAGATATGATGTTTCTGCCTCTTGCTTTCCTGTATCCTGAAGACCGGAGTGCGGCAGAGGTGGAGGATCAGCTGATGGTGGGAGAAGCCATGATGATTGCCCCGGTCTACCGTCAGAATGCCAGAGGCCGGTATGTGTATCTGCCTGAGGAGATGAAACTCTACCGCATGAGAAGCCTGGATTCCATGGATCAGGAGATCCTGCCTGCAGGCCATCATTATGTGAGGGCGGAGCTCAATGAAGTCCTGGTATTTGTACGCCCGGACCAGGTGGTACCCATGTCACAGGGCGGCTGCTGTGTGGAGGAAGTGGATATGTCCAGGCTGAACCTGCTGCATTTTGTGAAGACAGAGGCAGTCTGCGAGCTGTACCACGATGACGGCGTCAGCCGGAAGATCGACTTTGAGAAGGGCATAACCAGGATCACCGTGAAGGCAGACGGGACCATAAAGACAGAAGGGATGCTGGATCCCGAGTGCTGTCTTGTGTGACCCGGCAGCATATGCGGCCGGTATGCCATCGGATTGTTTTAAAAAAGATCCTTGCATTTCATTTCATTTTGTGATAGGATTTAAAAAAATAAAGGGGAGCTTGTGTGCCAGGCTGAGAGGAAATCCAGAATTTCGACCCATAACCTGATTTGGATAATGCCAACGTAGGGATTTATAGAGAATCTTTTTATGACCGCCGTTATCCGTGCGGTCATTTTCTATGTGCGCAGGCCTCCGAAAGGAGTATTACCGCCAAAGCGGTCCCGCCCCGCCGATCCCACACTTTCCCAACCTTCCTCCCCTCTATAAAAAAGGAGATGACTTATGAAAAAAGATATCCCGTGGCTTGCGCCTGTATTGCTGATCGGAATCCTGCTGTTTGTCTGGGAGGGTGCAGTAGAACTGTTTTCCATTCCTCTCTATGTTCTTCCCTCTCCTTTACAGGTCCTGAGAGCCCTGGCAAAGGAGCTTCCTGTCCTGTCTCTCCACGGAGGAGTCACGGTGGCGGAGGCTCTGGCCGGTATGGCTGTTTCCATGGTGCTGGCAGCGGCCCTGGGGATTCTTATGGACTGTTTTCCTCTGGTACGCCGCGGGCTTTATCCTGTCCTGGTAGTGACCCAGACCGTACCCATGATCGTTATGGCGCCTATTCTCATCATCTATATGGGATTCGGCATCGGGCCCAAGATCCTGACTGTGGTGCTCATGTGCTTTTTTCCGGTGGCTGTCAGCTTTTCAGACGGCCTGGCTCAGGTAGACGAAGAGTATGTGAACCTGGTGCGTTCCTACGGGGCGGGCCGGTTTCAGGCCTACAGGCTGGTGAAAATCCCGGCGGCCGTGCCGTCTCTGCTGTCGGGCCTTAAGGTGGCGGCCACCTACAGTATCAGCGGTGCCGTGGTCGGAGAATGGATCGGGGCCACCCAGGGGCTGGGGTATTATCTGCTCCGGGTAAAGAACAGCTATATGCTGGACAGGGTATTTGCCTGCGTGGCAGTGATCATTCTGTTAAGCCTGGCTATGAACGGACTCATCAGACTGTATCAGTATCTGGCGTTTCCTTATATGAGAAGAAAGATGTGAAGGAGGAGAAAGATAATGAAAAGACATGTTATAAGAAACGGAGCCGCAGGACTCATCGGAGCTGCGCTGGTGCTGTCAGGCTGTTTCGGCCAGGGACAAGGCGAGGATATCGGGCTTCAGGGCCAGGGGCAGGAGCAGTCAGCAGGGATGGAAAACGGAGGAACCCGGGGATCCGGAGCGGAAAATGGTACGGAAACCGGTGACGGATCGGAAAGCCGGGGAGGCACCGGCACGGTAGCAGGCACCGGCGCCGTCCCCCTGGAAGAGGTAACGGTGATCCTGGATTACGTGGCCAACACCAACCACACGGGGATGTATGTGGCCCTGGATCAGGGATATTATGAGGAAGAAGGACTGCAGGTCCGCATCATCGAACCTACAGAAGGGGCCACGGCCACTCTCATCGCAGTGGGAAAAGGAGATTTCGGCATCAGCTATCAGGAGGATGTGACCATCGCCCTGACCTCGGCAGACCCGCTGCCCATCAAGGCCATAGCAGCCATTATCCAGCATAACACATCCGGATTCGCCACCTATGAGGGTAAAGAGATTGAATCGCCCCGGGATTTTGAGGGAAAGGTCTACGCCGGCTGGGGAGGTCCCGGGGAGGAGGCGGTGCTGAAAGCGGTCATGGCTCAGGATCAGGGAGACTTCTCCAAACTGACCATGGTGATCTCCGACGGGTCCGGATTTGAGGCGCTGAAGGACAAAGCTGATATCATGTGGTTTTTTGAGGGATGGGACAATATGAAATGCAGGCTCAATGAGTTTCCCATCCGTTACACTCCTGTGAGAGATCTGGATGAGAGGCTGGATTACTACACTCCTGTGATCATCGCATCTGACCGTACTCTGGCAGAGAAACCGGACGTGGTGCGCAGATTTCTTGCTGCTACGGCAAAGGGATATGAGTATGCCATAGACTATCCCGGAGAGAGCGCACAGATCCTTCACAGATACGCGCCCGACTATTCTCTGGAGCTGCTCACCATGTCCCAGGAGTATCTGGCTTCCAAATATATGGAAGACACGGACCGGTGGGGAGTGATGAAGGCTCAGGTGTGGGATAATTATACGGAATTTATGGCAGAGTACGGAGTGATCGGCAGGACCGTGGAGGCACAGCAGTGTTTTACCAACGAATTTCTGCCCTGACCTGTGAGGCGGAACCTGTAGAGATCCGGAGGGCTGGACATGAAGCTTGAAGTGAGAGAACTGACATTTGCCTACGGGCAGAAGACAATACTGAAAGACCTGGAATTCCGGGTGGAAGAAGGGGAGTTTGTGAGTATCCTGGGACCTTCGGGAAGGGGCAAATCCACTATCCTGAAGCTGCTGACCGGAGTGGTGAGGCCGGAAAAGGGGGAGATCCTGATAGACGGACAGAGGACGGAAGGAAGTTCCGGCCGGTTTGCCTACATGCCTCAGAATGATCTTCTCTTTCCCTGGAAGACGGTTCTGGACAATGTATGTCTTTACGGCCGGATCCACGGCTCATTGAAAGACATGCGCCGGGAGGCAGCGGCCCATCTGGCCGAGTTCGGACTGGCCGGATATGAAGACTGCTATCCGTCCAGGCTGTCGGGAGGGATGCGCCAGAGAGCGGCTTTTCTCAGAACGGCCCTGTGCAGAGCTGACATCTTTCTTCTGGATGAACCCTTTGGGGCTCTGGATGTCATAACCAGAGGGGAGATGCAGGACTGGCTCCTGGATATGCGGAAAAAGCTGAATTGGACCGTGGTCCTGGTGACCCATGACATGGACGAAGCCATCTATCTGTCTGACCGGATCCTGATCCTTAATCATTGTCCGGCCCGGATCACGGGTGAGATCGTCATAGATGAGAAACAGAGAGACCGGCAGTGGCTCTACGGCCAGGGGGATCTGCGGAGAGAGATCTATGAAAGGATCATGGACCATGTGGATATTAAGTGATGCTCACGGACATATGGGGGATAAGGCGGAGCAGCAGGAGAGACAGAAAGAGAGGATCGTCAGCCTCCTGTGCGCTTCGGATCCGGATGAGGCGGAGAGACTGTTCCGGCAGTGCGGGAAGTTCGGAAGCGAAACCTGTCTCATACCCGCCTGCGGGATCCATCCGTGGCATGCGGACAGATATGAGCTGAAAGATCTGGAGCCCTGGATTCTCCGGTGCCCGGCAGTAGGAGAGATCGGTATGGATAGTGTCTGGTGTCAGGTCCCCTTAAAGATCCAGGAGGAGAAGTTCCGGCAGCAGCTGGAGCTGGCGGAAAAAGCCGGCAAACCGGTGATCCTCCACACCAAAGGCCAGGAGAAGCAAGTGGCTTCCATTATCCGGCAGTATCCCAACCGCTATCTGGTTCACTGGTATTCCTGTGAGGATTATCTGGAGGAATATCTGGATCTGGACTGCTGGTTTTCTGTGGGGCCTGACGTGTGGTGGAATCCGGCAGTGCAGAAAGTGGCCGGGGTGGTTCCCCTGGACAGACTCCTGGTGGAGACCGACGGCCTGGCGGCGGTCCGGTGGGCCATGGAAGAGGGAAGAAAGTATTTTGATCAGAGGCAGAGAGGCCTTTTGGACAGCAGGGGCCCATGGGAAAAGGACCTGTCCGGTTTCGGCAGAGACATAGAGATGGAGACGGGACAGTCCGGAGAGAATACGGAGAACCGGGTATCTCTAAGTCTTGCCCATACCCTTAAGACCGTGGCAGGTCTGAGAGGGATCCGCCCTGAGATGGCCGGAAGGCAGTTCCGGGATAATCTGATTCTGGGATTCCTGCAGCTTCATGATTTCCGGATAATTCATAAATACTTCACAATTTTTTAGCACTCATCTCTTGACAGTGCTAACAATAAGTGCTATAGTACAGATATAACAAATAAAACAAATGCCACAAGGCATTTTCTTAAGAAAAGGAGAGATGAGTTATGTTGATGCCGAGTATTTTTGGAGAAAGCTTATTTGATGATTTTATGGAAGGTTTCCCGTTTGGGAGCTACAGGAACACGTCTTCCTTTGGCAATCTGATGAAGACCGACATCCGGGATACGGATCAGAGTTATGAACTGGATATCGATATGCCGGGATTTAAGAAAGACGATATCAAGGCGGAGTTGAAGGACGGCTATCTGACCATCGAGGCCCAGACCAGCCAGGATCAGGATGAGAAGGATGAGAAAGGCAGATATATCCGCAGAGAGCGGTATTCCGGTACCTGCAGGAGAAGCTACTATGTGGGGAAGGAAGTGACGAAAGACGATATCAAAGCCAGATTTGACAACGGGATCCTGAGACTGACGGTTCCCAAGATGGAGGCCCTTCCGAAGACGGAGGAGAACCGCTATATCGCCATTGAGGACTGATTTTAAAAAGATATTCTGAATAAGCACGCCTTTTGGCGTGCTTATTCTCTTTATGCGCACGGGGCGGAGAGGAGTTTGTCCGCATAAGCGGCCCCGCCCCGGCGCGACGAGCAGGAAAAAAGCCTCCCCAGCTCGATTATATGCACAGGCCCGAAAAAAGTATTACAGGCTTTCCGACCCGGTTCCGTTACCCGCCGCCGTTTTCTTAAGGCGCCTGTTTCTATCGGTAAATCTTATTGTGTTCAAAGATGGGTTCGCTGGTCAGTTCCACTCCCAGTCTCTGGAAGGTGTGGATATCCACATTGGACAGCATCACCGAGGTATGGGCCTGACAGCCCTTTAAGCGGGACAGCTGATCCAGAGCCTTCTGGGCATTTTCGTCTGTGGCGGCACACATGGACAGGGCGATGAGGACTTCGTCGGTGTGGAGCCGGGGATTCCTGCTTCCGAAATAATTGACCTTCAGTTTCTGGATAGGCTCGATGGCGGAAGGGGCGATGAGATGGATCTCGTCGGGGATGTCTCCCAGGGCCTTGACTGCGTTGAGAAGCAGGGCAGCGGAGGAGCCTAACAGATCGCTGGTCCTTCCGGTGACGATGCGGCCGTCAGGCAGCTCCATTGCTGCGGCGGGAGTCCGGCTCTGTTCTGCCTTGTCGTTGGCGGCCACGGCTACCTTCCGGTCCAGCGCCGTGATCCGGGAATGTTTCATCAGAAGTTCGATCTTGAAGACCTCGTCCTGGGACCCCTCGCCTCTGGCCAGGCGGTTCAGAGCATGATAGTAACGGCGGAGGATCTCCTGGAGAGAGGCCTGTCGGCAGGCCTCGTCGTCAATGATACAGTTGCCTGCCATGTTGACACCCATGTCCGTGGGAGATTTATAGGGACTGGAGCCGTAGATGCCTTCGAAGATGGCGTTCAGCACCGGAAAGATCTCCACATCCCGGTTGTAATTGACGGCGGTTTCGCCGTAAGCTTCCAGATGGAAGGGATCGATCATATTTACATCGTTGAGATCAGCGGTGGCGGCCTCATAGGCCAGGTTTACAGGATGCTTTAAAGGCAGGTTCCAGATGGGAAAGGTTTCAAATTTGGCGTAGCCGGCCTTGATCCCTCTGCGGTTCTCGTGGTAGAGCTGGGACAGGCAGGTAGCCATCTTGCCGCTTCCGGGTCCCGGCGCCGTGACGATGACCAGAGGTCTGGAGGTCTCTATGTAGTCGTTTTTTCCGTAGCCGTTGTCGCTTACGATGGTGGAGACATTGTTGGGGTAGCCTTCGATGCGGTAGTGGCGGTATACCCGGATACCCATGCGCTCCAGTTTTTCTTTAAAAGTGTCGGCAGCAGGCTGACCGGCATACTGGGTGATCACCACGCTTCCCACATAGAGGTTCCTGTCCTGAAAAGACTGGATCAGACGGAGAACATCCATGTCATAGGTGATGCCCAGGTCATAACGGATTTTGTTTTTCTCAATATCAGCGGCATTGATGACTATGACGATCTCGGCCTGGTCCGCAAGCTGCATCAGCATCTGCAGTTTGCTGTCCGGAGCAAATCCCGGAAGGACTCTGGAAGCATGGTAGTCGTCAAACAGTTTTCCTCCGAATTCCAGGTAGAGCTTGTTTCCGAACTGGCTGATCCGCTGCCGGATATGCTCTGACTGCATGATCTGATACTGCCGGTTGTCAAATCCTGTTTTCATATGATAGTCCCTTCTGTGATTTTATAAAAAATTGTAGTATGGTCTCCAGGATATTCCTCTTCTTTCAGGAAAATCCTGACGGACATAGTGTACCATATTTTGCCTTTGGGTGCAAGGCGGGATCTGTCTTCCCACTGTTGAGAAAAATTTACCGTCTGCCATACTTGAAACTGAAGTTAGCGTGTGCTAACATAAGAGAGAGTCAGAGAAATCAGACCGCATAGATTTCCTGATTCCGGAGATGATAGAGAGAAGGAGGAGCAAAAAATGTCGGCAGACGTCATGTTATCATTTTTAAATCAGTGCAGTCTGGAATCCCGTCTGAGATTTTTTGTGGCCAGTCACTGCGCCCCTGTGCTGAAAGGGATCAAAGCGGCCAATGTCATGTCGGCGGAGAGAGGAACCTGGAAAAGGCTTGTGAAGATCCTGAGAGGAAGCGGCGTTCTGTGCATCCTTTTGTCTGTCGGAAGCGGAAGGGAGGTTCTTCTGCTTTATCGGTATGAGAAGCTGAGAGATCATCTGGAACAGGAACCGGTGCGGAAATTTCTGGCTGACCGGGGCTATGAGGGCACGGATGTGGTCTCCGTGATCATAAAGCTGCGGGAGAGATATGCCGGGTATGAGAAAAGCAGGCAGGGATTTCCCCATGAACTGGGAGTGATCCTGGAGTATCCTGTGGAGGATGTGGAAGGATTTATTAAAAACAGGGGTAAAAACTGTCTTCTGGAAAAATACTGGAAAGTTTATCACAATAAGGAGCAGGCGGCGGAGATCTTTGCCCGGTACGACAGGGTTCGGGAGCTGGCTATGGAAGAGGCCATAGCCGGTTATCCGCTGGAGAGGATCGCCGTGACCTGACAGGAAAGGGGTAACTATGAAAGATATTTATGTGATCTATTGGAGCGGCACAGGAAACACGGAAAATATGGCCCGGTCCGTGGCAGAGGGAATCGACAGAGGGGGAGCCAGGGGAGTCCTTCTGGAGGTGGGATCTGCCTCACCGGAGATGGTAAAGGATGAGCCTGTCTTTGCCCTGGGCTGTCCGGCCATGGGAGCCGAGGAGCTGGAGGAAGGGGAGATGGAACCCTTTGTGTCGGCGGTGGAAGCCTTTGCGTCAGGGAAGAAGATCGGTCTTTTCGGGTCTTATGACTGGGGAGACGGAGAATGGATGCGGCAGTGGTGCGGACGCATGGAGAGCGCAGGAGCCGTTATTGCAGGAGGGGAAGGCGTGACCGCCAACAACGAACCCGACGACCAGGCTCTGGCAGCATGTCAAAGACTGGGAGAAGAGCTGACAAAATAAGAGACAGGGATACAGGGAGTCCTTAGGACGGGGGCTCCCTTTTCCTTTTTTAAGAAGAGCTTTGAGACAGGCTGTCAGGGGCCCGGCAGCTGTCCCGCTCCACCAGATAGTGGGGAACGATGATCTTTGTTGCCAGCAGATTGGGATTTTCCATGTGGTTGATGATCTGAGAGGCGGCCTCGATGCCCAGCTGGCAGGAATTGACATCCATGGAAGTCAGCTGCGGCGAGGTGAGCCTGGCCAGCAGGGAGTTATTGAAGGAGATGATGGACAGGTCTTTGGGGATAGACAGTCCGATCTCCATGCAGATCCTTTCCAGGATCACAGCCAGGATGTCATCGCTGACCACAATGGCCGTAGGCCGGTCCGGGCCTTTTAAAAGATCTACAAGAAGCCGGGGGCTTTCCCGGGGGCTGGAAGGCATCTCCACGCAGTATTCCGGAATCTGAGGCAGGTGATGGATAGCCAGAGCCAGCTGATATCCGGATCTGCGGTCGGCAGAAAACATCAGGCTGCTGTCGCTGCCCAGATAAGCGATCTTTCTGTGGCCCAGCCGGATCAGGTATTCGGCCGCCTCCTGTCCGGCCAGAAGGTTGTCATTGTCGATATAGATGGTCTGGTTGGCATATTGATAGGCTTTTCCGATAAGCACATAGAGAAGTCCTTCGTTGTAGAGATATTCGATCACCGGGTCCTGCTGCCTGGAGTAGAGGATGATAAAACTGTCCACCTGTCCGCTTCGGGCCAGATCCCGTATGACCTTCAGCAGCTCATCCTCATCCTGTCCGGTGATCACTGTATTGATATACTGCCGGTTGCTGCAGAACTGGCTGATACCACGGATGGTTTCCAGATAAAAGGAATTTTCATAGGTTTCCTTCTGGGACGGAGGCAGGATAATGCCGATGGTCCTTGCGTTTGGAGGCTGAGGAGTCCCGTTCTGAGACGAAGGCCCCGGTTCATATCCCAACTGTGCCATGGCGCGGCGTACCTTTTCTTTGGTCTCTTCGCTGATGGAGGGATTGTCTTTGCAGGTCCTGGACACGGTGGAGGGAGACACGCCGGCCAGAGCCGCCACTTCTTTGATGGTAACTGCCATAAATTTACACACCTCCGGAAATCATATTTTCATAACTGACTTTATTGTAGGAGATAATACAGAAAAAGTCAACGGCTGTGTGCATATAAAAATGTGCAAAATAGCGCAACAATAATGCAATAAATAAAGAAATATAAATGCAATTGCAAAACAAAATATGAAGGATAAAATAAGAAGGCACAGGATTATTTGAGTAACCCAGAGAAAAAAACAGAAAAATGCACAAAATATGATATAAATTTTTGTGATAAATATAGAATTAATGAAAAATCAATGGAAAATATTGCAATCTATATGCAAAAGATGTATATTAATTGCAACAGGTTTGCGTAAAGCTTGCATAAAAACAGGAGGGAAATGATATGAGTAGTAAGAAAGACGACTTGATGAAGATCAGCATTCTGTCTCCGGCAACAGGCAAGGCTGTGCCTCTTGACCAGGTTCCTGATCCGGTGTTTTCTCAGAAGATCATCGGCGACGGCATCGCTGTGATCCCCGCAGACGGAAGGATCACCAGCCCTGTGGACGGAGAAGTGGCCTCCGTGGCAGAGACGCTTCATGCCTACGGGTTCCGCACGGAGGATGGGCTGGAGCTTCTGATCCATGTGGGCCTGGAGACCGTAGGGCTTAAGGGCGAATGCTTTCAGGTCTTCGTAAAGGCAGGCGACAAGGTGAAGGCAGGGGATCTGATCGCCCAGGTGGATCTGGCCGCCCTGGCCGAGAAGCAGATCAACCCCATCACACCGGTTCTGGTGTGCGGAGGGATGGACGGAAAGACTCTGGAGTACGGCGAGGGAGAGATGCAGGGAGGAAAGACTCCGGTTCTCACCGTCAGAGCACAGAAAGAACAGGTTCAGGAAACATCGGCAGAGACCCCGGCGGCTCAGGCAGAGCCGGCCCAGGAGAAAAAGGGAGGGAAACCGGGCATCAACTTTGATTTCCTCCAGAAGCTGGGCAAGGTTCTGATGGTGGTTATCGCCGTCATGCCCGCAGCCGGACTGATGATCAGCCTTGGAAAGCTGGTACAGAT
>Ga0137306_103900_pt1 | contig 10679 bp, 9 predicted proteins | sample Inofroosms_March_FD_97187 | JGI IMG/M metagenome (GOLD analysis project Ga0137306, IMG submission 97187) | Mouse cecal microbial communities from Vienna, Austria - N-Acetylneuraminic and N-Acetylglucosamine D2O microcosms_March | ecosystem: Host-associated > Mammals > Digestive system > Large... | reverse complement strand
TATTTCAACAGAAAAACAGGGAGGATTCCTAAATGAAAAATATTGTCATCCAAAGAAAACGATTTGCACTTTTATGCATGTCAGCCGCTCTGATATTTGCTTCCTCGCCTTCGTCCGTTTTTGCCGCAGAGGAAAATGCCCAGACAGAAAGCGCACCGGCAGGCGCTCCGTCTACGGAAGCCCCATCAGTACAGCCCTCCAACCCCAATGAGGCACCGGGCAGCGCTTCGTCCGAGGCATCCAAACCGGATAATTCCGGCACAAACTCATCCACGAACATAGGAAATCCGGGACAGGAGGCTTCCTCGTCACAGGCGCCCTCAACACAGGTACCACCAGCACAGACGCCAGCTACACCAGCCCCCCCTGCCGAGACTGTCACCCCGCCTGCGTCCAGCACACAGCCCACAACACCGGAAAACACGAATCCGGGGAGTGCTGTCACGCCAATGCAGGGTACATTCTATGCCGCGACAAAAACCGGGCTGAATGTCCGCAGTGGTCCCTCCACCAGCCACAGCAAAGTAGGGACACTAAAGTATGGTCAGGAAATTACTGTAACGGGAAAAACTGCCGACAACTGGTACCAGATTCAGTTTTCGGGCGGCACCGGCTATGTCCTTGCCGATTACGTATCAGATGTTCCACTTGCCAGCGTGGAAACGCCAGACGTCCAAACCCTCGTCACAGAGACACCTGAAGACGGAACACCTAATAGCGTTGTTCCCGATATCGGAGAAAATGATATCGAGGACATTCCTGACGAACCGGACTCCACCGAGCAGGACGAGGAGGAAAGCTCCCGCGAGGAAGAAGCCCTTGTCACCTCCAAACTGTTTGGCACACCTGTTATTGTGGTGCTGGCACTTGCCATTATCGCACTTATTGCGCTTATTGGTTATACTGTCTACAGTCTTTTTAAAAAGGATTCCGGAAACAATGACCGCTATCAGGACGATGAGTATTATGAGGACGAATACTATAATGACGAATACTACGAGGACGAGCAGTATCAGGACGACAATTACCCTGGTGAGGAATATTATGAGGATGGGCAGTATCAGGACGACAATTACCCTGGTGAGGAATATTATGAGGACGGACTGTATCAGGACGACAACCATTCTGATGAGGAATACTACGAGGAAGAATATTACGAGGAAGAATATTACGAGGAGGATGATACGGAAAAGTAATTTCCGTATCATCCTCCCCTGTGTTTTATTTAGAAGCCTATTTTATTATTCGATTTTGTCCGGAGCATCTTAATGTCCCCTTCAATATCACCAAGCTCTTTTAACACCTCATCCGCTGTTTCAAGCTGTGCCGAATTGATGCAGAACACAATCCTCATTTTTCCTCCGCCAAATATCTTGGACAAGAAACCGGGCTTCTCCCATCTCAGAAAATAGGAAACCCTCGCTTTCATAAATGCTTTTTCCAGTATTGTCTTAACCTCCATCTCCGTAACAGAGCAGAAGTCCATCTCGTTATTTACCTTTACCTTGCTATACTCATTTTCCAAAATCGTGACGCCTTCTTTCGTTTTTATTTTGTTCCTGCATCTTAATAATATGTTCTACCCTCTTCAATTATGACTGCCCTGCCGTCATTTACATCCACGATTGTGACTGCACAGTTTTTATGGACACCGCCCTTCCAGAAATCCTTTAACTCGATACCATTGATATACGACAAAAGCCCCCTGAGCGCAGCGCCGTGCGTGGACACCAGTATTGTATCATTTTCCATATTCTTATTATGCACAATTTCGTGCAAAAAATCACCAGTTCTTGCTTTTAATTCGTCAATTCCCTCGGCTCCCCTTGGCGGTTTATATGCCTCAGGCTTGTCAAAAAAGTTCATAAACTCAGGATCCGGAATGTTGAAATTGTCCTTTCCACAGCAAAGCCCTTCATACTCCCCAAAGCCAATCTCTATGATTCTCGGCTCTTCAATAACTGGTATATCACGGTCTCCCTTTATAATCATTGCCGTCTCATATGCCCTTTTCAACGGACTTGTATATATCTTCGTAAAAGCAGTCTCCTTTAATGCCTCCGAGGTAATCCGCGCCAGTCTGCGTCCCTCTTCATTTAGCGGAATGTCAGCCCTCCCCTGAAAGCGTCTTTTTACATTCCAGTCTGTCTCCCCATGGCGTATGATATAAAGCTTCATGCTCTCCTCCAAAATATTGGTTCTGTCTCCACCGAAAACGTTCGCAGACTATTTGCCTTCTGCAATAATAACTATAATATAATTTCAAAAAAAAAACAAGATGCTATTGTGTACAGTTCACAATTCGCTTACATATCGGTACAGACAGCAGGTAAAAAAATCGGAGCAGGCGACTGCCGCAGGTTGCTTTTTTTCTTCATGCACTTATAATGAATACAACACTTTAACCACATATGTATAGCGCGTAGGAAAAATTATGTTAAATTTCACAAGAGGGTGCAAGGCTCTTATCTACCGTATTCCATTATTGGCACTACTGTTATTGCTTTTCTTTCCCAGTATGCATTTAAACGCTGCCAGCTGGGATTCCAATAAGCTGAAACCTGGTACGAAAGTTTCAGCAGGAGATACCATTGTTAACAAAAATACCGACAGTATTACAATATTGCGCTATCCTTTAAACGGAACATCCCCTATAACTGAAATTACCGAGACCGGCAAAGTCTCTATTTCGGAGCAGCCTGACACCCTTAACAATAGCACTTATAAAAATATACTGTTACGACGATAAATATGTTACCATCAGCTATACCGACAACGGCAATGTTACGAAGTCAACCACCCAGAGCATCACCGTAAACGCCAGGGAACCTGACACCTTTTATATCTCCGCGGGCGCCGCAGCCGGAGGTACTATCTCGGACGCCGGAGGCTCCGGCGTAAAAGGCGGTAACAGCAAGACCTACACAATCAGTCCGTACAACGGATACCGCATTAATTACGTCGAAGCCGACGGAAACAATGTTGGCGCTGTCACCTCCTATACCTTTCACAATGTCTGGGAAAACCATTCCATCAACGCATATTTTATGACAGGCAGCGCCGCAAAAAAACTGACAGTTGTCGGAAGCTTTGCAAATGCCAGCGGTGCCGGAGCCTACACGCCTGGCACAAAGGTGACTGTCGATGCCGGTTTCGTTCCGGGCTTTGTATTTGCAGGCTGGACTGCATCGGACGGAATCATTTATCCAATGCCGCAGATGTCCTATACCATGCCCGGCTATGATATCTTATTGTATGCGAACTGGATTCAGTCAGGCTTGCCGAATGCATTCAGCCAGATAACACCGACCAACTTAAAGGGTCAGCAGCTCACCAGCTGGGCAGATATCACCAACAAGCTTGCCTCCTTCAGCACATCTGACCTGAATCAGCCAGGCAGTCCCATCCTGAAGGTGACGGCAGGCGGAAGCAGCTGTTATGTTGACGCAGCTGCCATCGCAATGCTCAATACAAGGCAGGGCATCGCCCTTGATGTTTCCTATGGGGCTGACGCAAGCTTTACCTTTTACAGTGATATGGACAATTCATTGTTTACAGGAGCGGATTTTACCTATACATGCAGCACGGAAACCACACTGTTCTTTCACGAAAAGAAACTAATGTTCACACATCCCGGCGCAATCAATACCGGAATCTGCCTCAATATGATGCTGCCCGATGCACAGACTGGTCAGACCGCGTATGTATACATTGCAGATGAAAAGGGAACGGAGCTTATGTATCTGCCCACCGTTGTAGACGAAGAACATAAAATTACCATACCATTAAGTGCAAAAGTCAATCTCAATATCAAATATTAAGGATCTGTAACAACTGTAAACACACAAAAAGGGGCTTTCGCCCCTTTATTTCAATATGCAGACTGACTTGGCAGGCATAGATAATACGTCACTGTCGAGGGTTATCACCTCACCATTCAGGGTAAGATACCCGCGAATCGCCATGCCGGAAAGCGCTGTATCAGACAACGCAGCCGAAACCGTCTCGTCAGAAGTATTGTACACAATTCCAATCGTGCTATCCTCATATGTCTTTGTTATCGCAGCCTGATTTCCCTCTGTCAGCTCCTCCACAATCTGTATCTGGCCACGCGCAATCTCAGGATTCTCATTCCTTAACCGAACTGCCCTTTTATAGTAATTCAATATGGAATACGGATCCTGCAGCTGCTGCTCGACGCCCGCAAATGCCGAGACAATATCCTTATCCGCATCCAATGGGCCGTTTGTCATGCCCGTCGCATCCGTGTCGGACCAAATCATGGGAAGCCGCTTGTTCTCGTCCTTCTTGCCCGAGCTTGACATCCCAATTTCCTCGCCATAATAGACAAACGGATTGCCATTCATCATCATCAGAAGACCACATGCCATCTTCATATTGTCCGCATCCTTCGCAAGACCGTTGGCAACGCGTCCCATATCATGGTTGGCTATAAACGGCGCATCAATAAAATCAGCATACTTTTTTGCATAATCCGACTGGTAACCCACCATATTTTCAACCAGATTGGCCGCCTTATAATTTCCCCTTGCCGCCTTAATCAGTTTTCCTTCCGTGTCCGCAAGGTCAAAATTAAACATACTGGGTGTCCCGCTTGCGTAATAATTCGTAATTGTCGCCTTGTTTGCCCACACCTCGGAAACCATATAAAAATCCGGGTTTAAGCCTGTACAGAAGCTGTAAAGCCAGTTAAGCGCCTCCGTGTTAAATGCAATATCGTTTTCCTCAAAATGCATTGCGGCATCCATCCGGAATCCGTCTATTCCCTTATCAATCCAGAAGCGGGAAACATCCTCAAGCTCTGCCCGGAGCGTCTCGCTGCCAAGATTCAAGTCCGGCATTTCAGACCAAAATACACCCTCATAATACCAGTCGCTTCCGCTGACATTATAGTAATCGCCGTTGACCTGCTCCCTCGCAAAATGATAATAGTCCACATACGGACACTCGTCCAAATCCGGCTCCTGTCCCTCCGGAAGCTTTTTCAAATATTCACACGCATCCACAAACCACTGATGCTTTGATGAAGAATGGTTGATTACAAAATCGATAATAATCCGGATATCCCTTTTATGGCATTCCTCCACCAGCCGTTCGAAATCCTCCATTGTCCCATACTCTGTATCTATGGAGCAATAATCTGTCACGTCATATTTATGGTAGGTTGTCGACTGCATAATCGGCATCAGCCAGATTCCGTTAAATCCCATGTCCTTTATGTAATCAAGCTTTTCAATCACACCACCAAGGTCGCCTATCCCATCTCCGTCGGAATCATAGAACGAGTATACAAATATCTCATAATAATTTCTGTAATTGTCATCTATGATATTCAGTTCCTGCTCATAATCATACGAAACCGCACCGACAATTTCCTTAATCTCCTCTGCCGTGGCAGTTTCCGGTGCGGTCTCCCTTGAAGCAGTTTCCGCTGTCAATGATGCCGGAACCTCCTGGGAAGCATCCTCCCCCACAGGTGCAGTCTGCTGTACGGAGACATCTCCCGCACCACCGCAGGCACAAAGCTGCAATGACAATATGCCTGCCAATACCGTGCATACCAAACGTGTTCCATATTTTTTGTGCATTCCTATCCCCCCATTTTTCATCCAATTTCAAAACTTTTCCTGCACCACTGATATTAAGAAAGTAACACGACTCCTGCTATCATATAACAGGAGTCGTAATGATACTGTCTATTTATCTTTTTCATCTTCGGCGAAACCATAGTCTCTCATATAGCGCTCGCCTAATGACTTTCCACGGTCTCTCTGCCAGTCAATTCCACTGCAAAGACATAATCCAAACGCAGCTCCGACCAGCATAATGCAAAGGACTATCTTAAAAGCCATAACTGCTCCTTAACCCTTTACAGCACCGCCAGTTACACCTTCTACATAGTACTTCTGCAGGCACATGAACAGAATTGTAATCGGTACTGCTACCAGCAGACCACCTGCACAGAATCTTGTGAAGTAACCCTGATAGTCATTTGTCATAACCCAGCGGTACATAGCAACCGCTACGTTATAGCTGTCTGAGTAACCGAAAGCAATGTAGGACGCAAAGATATAATCACACCATGGTGCCATAAACGCAACCAACGCAGTGTAAATGATAATCGGCTTTGACAGAGGTATCAGCATAATCGTAAATACCTGAAATCTGTTTGCACCGTCAATACGTGCCGCCTCGTCAAGGGACTTCGGAATCGTGTCAAAATATCCCTTACATACATAGTAGCCCATACCAGAACTTGCAAATCCAATCAGTATCAAGCCTGGGATTGCGCCTGCCTGCGTCAGTCCGAACTGCTTTAACAGGAAATACAGACAAATCATGGTAAGGAATCCAGGGAACATTCCCAATACCAGCCAGAACCGCATCAAAAGCTCCCTGCCCTTAAAACGCATTCTGGAAAGCGCATAACTCACCATCAATACAAAAATCGTCTGTAAAATTGCCACAAATGTAGCGATAATCAATGTGTTCCCATACCATCTGAAAAACTGGCAATCCGCACTAAACAGGAACTTATAGGAATCCAGCGAAAATGTCTTTGGCAGAAGGTAGTTTACCTGTCCGCCCGGCTCCGTAATATAGGAACGGAAGCTCTGCAAAACCAGACATACAAATGGGAACAACCAAACAATGCTGATTAAAGTCAATATCACATAGGTAATCGTATTACTAATCTTATTTCGCTTTGACATTATTGGAATCCCTCCTCATCCTTAACTGATGGCAAGATATTGTATACCACCAACGAAATTACTGCAGTTACCAAGAATACCATAATACCAAGAACAGCTGCCATCTTGTAGTCTGTATTCGTCAAAGTCAGCTTATACAGCCACGTTACCAGCAAGTCTGTGTGTCCAGCACCGCCAGTCAGTTTCATGGACTTTGGACCACCGCCGCTCAAAAGGTAAATAATATTAAAGTTATTCAGGTTACCTGTAAACTGTGTCAGCAGGAACGGACCTGTCACGAACAACATATATGGAAGTGTAATTTTACGGAACATCTGGAAAGCATTTGCACCATCGATACGGGCACTTTCATACAAATCTGCCGGAATATTCATCAAAAGACCTGTACAAATCAGCATGATATACGGAATACCAACCCAGCAGTTCAGAATAATTATCAACACTTTCGCTATTGTCGGATCCGTCCAGAACGGAATCGCCTGGTCAATCCATCCCCACTTCATCAGATATCCGTTTACCAGACCATCAGCGGCAAACATTTTTCCGATATACAGAAGTGATACAAACTGCGGCACCGCAATTGTCATTACCAGGATAGTTCTCCAGAGTTTCTTGAACTTAATCCCTTTCTTGTTAATCAGCATCGCCACTACCATTCCCAGAAAATAATTGAGGAACGTTGCAAAGAATGCCCATACGATTGTCCACATCAATACTGTCAGGAATGTGCTGCCGAAACCGGTTGAGCCCATGGAAAACAGGTTTTTAAAGTTATCCAGACCAACCCATGTAAATAGCTGTGCCGGTGCCTGATGCTGCGCGTCATAATTGGTAAATGCCACGCACACCATGAAAATGATTGGAAGCACAATGAACAGGAACACACCCATAAACGGCAAAGCCAGTAATGTCTTGTCAAAATGTTCGTCCAGCAGGGAAAGTAAATCCTGCTTTACAGTCGGAAGCTTTTTTCCTTGTGCAAGAAGTTTTTCTGCATTTTTGTTCTGACGTACATTAATTCGCCATACGAATATAAATGCAAATACAATGATAATACTCAGAATACTATACAACAGAATAAAGAAGCTGTTATCGCCATAAGATACCGTACCATCAGGATTGAATCCCCTGCCCTGTGTACCAAGCGTTGTAATATCCTTCAAATAACCAGCGCCAAAGGACACCATGTAAAAAATAAATGCAATTTCAGTTAACAATAATGCAATTCCGCGAAGAAACTGCTTACGAAGCAAAGGCCCAAACCCCATAATCAGAAACGATACTTTTGTCATCCAGTTCCCCTGTGTAAAGGTCGTACCGATATCTGCCAGGTCTGCACCAATTGCCTTAAAAAAGTTACCTATTTTATTGCCAGAAGGCTGATTTTCTTTACTCATTCGCTGTCCCCCTCCAGACCATATACTTTTCAATCATTATTTATCCATGCAGTTACTGCATCATTGCAGGCTGCAATCCAATATCCACTTGCGCTGACACACTGATATACAGATAAATATGCATCACACTCTCTGTAACAGTTCAGCCTTCGACTTCCTGTTACAAGCATCAAGCCATGCAAAAACCGCTTCGCGGTTGGCTTGATGCATCGCAACCTTTACGCGTTCTTACGGACTTTGCAGCGTAGTGCAAAGTTCTAGGCTAAACTGTAACCGCTCTCTCCAATTTTCCAGTCAATCATGCTGCAAAACATTTATCCGGATATAAGTGTGTCAGCACAGCAATGAGAATAAAATCAGGGGGAAGAGGTTCTTCCCCCCGTTTATATCGTTTCTATATGTCCATATTATAAGCCTTCATTCATTGTAAAATGAATAATTACTGTGCATATGACTGGCATGTTGACTGGAACTCCTCAAGTACTGTCATCAGCTCATCGTCAGAAGCATTGTCATACTCGCCTGCAATGATAGAATCACCAAGAGCTGTTGCAAGTGTCCAGTAATCATTTGGATACTGACCCTGCGGAATTGTCTCTGCAAGCTGCTCTGCAAGTGCGGAAAGAGCCTCGTCAGCCTGAACATCGCTGCTCTGCTGAGCTGCTACATTGGAAGGACCCCATGAAACGGCATTGTAACGTGCAAGCTGTGTCTCCTCATTTGAAAGGAACTGAGCCATTGCCATACATACCTGCATCTTGTTAGCATCTGTCTGAGGCTTCACGCCAAGAAGCTTAAATCCGCCAAATCCACCAAGCTGGTAATCTGTTCCGTCAGCAGTGAACTTCGGAAGCTTTGCACATGCATAATTATCACCAAACATTGACTTTAATGTCTCTGCATCCCATGTACCGTCAATGATTGCTGCACAGTTTGTTGCATTGCTTGCTGCAGAACCATTCACAAATGCGGAAGACTTATGAAGGTTAATAATCGCCTTTAAAGCTGCAAGTCCCTTATCAGAAGCATAATCAATATTGCATGCTGTAAAGTTTCCAGCGTCATCTGCGTCATATGTCAAAGTACATCCTGCGCCGAAGAAGAATGCAGACTGATACCAGCCAGAGTTAATCTCCATGTAGAAACCCTTACCTGCTGCTTCACAATCTTTTACAATCTGATCCAAAGAAGTAGGATCTGTAACTACACTCTTGTCATAATACATAAAGTATCCGTTATCTGATGTAATTGGGAATGCATATGTAGTACCGCCTACTACAGCTGCTGCCGCTGCACCCGCATCATTCTGCTCTGCAACCCATGTCGCATAATCACCTGTAACCGGCATAATTGCACCTGACGAAACCAGACGAGCCAGCTGATCCTGCGCAAATCCGTAAATATCAGCTCCGCCCTCAACGTCCGTAATCATGTTGGCTGCCGCATCACCTTCACCTACCGGCTCAACAGTTACTGTGTAGCCAGCATACTGAGGATTTGCCTCCTGGAAAGCCTTAATCTGATCCTGCGTAAATGTCTGTACATTCTCCGCAACCCAGATTGTAATCTCACCTGTTCCGTAATCAACATTTGCATCTGCCGCCGGTGCGTCAGTGTTTGCTGCATCTGTGTTTGTGTCTGCTGCAGGTGCATCATTGTTTGCTGTGTCTGTGTTTGCCTCTGCATTGTTGTTTGCATCTGCCGCCGGTGCATCATTCTTTCCACCACACGCTGTCAAAACGGATGCAATCATTGCTGTTGACATTACCAATGCTAATACACGCTTTTTCATATTTTCTACCTCTCCTTACTAAAATATATAGTTTGTTAATTCTATTATTAATATCCTCATTGTCAGGATAATAATAAACCTTAATAATAATATTGCTGAATCATTATCACTTTCCTATTCAATTTTATCAGCAAAATGTACAAAAAGAAAATACTTATAACAATCGTATTTCGTGCAATTTCGACCTTTGGAAACGATACCAATATTTTTATTTAATAAAACCGCTTAATTCCTATCTCTGCGGTTCCATTCATTCATTAAATTTTAGGTTAAGATTCAATTTATAAATATTTAAAACTGCTATATCTTTCCCATAATTAATATTATCAATTGTGCAATTTATTTTCAAGTGGAAATATTGACGATAAATGAAAGCTCGATTTGTGAATAGTGCACGTAATTTTTTCGTTTTTTTTTCGTTATGCAAATCTTAAATAAAAAAATACTTTGCATAATCAATTATTTATCAAATTTTACTTCTTGGCTTGTCCTTTCCATATGTTCATTTTGTACTCTCAAGCAAGGGAAAAATATTTCCATGTGCACATAAAAAGGACTGTATTTCAGTCCCTTTCGACGTGCGTTAGAGGATTCGAACCCCCGACCTTTTGGTCCGTAGCCAAACGCTCTATCCAGCTGAGCTAAACGCACATTTTTCAGTTAAAAGTTTATTATGCAGTGCCGGCGACCGGAATCGAACCGGTACGGGTATCGCTACCCACGGGATTTTAAGTCCCGGGCGTCTGCCTGTTCCGC
>Ga0137306_103899_pt1 | contig 10682 bp, 9 predicted proteins | sample Inofroosms_March_FD_97187 | JGI IMG/M metagenome (GOLD analysis project Ga0137306, IMG submission 97187) | Mouse cecal microbial communities from Vienna, Austria - N-Acetylneuraminic and N-Acetylglucosamine D2O microcosms_March | ecosystem: Host-associated > Mammals > Digestive system > Large... | reverse complement strand
AAATACCAGCTTTACGCCCGTGAAATCCTCCCAGACGGGGAAGGCCTGCTCTACCAGCGCTACCAGCAGCTGAAACAGGAACTGGAGGACATGGGGATGTTTGCCGCCGAGTACAAGCAGCCCATCCCCCAATACATCCATACGCTGGGCATTGTGACGGCTCCCACAGGCGCGGCCATCCGCGATATCCAGAACATCACCCGGCGCAGGAACCCCTATGTGCAGCCCATCCTCTTCCCGGCGCTGGTGCAGGGGGAGGGCGCGGCCGAGAGCATTGCCAGCGGCATCCGCGCGTTGGATCAGATAGGGGTGGACGTAATCATTGTCGGCAGGGGCGGCGGCTCCATGGAAGATTTATGGGCCTTTAACGAGGAAATCGTCGCAAGGGCCATTTTTGAGTGCCAGACGCCGACGATTTCCGCGGTGGGCCACGAGACAGACACCACAATCGCAGACTATGTGGCCGACCTGCGCGCGCCAACCCCTTCCGCCGCCGCCGAGCTGGCAGTGTACGACATCCGTGAGCTGGAAAACATGCTGTTGTCCCAGCAGCTGGAACTGAACCGCAGCATCTTGGAACGTCTGGAACGCAGGAAAGAGCAGATCCGCCAATATGCGACACGCTTAGAACTGCTATCTCCTGGCAGCCAGCTCAATGAGCGTCGGCAGGCCGTGGCAGATCTGGAAGAAAAGCTGCATCTGCGGATGGAAGCCATCCTCACGCAGAAAAAGCACAGCCTGGAACTATACGCACAGCGACTGGAAGCCCTTTCCCCATTGAATAAGTTAAGCCAAGGCTATGCATTTGTCTCAGGCCGCAAGGGCCGGGCAATCCGGAGCGTTTCCGAAGTAAGCCAGGGAGAACTGCTTCAGATCCATCTGCTGGATGGAAAAATTACCGTGGAAGTGAAAGATGTCTTATAGCAAAGGAGCGGAAACATGGAACAGGCAGAGAAGAAAGAGCCGTCCCTGGAAGAAGTTTTAGAGGAACTGGACCAGATCATACACAAAATGCAGAACCGCGAAGCCACATTGGAGGATTCTTTTGCCCTCTATGAGCAGGGCATCCAGAAATTGAAGGTGTGCAGCCAGAAAATTGATTTGGTAGAGAAGAAAATGCTATTGCTGACCCCCCAGGGCGGCCTGGAGCCTTTCGGAGAACTGGAACCATAAGCAGAATCATCACAAAACGCTTGCATAACTGCCAGAAACATGATATGATGGCAGAAAATATGTTCGAAAGAGAGGCACATATGTTTACAACCATTGAGTTATTCGCAGGGGCAGGGGGGCTGGCGCTTGGCCTTGAGAAGGCGGGCTTCCATCCCCTGGGCCTGATTGAGATTAACAAGGACGCCTGCGATACTTTACGCAAGAACAGGCCAGGCTGGAATGTGGCCTGTGAGGATATCGCAAGGATCACGGAGCAGGATCTGGAAGCATATTTCCACGTCCGGCGCGGCGGGCTGGATCTTTTGTCCGGCGGCGCCCCCTGCCAGGCATTTTCTTATGCGGGCAAGCGGTTGGGCTTGGAGGACGCCCGGGGGACCTTATTTTATCATTATGCGATTTTCCTGGAGAAGCTGCAGCCGAAGATGTTCCTTTTTGAAAATGTAAAGGGACTCCGTTCCCATGATGGGGGCAAGACCTACCAGACGATGCTGCAGATTTTTGAAAAAACAGGTTATGATATCCAGAACCAGGTACTCAATGCCTGGGATTATGGCGTGGCCCAGAAGCGGGAGCGCCTAATTACGATAGGTATCCGCAAGGACTTAAAAGAGCAGATTCATTTTGATTTCCCAAGGCCCCACAGCTATAAGCCGGTGCTGCGGGACGTGCTGCAGGATGTGCCCCAGAGCGTGGGCATTGCTTACGGGGAGAACAAGCGGAAGATTTTTGAGCTGGTGCCGGCAGGGGGATACTGGAGGGATATTGACCAGGAGATTGCCAAGGAATATATGAAGAGCTGCTGGAATATGGAGGGCGGCAGGACAGGCATCCTGCGCCGGATGAGCATGGACGAGCCGTCGCTGACCGTGCTGACCTCCCCTTCGCAGAAGCAGACCGAGCGCTGCCACCCCTTAGAGGCAAGGCCCTTTACAGTGCGGGAGAACGCAAGATGCCAGAGTTTTCCCGATGATTGGGAGTTTTGCGGCAATGCCATGTCGCAGTACAAGCAGGTGGGCAATGCGGTTCCGGTGAACCTGGCCTATGAAGTGGCGGCAAAAATATATGAGGCATTGGAGGGAGTGCAGGGATGGGATGGCCAATAAGCTTTCTGTCGGAAGAGGATTTCCGGGAGCATGTCAAGGCAACCATTGGCAAATATGGAGAGAAGCTGGAGTCTTTTGATGTAAAGCGTTTTAATAAGAACATCATTGATCCCATTAAACTGATTTTTGATAAGACCGTCTATGGCTCTTCCTGGGAGACAATTGTGGGCAATGAGGTCTTCCGGCAGCGGGACAAGGCCAACAACAATGATATCGGGTATTTCCACCAGAGGATTTTCCAATATATCGGGCACTGCCATGTGCCGGAAAATGGCAAGGAAGGCGGCTGGGACGTGATTTACCACAGGGACGAAGGGATTGTGCTGCCGGGCGGCGATACGGTACATACCGTCTATGTGGAGATGAAGAATAAGCACAATACTATGAATTCCGCCTCCGCTGGGAAGACTTATATCAAGATGCAGAACCAGCTGCTGCAAGACGATGACTGTGCCTGCTTCCTGGTGGAAGCCATTGCCCAGAGGTCACAGAATGTAAAGTGGGAGACAACAGTGGACAAAAACAAGGTTTCCCACCGAAGGATCCGCAGGGTCAGCATTGACCAGTTCTACGCCTTGGTGACAGGGCAGGAGGATGCTTTTTATCAGATGTGCATGAAACTGCCAGATGTGATTGAAGAGGTGGTCAGGAACGCGGAAGGGGTGAAGGTGCCCCATGACACCGTTTTGGAGGGTCTGTTCGAGATGGCCGGGCCTGGCGGCGGCACGGAAGGGGCTTCGATGGCGATGGCGGTATATATGCTTGGATTTGGTACATACCAAGGTTTTCGCAGATAAGGCAGGACAGGAATTGGAAGATACAGGAATGCATGCTTTGGTAGTTAGAAAGGACAGGATGGAAGATGGAGATAAAGGCGGAAATTGCAGCCAGGGCAGAACAGGTTGAGGCGATCCTTGCCAAGTACCTTCCCAGGGAGGAGGGAGCGCAGAAGACGGTGATTTCAGCGATGAATTACAGTCTGCTGGCAGGAGGGAAGCGGCTGCGCCCCATGCTGATGTGGGAGTCTTACCGGATGTTTGGGGGCAGGTCCCAGGTCATTGAGCCGTTTATGGCAGCGATGGAAATGATCCACACCTATTCCCTGGTGCATGATGACCTGCCAGCCATGGATAATGATAAGTACCGCAGGGGCAAGAAGACGACCCATGCCCAGTTTGGGGAAGCCATGGGGATCCTGGCAGGGGATGGCCTTCTGACTTATGCGTTTGAGACGGCGGTAAAATCTTTTGCCATTGAGCCAGGAAATACGAATATCGGCAAGGCGCTTAAGATCCTGGCCACAAAGGCTGGGATTTATGGGATGCTGGGCGGGCAGTGCGTGGATGTGGAAGCAGAAGGGAAGCCGCTGGAGGCCGAGGCGCTGCATTTTATTTACCGGCTGAAGACAGGGGCGCTGCTGGAAGCTTCCATGCTGATTGGCGCGGTGCTTGCCGGCGCCACTAAGGGAGAGCAGCGCAAGGTAGAGCAGGCAGCCGGGGAGCTGGGGCTTGCCTTCCAGATCCAGGATGACATCCTTGATGTGACAAGCACGACAGAGATCCTGGGCAAGCCCGTTGGAAGCGATGCAAAGAACCATAAGACAACATATGTCACGCTGTTTGGCCTGGAGAAGGCCAGGCAGGAGGTAGAACGCCTTTCCAATCATAGCGTGGAACTGATGGATACCCTGGTGGTACGGAATGAATTTCTCAATGGGCTGATGCTGGAATTGATCCAGCGCAAGAAATAGCAGGGGAAGCACGGGAGCATAAAAGAGAAGAATGGCCAGGCCATATCGGATAGAAGGCAGAGAGGGGACAGGAGAAGGGAGGGGAATCTATGTTGTTGGAGAAGATAGAGAAGGCCAATGATATCAAGCAGCTAAAAGAGGCGGAGCTGCCTGTGCTGGCAAGGGAAATCCGGGAGTTCCTGATTTCCGTGATTTCTGAAAATGGAGGGCATCTGGCCTCAAACCTGGGAGTCGTGGAGCTGACGATGGCTATGCACCTGTATTTCCAGCTTCCAGAGGATAAGATTATCTGGGATGTGGGGCATCAGTCCTATACCCATAAGATTCTGACAGGGAGGAAGGAAGAGTTTGCCTCACTACGCAAATATGGCGGCATGAGCGGGTTCCCAAAGCCTAAGGAGAGTGTCTGCGATAGCTTTGGCACAGGGCACAGCTCTACTTCGATTTCGGCTGGGCTGGGCTATGCGGAGGCCAGAGAGATCACAGGGGGCGGCTACAAAGTAGTCTCCGTGATTGGGGATGGGGCGCTGACTGGGGGGATGGCTTATGAGGCGCTGAACAATGCTTCGCGGATGAAGACGAATTTTATCATTGTGCTGAATGACAATAATATGTCTATCTCTGAGAATGTGGGCGGGCTTTCCCGGCATCTTGGCAACCTGCGTACGGCGAATGCTTATCAGGGCTTAAAGAGCGGCGTCACAAATTCTCTGCAGAAAATCCCTGTCTATGGGGAGCGGATGGTAGAGCATATCCGCAAGACCAAGAGCAGCATCAAGCAGCTGCTGATCCCAGGCATGCTGTTTGAAAATATGGGCATTACCTATCTGGGGCCGGTCGATGGGCATGACATCCCTGGGATGCTGCGGGTATTCCGTGAGGCGTCTAAGGTAAAAGGAGCCGTAGTCGTCCATGTGATTACCCAAAAGGGCAAGGGATATCCGCCAGCGGAGCGCCATCCGGCCAGGTTCCATGGGACGGAGCCATTTGAGGTTGAGACAGGGCTGCCGACCCATCCACGCACAAAGGCCAATTACACAGATATTTTTTCCACGGTCATGCGCAAGCTGGGAGAACGGGATCCGCAGATAGTGGCCATTACGGCGGCCATGAGCGATGGGACAGGCCTGAAGCGGTTCCGTAATCTGTTCCCGGAGCGTTTTTTTGACGTGGGGATTGCGGAAGGGCATGCAGTGACCTTTGCGGCAGGCCTGGCAGCAGCAGGGCTTAAGCCGATTGTGGCCGTTTATTCGTCTTTCTTACAGAGAGCCTATGACCAGATCCTCCATGACGTGTGTATCCAGGATCTGCCGGTTGTGTTTGCCATTGACCGCGCAGGGCTTGTGGGCAGCGATGGGGAGACGCATCAGGGCATTTTTGACCTATCCTATTTATCTACGATCCCTAATATGGCCATTATGGCGCCGAAGAATAAATGGGAACTTTCGGACATGGTCAAATTTGCCATGGAGTTCCCACATCCTGTTGCAATACGCTATCCAAGGGGCGAAGCCTATGATGGGCTAAGGGAATACCGCAGTAAGATTGACTATGGGAAGAGCGAGCAGATCCGGGAAGGGAGCCAGATTGCCCTTATTGCCCTGGGGAGCATGGTCAAGACGGCTTTGGAGGTAGAACGCAGGCTGGAAGAACAAGGATACTGCTGTACATTGATAAACGCCCGTTTTGCCAAGCCATTGGACACGGAAATGCTTGGACGGCTTGCTGCAAGCCACCAGCTGCTGGTAACCTTGGAAGAGAATGTGGCGAGTGGTGGGTTTGGGGAACACGTAGCCCAGTATCTGAGCCAGGAGCAGAAGGAGCGGCTGGGGCAGGGGCTGCAGGTTCTTACGGTTGCGGTACCGGATGTCTATGTGGAGCATGGCAATGTGGAGATCCTGCGCAAGGAGCTGGGGATAGACAGCAATTCGGTCGTGGAGAGGATTCTAGGCTGCTGTGGACAGTTTAGGGAAGCGCATAATAATTGATAGGAGAGAGGTAAGCGGGCAATGAAAGAACGGTTAGATGTGCTGCTGGTCCGGCGCGGGCTGGCGCCCTCCAGGGAGAAGGCAAAGGTTATGATTATGGAAGGAAATGTCTTTGTGGAGGGGCAGAGGGAAGACAAGGCAGGGACGGCTTTTGCGGATTCCGTAGGGATTGAGGTCAGAGGCCCTGCCCTCAAATATGTCAGCCGAGGCGGCCTGAAACTGGAAAAGGCGCTCCAGGAGTTCCATCTCTGCCTGGAAGGCAAGATCTGCATGGATATCGGCGCTTCCACGGGGGGCTTTACGGACTGCATGCTGCAAGGCGGCGCCCAGAAAGTCTATGCTGTGGATGTAGGCTATGGCCAGTTTGCATGGAAGCTGCGGCAGGATGAGCGGGTCGTCTGCATGGAGAAGACCAATATCCGCTATGTAGAGCCTGGGGACATTGCGGACGTGCTGGATTTTGCATCCGTAGATGTTTCTTTTATTTCCCTTTCCAAGGTGCTTCCGGCTGCCAGGAGGCTTTTGGGCAGCCAGGGGGAAATGGTATGCCTGATTAAACCCCAGTTTGAGGCCGGGAGGGACAAAGTAGGGAAGAAGGGCGTTGTCCGCGACCCCAAGGTGCATGAGGAAGTGATAAAGAATGTGGCCGGATTTGCGGCGGAAAATGGTTTTTGTGTGCAGGGGCTGGATTTTTCCCCGGTGAAAGGGCCGGAAGGGAATATTGAGTATCTGATCTATCTGCAAAAGGGCTTGGAGAGACAGGAGGAGCCAGCGGACGTGGCAGCCGTTGTGGCCAAGGCGCATAGTACGCTGGCATAGGGATATGAGGCGATTTTATATTATTGCAAATCCGCAGAAGGATTGTAAGCTGCGTCTTACAAAAGAAATCCAGCAGTTTATACTGGAACATGGGGGGAGCTGTGATTACCAGGTAAACCGGGAGCACGGGGACGGCAGCATGTTTGACAAGGATAAGGTTCCGCAGGATACGGAATGCATCTTGGTGATTGGAGGGGATGGCACTTTGCTGGGGGCAGCCAGGGATATGGCAGACCGTAGGATTCCACTGATTGGGGTGAACACCGGCCATGTGGGCTATCTCTGTGAGCTGGAGGCAGATACCGTGATTGGCAGTGTCAGCCAGCTCCTGCGCGAAGCGCAGCCCACGGTGGAGCAGCGGATGCTGCTGGCGGGCTTTTGCATGACCAGGGAAGGGGCAACCCAGGAGCAGGTTGCCCTTAATGATATTGTAATCCACCGTTCTGGAACACTGCAGGTAGTGGATCTGCTGATTTTCGTAAATGGCGAGTATCTGAACACATACAGTGCGGATGGCATGATTGTGGCGACCCCTACTGGTTCTACGGCTTACAGCATGTCTGCCGGGGGACCTATTGTAGACCCCAAAGCCAACCTGCTGCTGATTACGCCCATCAGCCCACATACTCTCAATGCCAAAAGCATTGTCTTAGGGCCGGAGGATGAGATTTCCATAGAGGTAGCTGCGCGCAATGAGGCAGAGGTCGCCCCTGTGGAGGTGAGCTTTGACGGGAACCCGGTAGGGGCGCTGCGGGCAGGGGAGAAAATTGTGGTGAAGAAAGCGCAGGTCTGCGCGAGGATTCTGAAGCTGAGCCATGTGAGTTTTTTGGAGAGGCTGCGCAAGAAGCTGCATGCATATACGTAAGGAAACATCCTTACTTTGGAGGGATCCCATGAAATCAAAACGTCATGTAAAGATATTGGAATTAATTGAAAAATATAGCATTGAAACCCAGGAAGAGCTTTCCGAGCATCTGGAAAAGGAGGGTTTTTATGTGACGCAGGCCACAGTTTCCCGTGATATCCGGGAATTGGGCCTCTATAAGGTGGTAGGCAGGGAGGGGCGCCAGAAATATGCCGCGCTGAAGGAAAAAAAATTAAACCTGGAGGAGAAATATATCAGGGTATTTAAGGAAGGATGCCTTTCCATGGACATGGCGCAGAATATCCTTGTGATAAAGACGGTGTCGGGGATGGCGTCCGCGGTCTGCGCGGCCCTTGACGCAATGAAGTGGCATGAGATCGTAGGCAGTATCGCAGGAGACGATACGATTATGTGTGCCGTAAGAAGCGTGGATGAGACAGTAGAAGTTATGGATAAGATCAGGAAGATAGTCCTGTAGGAGTTTGATATGTTACAGAGCGTACATGTGAAGAATCTCGCTTTGATCGACGAGATAGAGGTTGACTTTAAAGAAGGGTTAAATATACTGACAGGTGAGACGGGAGCCGGGAAATCCATTATTCTCGGCTCTGTGAACCTTGCCCTTGGCGGAAGGTACACAAAGGATATCATCCGTCAGGGGGCGGATTTCGGCTTTGTAGAGCTGACGTTTTGTGCGGAGAACGAAAAGCTTAAGGAGGGGCTTAAGAACCTTGACGTGTTCCCGGAGGACGGGATGGTGACGCTGAGCCGCCGGCTGATGGACGGGCGCAGCGTGAGCCGGATCAACGGGGAGACGGTGACGATGGCGCGATTGAAAGAGGCTGCCGCGCTGCTGATCGATATACACGGGCAGCATGAGCATCAGTCGCTTCTGCACACGAAAAACCATCTGGAGATCGTGGATTCCTTTGCAGGGGAGGACATGAAGGAGCTTAAGGCAGCTGTCCGGGAAGCCTTTGCCGATTACCGGAAATATAAGAAGGAGCTTGAGGAATCCGCCATGGATGAGGCGCAGCGGGCAAAGGAGCTTGGGTTTCTGCAGTTTGAGGTGGACGAGATTACAGAGGCGGGCCTTCTTCCCGGAGAGGATGAGGAGCTTGAGGGCCTTTACCGGAAGATGTCCAACGGCAAGCGCATCGCCGAGAGCGTGGCGGAAGCGTATGCCTACACAAGCGGGGATAACGAGAGCGCCAGCGAGAATTTGAGCCGTGCCATCCGCGCTATGTCGGAGATCGGAGAGTATGACGCTGAAGCGCAGTCGCTCTGCCAGCAGCTTGCGGAAATCGACAGCCTTTTAAACGACTTTAACAGGGAGCTGTTAGGCTACAGCAAGGGATTTGAATTTTCAGAGGAAGACTTTTACGATACGGAAAAGCGGCTGAACGAGCTGAACCGCCTGAAGACAAAGTATGCCGGCAGCATACAGGAAATCCTCAAGTACTGTGACAGGCAGAAAGAAAAGATCGTGAAACTTGAGGATTATGAAAATTATGCGGCAGATCTGGCAAAAAAGCGTGACAGGGCGGAGAAGACATTAAGCTCACATTCAAAGAAACTTACGAAATGCAGGAAAGAGCAGGCGAAGATCTTAGAAAAATCTATTGAGGAGGGGCTTAAGGAGCTGAACTTCCCGGAAGTAAAGTTCGAGATCCGGTTTGACAGTTTAAAAGACTATACAGGGAACGGAAAAGACAGCGCTGAATTTATGATATCGTTAAATCCCGGCCAGCCGGTAAGGCCTCTTGCCAATGTGGCGTCCGGAGGAGAGCTGTCAAGGATCATGCTTGCCATAAAGACGGTGATGGCGGACCGGGATGCGATAGAGACTCTGATCTTTGATGAGATAGATGTAGGGATCAGCGGGCGTACGGCGCAGAAGGTGTCGGAGAAGATGTCGGTGATCGGAAGGAAACATCAGGTGATCTGCATTACCCACCTTGCTCAGATAGCAGCGATGGCAGACTGCCATTATGTGATTGAAAAAAATGTGGGCGACATGGATACGAGCACCGGAATCCGCCTGTTGGGCGAGGAGGAGTCGGTGGACGAGCTCGCGAGGATACTTGGGGGCGCGAAAATCACGGATGCTGTCATCGAAAATGCAAAAGAAATGAAGGAACTTGCAAAACAGGTAAAAATAAACTGATTGAAAAAAGAATTTCTTCACATACTAAAGGATAGATATCTGATCAGATATCTGTCTTTTTTTGTATATGACATAAGTATGAGTGAAGAAAGGGATTGTTATGCGTAGATATTGGTACAGAAGAATCTTAATCATGGTTTTAGTGTTCACCGTTTCGGTTGGGGGCGGCTATTGCATCATTGACAGCAAAAAGAAGATGTTCCGCCAGGAGGTGAGCGCCGGAACTTCGGAGGAGACGATGGTCATTCCGGGAGGGATGCCGATCGGAATCTACCTTGAGACAAAAGGCGTGATGGTTCTCGGAACGGACAAGATTACCGGCATTGACGGGATGAAGCAGGAACCCTCTGCCCACAAGGTAAAGGCGGGAGACTACATTACAGCAATCAATCACCAGGAGATTAAGGACAAATCCCAGCTGATCTCCGCCGTAAAGATGCTCGACAGCGATGACGTGGTATTGGAAATCCGCAGGAATAATGAAAAAATACAGGTAAAGACGGAAGCTGTGAAGGCGGGGGCAGATGAGTATAAGCTGGGGATATGGGTAAGGGATAATGCACAGGGGCTTGGAACGGTCACCTTCCTGGACGCGCAGAGCAGGTTCGGGGCGCTGGGGCACGGAATACATGACGTGGATACCAACGAGCTACTCAGGATTTCGGGCGGAACGCTCTACACCACCAGCATAAAGGACATCCAGAAGGGTGCGGACGGTGTGCCGGGAGGGATGGAAGGAATCATTATCTATAACAATTATAATATTCTCGGCAGTATCACAAAAAACACAGATGCCGGAATTTTCGGAGTTATTGAC
>Ga0137306_103898_pt1 | contig 10685 bp, 10 predicted proteins | sample Inofroosms_March_FD_97187 | JGI IMG/M metagenome (GOLD analysis project Ga0137306, IMG submission 97187) | Mouse cecal microbial communities from Vienna, Austria - N-Acetylneuraminic and N-Acetylglucosamine D2O microcosms_March | ecosystem: Host-associated > Mammals > Digestive system > Large... | reverse complement strand
GGATACGGACGACAAAACCGCCAGCGCTGCCTTAGGGCCCACGCCGTTCACCCCTAAAAGCTGCTTAAATATCCGTTTATCCTGCGGAGTCAAAAACCCGTACAGGCTCATCCCGTCTTCACGAACCTGAAAATACGTGTAAAGCTTTACTTCCTCCCCAAGTGATGGAAGCGCCTCCAGCACCGACAGCGGAACCCGGATTTCCAGCCCCACCGGCCCTGCCTCCACAACCACGCAGTCCTCTTCCTTACTCACCAATATCCCTTTGACAAATGCAATCATAACGGTTATCTCTCCAAAACTTCCATGATTTTCTTATCTGCTTTTTTCACTTTTTCGCTTTTGGCTTTTTCTGCTTTTCTATTCGGCTTTTTATCTCTATTTTTTCTCTGCCCTGCCCCTATCATAACACAGCCGCCAAAACTCTGCAAGCATTTGCGAACAAACATTCGCTTTACAGTTCTTCGATAATCGCTTATAATTTTCCTGAAAGGAGTCCATATTTCCCTATGAAAATCATTCACTCAGCTTCCCGGATTACCCCTGCTTTTCCTCTAGAAATCTCGGTTCTCTTAGACACCGATGCTTCTTTGGATAAAATCCTGTTTTTTGACATCGAAACCACGGGATTTTCCCCGGATTCGGCACAGATCTACCTTATCGGCTGCCTTTACTGCAAATTATCTTCCGCAGCCGCAACTCTGCCCTCTTATGAAAAACGGTCTTCCGTTGAAACTCTGCCTTCCGGCGAAACTTCTTCCGCAGCCGAAACTCCCTCCTGGCAGATGATACAGTGGTTTGGCGAAAAGCCGGAAGATGAAGTTCTGCTGCTTGGCTCTTTTTTTGCTTTTCTTAAACCCTGCAAAGCACTTATTCACTACAACGGCGACGCCTTCGATCTTTCCTTTATCCGCAGCCGCTGCAGGCTTTATCACCTGGACTGTCCGCTGTCCGAAGTCCAAAGTATTGACCTTTACCGGAAAATCCGTCCCTGGAAGGGGGCACTCTCCATGCCCGCATTAAAGCAAAAAGCTGTGGAAACATTTCTTTCCATCCGCCGTGAGGAAGATTTTACCGGGCGGCAGTTAATCGCTGCCTACCAGGATTACTGTTCCTCACCCAGAAATGCATTGCTCAACCTGCTTCTTTTGCACAATCAGGAAGACCTTTGCGGACTGGCGCAGATCCTTCCCCTTTTAATATATACAAAGCTTCCCGGGCTTTCCTTTTCCCTGACCGGACACGGCATCGAAGAAACGGAAAAAATCAGGGAAGGAAACGGCTCTAGCCTTAAGCTTTATTACCAGAGCCCTGTTCTATTTCCGGTTCCCTTTTACCTGGAAGGCCCGTTTTTTGCCATTGAGGGAAACGACAAACAAATCCTCGTTACCCTTCCCGTGTACTGCGGGGAAATGAAATATTTTTATCCGGATGTCCAGAATTATTATTACCTGCCCTTTGAAGATATGGCTGTCCATAAAAGCGTGGGAAACTATGTAGCCAGAGATGCCCGAAAAAAAGCCACGCCCAAAACCTGTTATACCCGAAAAACCGGGCAGTTTTTTCCCCAGCCGGAAAATCTTTATCTGCCGGCTTTTCAGCATGCCTATAAGAGCCGCCCCTGCTATGCCGAATACAGCGCGGAATGTTTTTCCGATTTATCGGCTGCGGATACCTTCATTCGTCAGCTTTTCCTTACGCTTCCTGTATTTTCGTAGGTTCCTGTGTTTTGCTGCTTTCTGTTTTTTCAGGTTCCTGCTATTTTTGCACTTTTTGTTTTTTCAGGTTCCTGCTATTTTTTCACTTTCTGCTTTTTGCAGGTTCCCGCTTTCCCGTAAGTCCCTTTCTTTAACAGCCTGCGGATGTAGGCAAAGGTCTGTTCCTCTCCCTTTTCTTTCAGCATCCAAAGAAGTCTTTCTAATAGCGCCTGTGTTTCCGGGTGAAGAAGCGGAGTAATATAGGGCTTCGTAAATGCATAGTATTCCCATGCCGCACCGCTGCTATAGTTTTCTCCCCGGTAAACCTTGCAGGCGGCAATCCGGTCACAAACCATCTCCGCAACATACTTTAACGGCATCTTATTTCCCACCAGACCTTTTGTGCGATCATTAGAAAAGTCAATCCAGTACTCAAAATGATGTTTATTCCTGCCCTTGTGGTGGAGCCATGCCACGGAAAAGCCTATCGCCTCCCGCTCCGCTGCATTAGGACTGCGGTTTCCCTGGTAATATTTCACCCCAGTCCAGAATTCCGAAGGACTGTACTTTGACAAATCATGAAGCAGTCCCTGCCAGTAAAGCCCCAGTTTAAAACACTCCCGCATAACCAGAAGCTTATGCTGCGTTATTGTATAAAAATGTCTTCCTATATTTCTTACATCCATGGCCAAACCTCTTTATCTTTGCTATTTCAATTTTTTCTGTCCTATCCCTGATAAGAAACTTCTTTAATTTAAGAAGCCTCTTTGAAAAGTATACCATATCCCTCAACAGCATAAAAGACTTTCCAAGAATCTTTTTTATCCTGGTCGTCTGAACGGTTTTTGTTTCCCTGTGCTCACGGTAACAAAAAAATCCATAAAAATCGATTTCCAAATTTCTCTAATTGTTCCCAATTTTAGGCTATTTTGGAAGTAATTGGAATAATTTTTAGACCGATTTCCATATTATATACGAAGATTACGATTTTTTCAGAATATTTTCATAAAATTATTCAAAATGATTTGACTTCACAGGAAAACTATGGTATCCTTAAGGCAGTCACAGAAGAAGTGACCGACCTATTTATTTTTTTTATTTTTTTGGAGGTATCATCATGAAAGGTACAGTTAAGTGGTTTAACAACCAAAAGGGTTACGGATTTATTTCCGACGAACAGGGAAACGATGTATTCGTTCACTACTCCGGATTAAACATGGAAGGCTTTAAGTCTTTAGACGAAGGCGCTCAGGTTGAATTCGACGTAGTAAACGGTGCAAAAGGCCCGCAGGCTACCAACGTTACCAAATTATAATCATAAAATTACAGTGTACCTTTTTCAATATACATCGTCAGTGATAGTTAGTTGAAGTAAGTTATATTTGTTAAGTGTGATTAACAAAAAAGCCATCCCCGGATGGCTTTTTTTGTCGATCGTATTTCGTTTTCTCAGGACGAATAAACCTCCTCTTCCTCACTGATGATCTGTACATCCTGAATCATCACTGGCTTGCCGGCCTCCTGGCAGAGCTGCACGACACTGCTGCCGTCGCCGTAATAGGCATCACAAAGGGCAATGGCTCTGTCCAAATCCGCCGTGTCGTCATAAATCCCCCATCCGTCATTACGGTACTTATCAACAATCCCCTCGTACTCCGCCTGAAGCTGCGGACGCATGGAATGAATGGTTTCCAAAAGCAGAGGGTGCGGGCGCCATAAAAGTGCCACTTCCTCACGGTTCTCATAGAATATCCGAAAGACATCCCGGATTTTTTTCAGGCTCTGTTCCCCCTGCTGGAGAAATGCCGTAAGCCCCGTATTGTACAGGATGACCTTCTTTAAGCTTCCGTCCGGTTTCTGGAGAATCTTCATCCATTCCGGAGGAATCTTTATATCTTCCCTCTTTGTATTTAAAACCTTATCCATCTTCGGAGAACCCGTTCCCAGAATCCGTTCCTCCCAGTGCTTTTTGGTGTGCTTTCCCGCGGCCTTGGTCAGCACCTTAATATAAGCACGGCGCATCGCCTCGGACTGGACAATAACCTTGTCCGCATACAGAACCCCCGGCGTAACGCAGAAATGCTCGATTCCCTTTAACGCCTCCTCATTGTCCGGATCAATCTCTCCCAGAACAAAGTAGGGAATATAGACCAGCTTGTCCGTAAACTGCTTTAAGTTTTTGGCATAGAAAAACGGAGCCACACTGGTTACATAGTTGCAGTCGTCATACGGATTATGGATAAAGATCATATCCGGACGCCGTTCGGCAAAATCATACTCTTCAAAGTTTGTAATCGGAACGTCTTCCGGATACTGGTCCCTCTCATCATGCACCTGACGGAAACTCCCGTCCGGGTTCTTATCATAGTAGGGAATGGGAATAACATAGGCATCGCAGTCCGGATCTTCATCGGCAGCCCGCCACACACTCTCTAACGAATCCCACATGGAAGCCTTGTAGGGCAAAAAAACTGCCTCCGTCCGCACACGGATATCGTTTCGGATGCTGTTGCCCACCTTAATCAGTTCTTTCGACAGACGGTTGTGTACGGCATTTGCATTCAGCCGGGGAAGATTTAACACCTCTTCATAAATCTGATAAACCTGCTCACAATAGCCTTCCAGCAGGGTAACGGTTACAAAGCCTTCCCCTTCCACCGATTCAATCTGCTGTCCCAGGCTGATTGCATAATTCTGACATTGTTCCAAAAGTTCAAGAGCCGAAGCGCGGTTATTCGCTTCCAGCATCTTTTTTACCATAACATGCGCACGCTGCATTACTCCTGCAAATTCCTCTGCCTTCTTTTTATCTGCCTTTTTCATTACCGGTCCCACTCACTTTCCAGGTATTTTTTATTTTCTCTTCTGCCATAAATTAACCCCAGTATAACATACTGCCAAAGGTAAATCAATCATTTATCCTTTATCAAAATCCGGGGGATAGCCTGGCGTTATTGTTTCCACAGTTCTTTGCACTTGCTGCGGCAAACAATAACGCCCAAAATCCCGCTCCCACCCGCACCGGTATAACCTTACCGCAATCTATCGCAATTTTATCCGTCCAGTTCTGCTATTCTCGTTACACTGACATAAATATGAGAAATGCGGTACCAGGTACGGAAATCCACCACCCCGGTCTGCGGCAGACCAAACACCGACTGGAAGATCGAAACCGCCTGCTGCGTAGCCGGGCCGTATACACCGTCCGGGGTAACTCTGGGGATGGAAGCATAGACCGTGGCAATGGCGTCGAGCTGCTCCTGAAGCTGGCGTACCTTCGGCCCGCTTGAACCAATCGTCAGATCATAGCCCGGCCAGGAAGCGGGAATCCCGGAAATTTCCTCTGCCGTATTAATATAAATCGAATCCCCGTAAAAATACCGCAGAATCTGAATCGCGCTGTAACCCTGCTCGCCTAAACTGCAGCTCCCCCACTGCGTCATCCAGTTTTCGCACTGAACACGCTTCCCGTCACAGTACTGGGTCAGGATCGGCTGGCGGACATCCGGGCGTGATAAATAATTATCAAAGATTTCATCCACCACCAGACTGATGCTCTGGAAAATATTTCTTCCGTAGATCCACTTGTGGTCAAAGGCGGTTGAAGAAGTAATCGTAAAATCATAGCCCCGGTTCCGGTAAAACTCCGTGTATACCCGATTTAAGGTAAAAGACATAATGGCCAGGACGTTGGCGATAATCGTCGATTCCGGCCAGGTCGAGTAAATCTCGCTGGAGGCTACATTTTTAATATAATCCCGGTAAGGCACATAATAGTTTTTCGCCGAACGGTCACTGGGAACGCCGTCATGGACAATAATGGTTTCCGGAACCACCACGCGGCTTAACACGATTTCCCCGCTTTCCGCCACAGGCTTAATCTCCGGCTCGGCAATCTTTGGCGGATAAACCCCGTACAGGGTGTGATCGGGAATAACAATCTCCTCCTGGGCAGAGGTTTCCTCCTCCACGGGGGTCATGCTTACCGGCTGGATTGCCGTTGACCCGGAAATCACTTCTGTTCCGGAGATATCCACCGGCTGAAATCCCGGCGCTTCAATACGAAGGTCATATTCGGCATAGGGTCGTTCGTTGATCGCCGCCGATGCATCCAGGCTGATGCTCTCCGGAGGAGCCGGAAGGGCGATCTCCGGCGTCTGCCCGGAAGTATTGGTTTTCAGTTCTTCTAATACTTCCGTATTCTCTTTTGCAGGAGAAATCCTGACAGTGGCATTCCGGATGGGAAAATGATTCTGGATCGACACCACATGGATTTGCAGAAAGCCCGTATTCTGACTGTTTTGCGGGGTTGGCTGGGGAACACTGGGCGTTTCAAGCGCGTGAAACATTGGGTTCATAACTTTCTCCTCTTTTTCCTGTTTGGGCAGTTAGTATAATATAAGCAGAAAGTCAGAAAAAATGTATAAAAGAAAGAGGCTCTGCAAAATAGCTGCAAAAGCCCCCTCTCCTGTCTTTGGCTCGTTCCCGATCCTCAGGCTTTATTCTCTATGCCGACTGCTTTTCGCGAACCAGACGGCGAACTTCCTTTTTGAGCTGATTTTCTAAAGCCCTCTCCTGCAGACGGTAACCTCCAATAGAAAAAAATACTTCATAACAACTTTTCTTTAACTGGTTAATCATCTCATCACCTCATTCGTTCCTGTTCATGCATGTTTACTACAGATGCTGCGGTTTACACTTGTTCACGGCAAACGATAATCTGTAAACTGTAAACTGTAAACTGTAAACTTCTTCCGCTGACAATGCACAGCCATTGAAGATGATTCTATGATACCATATTTTTTTCTCCAGGTGTTTAAGAAAAGCTGACGGTTTCCCGTCAATTTTCCCTGGAAACAGCAAACTTTCTTAACAACTTCGGTAAAATATTACGGTTACATAAAGTTATTGCAGCAGATTGCCCCATAAGGACGGATACTCATCCGATAAGCACTTTCCTCACCCATGGCTTTTTCAATAAAGGAAATATACTCGTCCACCAGTTCATTCGGAAGCATGGCCATAATCACTCCGGCAAAACCGCCGCCATGGATGCGGCAGGCACCTTTTTTCTTTTCGGCAATAAACATCTCCGTAAGTGCCAGGGCAATGCTGATTCCCTGTTCCTGGACACTTGCCGTAGTGTAGCAGTTCTGAAGCCATTTCCAGGAGGAGTTTCCGGAAGCCGTAATATTCTCCAAAAATGCATGAAAATCCCCTGCCTTTAATGCGGCAACCTCTGCCTCCACCTTCTTGTTTTCCTCAAAGAAATGGAAGGCCCGCATCACCGAACGATCCCCGGCAAATTCCCGAACCTCGTTTATCCGGGCAATAACATCGGCTTCCTCAACATCGGCTAAAACTTCTTTTCCAAAGAACTGGGCAACCTTCTTCATCTCATTGGGAACCGAGGAGTAATCCGCGCTTAAATCCGCATGGCCCTTCCCGGTCTGCACAATAATCAGGCTGTGTCCTGCGCCGGCAAAATCAAAAGAAATTTTTTCCACCGCGGGAACTGCCGGGTTTTTAAAGTCGATGGTAATCAATCCGCCCACCGCGCAGGCCATCTGATCTAAAAGCCCCGATGCCTTGTCCCAGTAGTGGTTTTCCGAATATTTTCCAATATGCGCATAATCTACGGCATCCAACTTTCCCTCATTAAAAAAAGTATTGATCATGGCGCACAAAAGCATCTCGTAAGAAGCCGAAGAGCTTACCCCGGCTGCACTGATCACGTTGCTGGTAATATAGGCATTAAAACCGCCAATCGCATGTCCGGCCTCAAGAAAGCCCTTTAACAGCCCCTTGGTCAGATCCACCGTTCCGGCTTTTTTCGGACTGGGAGTTAAATCGTCTAAATCAATGGTAAAATCCTGATGATAGGTTTCGCTGACAATGCGCACCTCTTTACTGTTATTCTTTGCGGCTACGCCCACACAATCTAAATTAATGCTTCCGGCCAGTACTTTTCCATGATTATGATCGGTATGGTTTCCACTGATTTCTGTCCGTCCCGGAGAAGTAAACAGCAGTACATCCTGGTCGCCAAATAAGTTTTCATAACCTTTCACCAGTTCCTGGTATCTGGAAATATTTTCCTCCACATGATTTTTTCCATAAAGTTCTGCCATCAGCGCATTACTTTTTCCGCTCTCTAAAAGCTGCAACGTTTCCTGAATCTTCATAAAAAATATTCTCCTTTTCCCCTGTCACCGCAGGCATCCGTCACATAAGTAGGATAAGTCTTTATTCATCGTAAGTATAGCAAAATTTCCTCCCGGCAACAAGGTAATATTTATCAAAAAACTATCATTTTTGTTTGATCTTTATTTGTGTTTTATGCCTGTTTATGCTATACTGTAATTTACGATGGCCGGTGCAGTATGCCCGGCAATCCGGTATCAGAGAAAATAAGGAGAGATAATCGTGAAAATACAAGAATCTGCTGAAAATTACCTGGAAACCATCCTGATTCTCAGCCAAAAGAAAACACAGGTTCGTTCCATCGATATTGTCAATGAACTGGAATTTTCCAAACCCAGCGTAAGTGTAGCCATGAAGAACCTGCGTCAGAACGGCTACGTCCTTATGGACAAGGACGGTTCCCTTACCTTAACTGACGCAGGAAGAGAAATTGCAGAGATGATTTATGAGCGGCACCAGGTTTTATCCGAATGGCTCGTCCGCCTGGGTGTTGACGAACAGACCGCTGTAAAAGACGCCTGCCGCATCGAACATGTAATCAGTCCCAAAAGCTTTCAGGCCATTAAAAACCATATAACGGCTATCTCCACCTAATCGATTGACGCAAGACGAACAAACGCCGTTTCCCGGGCGCATCAGCCCTGATCATTGGTCAGCCCAAGCTTATCCAGACCGAAAAATACCAGACTTAAGATCATTCCCACCACACAGGCCAGAACCATTCCGCTCAGTTGAATATTCCCGATTTTTAAGGCAATGCCGGAAAGTCCGGTAACGAAAATCACCGAAGTCAGGCTGAGATTCCTGGAATTACCGTAGTCCACCTTAGAATCCACCAGAATCCGCAGTCCGGAGGTTCCTATCATTCCGTAGAGCAGGAAGGAAATACCGCCGATAACCGGGCCGGGAACCGTGCTGATCAGCGAAGACAGCTTTCCGCTGAATGAACACAGAACCGAAAGCACGGCAGCCCCGCCGATAACATAGACGCTGTACACGCCGGTAACTGCCATCACACCGATGTTCTCGCCGTAAGTTGTCGTCGGCACAGAACCGATGCAGCCGGAAAGCATGGTGGAAAAATTATCGCCGAACAGCGAGCGGTGCAGTCCCGGATCTTTTAATAAATCCCGTCCCACCACCTTGCTGGTCACGACCTGATGGCCGATGTGCTCCGAAGTAATCACCAGGATTACGGGCAGGATAATCATCATCGCCTCGGGATTAAACTTCGGTGCCTGGAAATTCGGGACGGCAAAAAACGGCGCTGCTGCCACCTCGGCAAAGTCTACAATCCCGCAGCACAGTGCGGCAGCATAACCGGCGATAACCGCAATTAAAATCGGAATAACCGACAAAAATCCCCGGAATAAGATATTGCCGAAAACCGCAATACCCAGAGTTACCAAGAATACAAACACCTTCCTCCCGTCAATTTCGGCATCTAAAAGTCCCGCATTCTGTGCCGCCGAACCGGAAAGTTCCAGGCCAATCAAAGCCACCACTGGTCCCATGGCCGCAGGAGGAAGGACGATGTCAATCCATTTTGTGCCGAATTTGTACACAACAAAAGCTAAAAGACAGCCGCAGAAACCCACGGCCACAAATCCTCCCAGCGCATAGGGATAACCAAACTGTTCGATAACGATTCCCGCCGGAGCAAGAAACGCAAAGCTTGATCCCAGATAAGCCGGGGCCTTTCCCTTCGTCACCAGAATAAAGAGAAGGGTTCCCACGCCGTTCATAAAGAGCACCACCGCCGGGTTAATGCCGAAAATAAACGGCACCAGCACTGAAGCCCCGAACATGGCAAACATGTGCTGAATGCTTAAGGGCACCAGCATATTCACCGGAACCTTCTCCTCCACCTGAATAATACGTCTTCCTATCATTCCCAATACCTCCATTTTTTTCTGCATTTCTGTATCTGAAAGAATTATGACACAGTTTAAGGGTTTCGTCTATAGAAATCGCTCTGCTTTTCTTAAAATTCAACAAAATACCCGAAATAATCCTGTTATTTTTTTCTTGACATAAAAAGAAAATATAAGGTATAACTAAAGAGAAAGAACCTAAGGTGCAAATAAAGAAAACATAAGGCATAACCGAAAGAATAAACAAAGTATAGCTGAAAAAACAGGAAAAGAAACAGGAAAAGGCGGAGAAAAACATTATGGCTGGTTTAGGGACAATCATCAATATGGCTGGAATTTTAGCCGGAGGTCTGGGCGGACTGCTCTTTGGCAACCGTCTGGAAAAGCGCTACCAGGACACTCTTTTAAGTGCAAACGGAATCTGCGTGCTGTTTTTAGGTATCAGCGGATGTCTTCAGGAGATGTTTACCATTGCCGACGGAAAAATTAGCAGCGGAAAGACGATGATGATGATTGGAAGCTTTGCCATCGGCGGACTTATCGGCGAATGGATGAATATTGAAATGCGTATGGAACAGTTTGGCGAATGGCTGAAGAAAAAAACGAAAAACGACCAGGATACCGGATTTGTGGATGGCTTTGTCACGGCCACCCTGACGATTTGTATCGGCGCAATGGGTGTCGTCGGTGCAATTCAGGACGGTATTTTAGGCGACTCCTCGGTACTGACGGCAAAGACCGTGCTGGATCTGATTATTATCTTTGTAATGACGACAGCCATGGGTAAGGGCTGTATCTTCTCGGCTGTTCCTGTGGGGATATTCCAGGGCGCCATTACCTTAATGTCCCGTCTTTTAGAACCGGTGATGACCGAAGCTGCTCTCTCCAACCTCTCCCTGACCGGCTCCAT
>Ga0137306_103897_pt1 | contig 10689 bp, 8 predicted proteins | sample Inofroosms_March_FD_97187 | JGI IMG/M metagenome (GOLD analysis project Ga0137306, IMG submission 97187) | Mouse cecal microbial communities from Vienna, Austria - N-Acetylneuraminic and N-Acetylglucosamine D2O microcosms_March | ecosystem: Host-associated > Mammals > Digestive system > Large... | reverse complement strand
TTTAAAGTCCGTTTGGAAACGCTTTCAGCCGACGCATTTGCATGAGCGGCGTGTTTTGCCGGATTTCAGGGAAAAAGACAGGTTTCAGGGGATGCCTGTCTTTTTGGAGTGACCGCCATACTATGGAGATACTCTCAAGTATCTTTCGGCGTATGAAGAGAAGCAAAAGAGGAGGACGCTTTGGAGACAGTAACAGGATATGTAGAGCATGTCGTGTATCGTAATGACGAAAATGGATATACCGTATTCAACCTGGAAAGCGACGACGGAGAAGTGACCTGTGTGGGAAGCTTTCATTATATAACAGAAGGAGAACTCCTGGAGCTGGAAGGGGAATATGTAAACCACAGCGTATACGGCACGCAGTTGAAAGTGCTTTCTCATAAAGTCAAGGAGCCGGAAGATCTGGTATCCATTGAACGATATCTTGGCTCCGGCGCGGTCAAGGGAATCGGCGCAGCCCTTGCAGGGCGTATCGTGCGCAGGTTTAAAGAGGACACGTTCCGGATCATGGAGGAGGAGCCTGAGCGTCTGGCAGAGATCAAGGGGATCAGCAAACGGAAGGCCCAGGAAATTGCGGTGCAGGTGGAAGAAAAAAGGGACATGCGCAAGGCAATGCTCTTTCTGCAGAAATACGGGATTTCCACCGCGTTGGGGGTTAAGATCTATGAATATTATGGTTCCAAGCTGTACGAGGTGCTTCAGGAAAACCCATACCAGCTGGCAGACAACATTTCCGGCGTAGGGTTTAAGACGGCGGATGAGATCGCCTCCAGAATCGGAATCCATGCAGATTCGGATTTCCGCATCCGCAGCGGCCTGGTCTATGTGCTGCAGCAGGCGGCCGGGGAAGGGCATATTTACCTGCCCCAGGAGGTGCTTGCTTCCCGTGCAGAACAGCTTTTGGGAGTACAGCTTCCCGAGATTGAGAAGTACATCATGGATCTCTGCATTGACCGGAGGACTGTGCGGAAAGAGGAAAACGGGGAGATCCGCATCTATCCGTCCCATTACTATTATCTGGAGCTGAACACGGCGCGCATGCTCCATGATCTGGACATTGACTGCGAGATGCCCGAGGAAATGATGGAGCAGCGGCTTCGAAAGGTGGAGGAGCGGGAGCAGCTCAAGCTGGATGCCATGCAGCACCGCGCGGTGGTGGAGTCGATCCGGCACGGTCTCCTGGTGCTGACCGGAGGCCCGGGCACCGGAAAGACCACAACCATCAATACCATGATCCGTTTTTTTGAAAGCGAGGGCATGAGTATTTTGCTGGCCGCGCCTACAGGCCGGGCTGCGAAGCGCATGACAGAGGCTACCGGATATAAGTCCCAGACGATCCACCGGCTGCTGGAAGTCAGCGGCGGCCCGGAGGAAGAAGGAAGTGTAAACGGCTTTCAGCGCAACCGGGATCATCCGCTGGAAACCGATATTCTGATCATCGACGAGATGTCCATGGTAGACCTTTCCCTGATGCACGCCCTTCTCTCGGCGGTGATGCCGGGCACCCGCCTGATCCTGGTGGGGGACGTGAACCAGCTTCCTTCCGTAGGGCCGGGGAGTGTATTGAAGGACATCATTTTGTCAGAATGCTTTCCTGTGGTGACGCTGACCAGGATTTTCCGCCAGGCGGGAGAGAGCGACATTGTAGTCAATGCGCATAAGATCAACGCGGGAGAACCGGTGGTTCTGGACAATCAGAGCCGGGATTTCTTTTTCCTGAGAAGACAGGAGGCGGATGTGATCATCGGCGTGGTCATTACCCTGATTCAGAAAAAGCTTCCCAGGTATGTGGATGCCCCTCCCAGTGAGATTCAGGTGATGACCCCGACACGAAAAGGGCTTCTGGGGGTAGAACGCTTGAATACCGTACTGCAGCGATATCTGAATCCGCCGGAACCGGGAAAGGAAGAGAAGGAGATCAACGGACGGATCTTCCGAAAAGGGGACAAGGTCATGCAGATCAAGAACAATTATCAACTGGCCTGGGAGGTGCGCACAAAGTACGGGGTGGCCGTAGACCAGGGGATGGGCGTGTTTAACGGAGACATGGGCTGCATCACGGAAGTGAACCTATATGACGAAACACTGGAAGTCGAATATGACGAGCACCGGAAGGTGACGTATCCCTTCGAATCCACGGAAGAACTGGAGCTGGCCTATGCCATCACTGTACATAAATCTCAGGGAAGCGAGTACCCCGCGGTCATTCTGCCGCTGCTTTCCGGCCCCAGACTTTTGTATAACCGCAACCTGCTCTATACGGCCGTGACCAGGGCGAAAAAATGTCTGACAATTGTAGGGAGTGAAAGCGTATTTCAGGAAATGATCAGAAACAAAAGCGAACAAAACAGATATACAAGCCTGGCAGAGCGCATACAGGAATTTTAAAGCTGCTGGATCTGCTTTACCCGCCGGTCTGCCCGTTCTGCGGGGAGGTGCAGAAACCGGGGAAAGGAATTTGTGATTCCTGCAGAGAGAAACTTCCTATTATAAATGAGCCGCGCTGCATGAGGTGTGGAAAACCGGTCAGGTACGAAGAACAGGAGTACTGCCGCGATTGTGCAGGGCGTGACTATGCCTACGATCAGGGAAGGAGCCTTTGGCTGCATGTCCCTCCCGTGACCCAGGCGATCTACCAGTTTAAGTTCCACAACAAGCGGTATTATGCGGATATATTTGCCGGGGAAATGGCGCGCCGGTATGGGAGCTGGATTCGTGCGCGTGAGATCGGGGAGATCCTCCCGGTACCCCTCCATCCGTCCCGCCTCAGAGCCCGGGGCTTCAATCAGGCATGCCTGCTGGCGGAAGGGCTTTCCAGGGAACTGCAGATCCCGGTGGGAAAGAATGTGGTATACCGGATTCGTAAGACCAGGCCCCAGAGACTTTTGGACGACAGGGGGCGCGAACGGAATTTAAAGCAGGCATTCGGCGTCTCCGCACAGTGGAAGGCGCCCCGGAACGTGCTGCTCATAGATGATATTTATACCACGGGCAGCACGATCCACAGAATTTCGAAAGTGCTGAAAAAGGCAGGAGCGCAAAAAGTTTATTTTTTAACTATAAGCATTGGACAAGGGCTCTGACTATATGCTATACTAAAACTGACGGCTATTAATCTTACACCCGAAGGGACATGATGGGATGCCCCTGGGTTTACATTTCTGGAGGAAGCGTATGCTGGATGTAAAACGAATCAGACTGATGGCAAGGATGGCCCAGTATGAGAAGAATGACATCAGAAAAGATATGAAGATCAGCACCTATTACAAAAAGGACTATGCCAGTCTGAATACGCTGATCACGGTTCTGTGGATGACGGTAGGCTACGGGATACTGGCGGCTCTGCTTGCGGTTTGCTACATGGACGAACTGCTGGAGAACCTGACCATTTCCAAGATTACTTTTCTGGGAGGGGCTGCGGTGGGCGGATATGTACTGATGCTGATCCTCTATGTGGTCGGTGCAAGCGTGTTTTACAGGGGACGGCACAACCGGGCGAAGCAGCGCGTCAAAAAGTACTATAGAGATCTATCCCGGCTGGGTAAGATGGAAGTGAAGGAGAAAAAGAAAGTATGAGCACATTACTTGTCTGGAGAGAGCAATTGCAGATATTCTACGCAAAGTATTCCATATTTATCAGAATCGGGCTTCAGTTCGCTCTGGGGTTTTTGGTATTTAACCAGATCAATTCCAACATCGGGTTCATGAAAGCGGCGTCCAAGACGCCGTGTACGCTGGGATTGTCCGCGGTCTGCGCCTTTTTGCCGCTGATTGTCATGGTTATGGCTGCAACAGCGCTGGTGCTGCTGCATTTCTATACATTGTCTCTGCCGGTTGCCATCGTGGCGGCGCTGCTGTTCCTGCTGATGTACATTTTTTACTTCCGGTTTTCCACCGGAAAGTCATGGCTGGTTCTTCTGATGGCCTGCTCCATGGCAATGAACGTTCCCTTTGTGCTGCCCATTGCGGTAGGGCTTCTCGGGACGCCGGCATGTGCGGTTCCTGTGGCGTGCGGCACATTTTCCTACTATCTGATCCATCTGGTAAAAGGCTCCTCGAGTACCTTTAAGTCAGGGGACGGAGTGGAGCTGGTGGAGACGCTGATCAGCTTTACGAAGCAGTCTCTGATGAACCAGGAGATGTGGATCATGATTGCGGCAGTTGCGATCTGCATTCTGTTTGTGTATTCCATACGTACCCGTTCCGTGGATCACGCGTGGAAGATCGCGTCCGCGGCCGGTGCGGTGATGGCGGTGGTGCTCTGTACGGCCGGCAATGTAGCGCTGAATCTGCATATCTCCCTGTCCCCCCTGGTGATCAGCGGAGTGATTGGGGTGCTGGTTGGGCTCCTGCTGGAGGTGGTGTTCCTTTCCGTAGACTACGCCAGGACAGAATATCTGGAGTTTGAAGACGATGAATACCATTACTACGTGAAAGCAGTCCCGAAGATCGGCGTTACGGTTCCTCAGAAAAGTGTGAAGCATATCAATGAACGGCAGAATACGGGAAATGAAGGCGGTAAAAAAAACTGGGTTGACAACAACACCCAGACGCCTCCGTCCTATGGGACAGGTTATCTGGACAGGCCGAAGAGCGCGGATGAGATCCTGCTGGAGCGAAGCCTGAACAAAGAACTTGGACTGGACGGCAAAGGCAAAAAATAACAGAGTAGGACAGTAAGGTCTTCGGGTACATACATCCGTTTTGCCCGGAGTGGGAGGTGAGCTGATGCAGCAAGAGATAAAACAGATTCTTCACAAATTAATCGGCGATCCGTATATTCCCGAGCTCCGTATTACAGATATTGTGGAGATCCTGATCATTGCTGTGATTGTGTATGAGATCATGTTGTGGATCAAGAACACGAAAGCATGGATGCTGCTGAGAGGACTGCTGATGCTGGGGCTGTTCATCCTGGTGGCCTATGTGTTTCGGATGCACGCGATCCTGTATCTGGCAAGAGAATCCATCGGTATCCTGGCATTCGCGGCTCTGGTCGTATTCCAGCCGGAGCTGCGGCGGGCATTGGAGAAGCTGGGAGAAAAAAATCTGTTCAGCAGTTTTTCCCTGTTTGACAGAGGTAGGGAGAATCTGCGTTTTTCAGACAAGACCAGGGAGGCGCTGGTGGATGCATGCTTCAGTATGGGAAGCGTCAAGACAGGCGCCCTGATCGTGGTGGAGCGCGCCATCCATCTGACGGAGTACGAGATGACGGGCATCGAGCTGGACTGCAAGATCTCGGAGCAGGTAATTCTGAATATTTTTGAGCATAATACACCGCTTCACGACGGTGCTGTGATCGTCCGCGGTGACAGGATCACGTCGGCTACCTGCTACCTGCCGCTGTCAGACAATATGCAGATCAGCAAATCATTGGGGACGAGGCACCGCGCTGCTCTTGGCATGAGCGAGGTCAGCGACGCGCTCATTCTGGTGGTGTCAGAGGAGACCGGTTTCGTGTCCATGGCCATGGACGGACAGCTTGTGCGCAATGTGACTCCGGAGTATCTGAGGGAAAAGCTGGGGCAGATCCAGAATCGTCTTTCCGACGGAAAGAAATTTACAATACGGAAAGGACGGCAGAGAAATGAAGTTTAAAATAACCCGGAACTTAGGCCTGAAAATAGCAGCTTTGATTTTTTCCGTATTTTTCTGGATCATTGTGATCAATATCAACGATCCTGTGGACAATGTGACTTATGCCAATATTCCGGTTGAGTTCATCAACGGCGAGGTGGTTACGAATAAGGGCAAGACCTATGATCTGGTAGGGGAGCAGCAGCCAGTGCGGGTGACCGTATCAGGAAAGCGCTCTGTCCTTTCCAAAGTCCGCAGCAGCAACATCGTGGCAACTGCGGATCTGAGCCAGATGGAGGTAAACACGTATCTGGTGCCGATTAGTGCGGAGGTGCGCGGGCTGGAAGGAGAAAACGTGACTACACAGGTCTCTCCCGGAAACCTGGAGGTTAAGATTGAGGCTACGGACAAGCATACGTTCCCGATTTCTGTCAACACAAGCAACATCACCACCAGAAACGGATACGCCATAGGCGAAGTGTCTGTGAATCCGGAAATGATCTCTATCTCCGGGGCGGAATCGACGATTCGGAATATTCATCGGGTGGTGGCCAAGGTGGATGCAGCAAACGGCCTTTCCGAGAGCACGACTCTGAGTGCGGAGCTGGTGCTGCACGACGGCAACGACAATGTTATGGACCAGAGCCAGCTGACGAACAACCTGGGAGAACGGGGGCTCAGTGTCAACGTGCAGATTCTCCGGGAAAAGACGGTTCCCTTACGGATCAACGGCGTATCGGGAAATCCGGCGGAAGGCTATATTTACAACGGCTGCACGACAGAACCGTCGCGGATCGTGATCTGCGGCACCAAGGAGGCGCTGGATGAGGTAAGCGCAATCGAGATCCCGGATTCGGCGGTCAGCATCGAAGGAAAGCAGGCCAGAGAGGAAGTAACGGTGGATGTCCTGCCCTATCTTCCGGAGGGGATCAGCCTGTCGGCAAATGCCTCCAATAATGTTGTAGTAACCGTTATAATAGAACAGGAAGGAAGAAAGACAATTGAGCTCCCGGTGGGGGCGATCCAGATCAATAACCTGAAAGAAGACTTAAAGCTGTCCTTTGAGTCTGACCTGGACATTGAACTGCAGTTTACAGGGACAGAGGAGGCTTTGGAAGTGCTGGATGTCCGCTATGCCGCCTCCATTGATCTGAAGAACTATAAAACAGCCGGAACTTATGAAGTGACAGTAAATATCGAGACTCCCTCCGGTGTGGAATTAATGAAAAACCCGACTGTCAAGATTATTCTGACAGAAAAAGACGGGGGATAGGATGTGCGATTGGATATGGTAAGAGAAAGCGTGATTATTAAAAATCCCACCGGCCTTCATCTGAGGCCGGCGGGGCTGTTCTGCAAGACGGCAATGCAGTTTGGCTGCAAGATCACCATTGAGAAGGCAGCCAGGCCGGGTATGGTTTCTGCCAATGCGAAAAGCGTGCTCAGCGTCCTTGGGGCATGCATCAAGAGCGGGGATGAGATTACCATAGTTTGTGACGGCGAGGACGAAGATGACGCGTTAAAAGAGATGGTTCAGATCGTGAAGGACGGACTCGGCGAGTAATGAAGGAACAGGATTGTCACGGGATGGAGCAGCAGTCAGACCGTGGCATTACTATGTTAATGTGTACAGGAGGAATTTGATATGAGCAGGGCAGCGCTGGTAGTAATGGCGGCTGGGCTGGGAAGCCGTTTTGGAGGGGGAATCAAGCAGTTGGAGCCTGTAGGCCCCAATGGGGAGATCATCATGGAGTATTCCATCTATGATGCGATAGAGGCAGGCTTTGATAAGGTCGTGTTTGTGATACGCCGGGACATTGAGAATGCGTTCCGGGAGATCATCGGAAAAAAGATCGAGCGGATCGTGGAAGCATCCTACGTATACCAGGAAGTGGAAGAGATCCCTCCGGGATATGGAGACCGGTTTGCAGGTCGGACAAAGCCCTGGGGAACCGGCCAGGCAATCATGTGCTGCAGGGGTGCGGTGGACTGTCCGTTTTTAGTGATCAATGCAGATGATTTTTACGGCAGGCACGCTTACACGGAAGCCTATCAGTATCTGACCCGCCATTCGGAGGCTTCGGGAACAAAGCTCTGTATGGTAGGATTCGTATTGAAAAATACACTCAGCGACAACGGAGCCGTGACCCGCGGGCTGTGCCGTGCAGGCACGGACGGTATGCTGGAGAAGATTGTAGAGACTAAAAATATCGAAAAAAAGGAAGGCGCTGCAATCGTACGCAGTGAAAGCGGGGATGTAAGGCTGGATGCGGATTCTCTGGTATCTATGAATATGTGGGGGCTGCAGCCGGGATTCTTTTCGATTTTGGAAAAAGGATTTGTGGAATTTCTGGACAGCCTGGAGCCGGGAGACTTAAAGGCCGAATATCTGCTTCCCACAATTATTGGGGGACTTCTGGAAGAAGGCAGGGTTTCCGTGAAGGTGCTGCAGTCTTCAGACAAATGGTTCGGAGTTACATATAAGGAAGATAAGGACGGTGTGGCCGCATCGATCCGGAAGCTAGTCGGGGATGGAATCTATCCGGAAAAGTTATTTTAAGATACCCGGAAAAAGCGGAACAGGCTGGATGCGCCGCGTGTCTATTGGCCCGGCGGCTGCATGTAGATATTCAAATATTTGACACAAAGACAGGGAATCTGGCGGAGAGAAATGCGGCAGGTTTCCTGTTTTTTACCTTAATTAAGAAACTCCGTCCTTAAAAATCCTCTGCGGGACGCACAGCTTTTATATCCTCATATACGGAAAAGCTGTCGGTGGCAGACTGCTTAAATGTAAAAAATATATAATATTTTGTAAATAAAGTGTAAAAAAAGTGATGAAATCGTAACGCATATATCGACAGGAAAAAATTTACAAATTTTTTACAATTATTTTTCGGAGGAAAAATACCACAAGATCGTGTATGGAATTGGAAGTGAATCCCTATATTTAGCGGGAAATACAATCTGAAAATTTGTCGGTTTTTGTAAATAAAATAGTTTACCAGAACGGGCAATGTCGAAGGATAGGAAATTTCTGCCTTGAAAGTAAGGTGGGATTGATGTATAATATGAACGATGCTTGTACAATTACATAAAAATATGAGGTGGACGTTATGAAGAAAGGGAAAAGCAAGAAACTTGTAGCATGGCTGCTTGCGTTTGCTCTCCTGATGAGTCCGACTACAGGCTTCCGTGCATTTGCGGAAGACGGGGATGGGACACAGGAGGCTGCCGTGAGTACGACTGCAGATGATCCGACTGCAGGCGATGAAGCGGCCGTGTCAGAAGGCCAGGACAGCACAGACGATAGTGCGAATCCGGTAACGGATCAGGAAACTACAGCAGATCAGAACGATCCGGCGGCAGAGGGAGAGCCGCAGGAACCGGTCGATGGCAATGAGCCGGCAGGTGCGGAAGAACCGCAGGAACCGGTGAATGGCGATGAACAGGCAGTTACGGGAGAGCCTGCAGCCGGAGACGAACAGGCTGATCCGGAAGCAGAACAGCCTGCAGCGGAAGAAGAAGCGGCTGAGGAAGAGCCGGCCGAGCCGGAATATGAAGATGGCGGAGTAATCAATAACCTGATTATTGAAGAACACGCGTTACAAGCACCAGGAGAATTAAATGCCATCCTTTCATTCGGAGAAGGCGAAGAACAGTTAGAATCCGTGAAGCTGATACTTACAGGAGACGACGGCAGGCAGAGTGAGATTCCGCTTACACAGAAAGTACTCCATTATTATCAGTTTACAAAGACTTATGAGAGCCAGGAAGCAGGGACCTATCGTCTGACTTCTTTTATATACGAATTAGACGGTCATAAAAAGCGTATTGATCTCAAAAACACGGGTATTTCCGCAGAGTTTACCGTGAGCAATGGAGAGGAAGGCGATTGTGCGGATGAAACAGGCATATCGGTTACAGCGCTTACATCGGATGATATCTCCACAGATCTGACCTATGAGATCGAGAATACCATCCAGGAAGCTGCGCAGGAAGCGGTAGATAATGTAAATGAAGGATCTGTTGCCCTGGGGTCTTCCAGCACAGACAGGTCTTACAGCCGTGCAGGAGTCAGTGCGGAATTGACGGCGATGACGGATCAGGCAGTGAATTTAGGTTCTTATAGTGCGGCGAAGGCATATACGAGGGCATCGGATGATCCAAAAACAATGGTAATTGTTCTGGACCCGGGGCATGGCGGCAATGATGAAGGAAGCAGCAAAAAAGAGTATGGACTGATAGAAAAAGAGTTAAACTTAAAAGTTGCTAAATACTGCAGAGATGCGTTGGCTAAGGACACCAGTATAAAAGTATATATGACCCGAGAGACTGATGTTTACATGGGGCTTGAAGAAAGGGTAGAATTTGCAAAAGAGAAAGGTGCGACCCTTTTTGTGAGTATTCATATGAACTCAGCCACTACAGAAGCGGCAAAGGGAGCAGAAGTATATTATCCGAATGCAAATGGTGCAAATGGATATGATGGCGCAAGCATCTCAGAAGAGGGAAAAGAAGTAGCTCAGAATATTTTAGACGAATTAGTAAACCTTGGTCTGGTTAACCGCGGGGTGAAGACGAAAGATTCGGGTTACGATAAAGATGATGAAGAAGAATGCTTATATGATGATGGCAAGGCATCAGACTACTATAGCGTGATTCGAAATAGTAAGAAAAATGGTTTCCCGGGTATTATTGTAGAGCATGCGTTTATATCAAATCCAAACGATGCGGCAAATCTGAAAAAAGAAGAGGGCCTAAAGGCACTGGGAGAAGCAGATGCCAAAGGAATCCTGAAGTACTGTGCTACAGAAGGTACGAATTACAGTGCGGTATTCAATTATGAATACTATAAGGATAAGTATGCAGACTTTTTTCAGGAGAAAGGTATAAATACTAAAGAAGCTGCTTTGGAGTATTTTATTGATGAGGGTATGGTCAAGGGGGATCAGGCAAGTGAGGAATTTAATGTTCTTGCTTACCGGAACCGATATCAGGATCTTAGGCTTGCATTTGGTGATGAATATAAACGCTATTATATGCACTATATCAATTACGGCAAAGCAGAGGGAAGAAACGGACGAGAAGAGGAAGTGAAAGATCCGG
>Ga0137306_103896_pt1 | contig 10689 bp, 5 predicted proteins | sample Inofroosms_March_FD_97187 | JGI IMG/M metagenome (GOLD analysis project Ga0137306, IMG submission 97187) | Mouse cecal microbial communities from Vienna, Austria - N-Acetylneuraminic and N-Acetylglucosamine D2O microcosms_March | ecosystem: Host-associated > Mammals > Digestive system > Large... | reverse complement strand
GATTCGGGGGAAAAGCGGACATCCTTACAATATGATGTGGGGGATTGATGAGAGCTTTGACGGGGTTTTATATGTGGGGTATCACGCACCAGCGGGGAACCCGGAGTTTTCCATCAGCCATACTTCCACAGGCAACAGCTTGTATATCCGTCTGAATGGGGAGTATATGAGTGAGTTTATGTTGAATACGTTTACTGCGGCGAGTCTGGGGGTGCCGGTGCTGTTTTTGTCCGGGGATGCGGCTATCTGTGGGCTGGCTAAAAGCCAGGTGCCAGGGATTGAGACGGCGGTGACCAAAAACGGTACGGGAGGGGCGACTATTTGTGAACCTCCAGAGGTGGTGCAGGAACGGATTCGGGCAGGGGTGAAAAAGGCGTTGGACAGGGATTTTTCTTCTTGCCGCGTGAAGATGCCAGAGCAGTTTGCCTATGAAGTGACATTTAAGGACTGGAAAAAGGCATATCAGATGTCGTTTTATCCAGGAATGAAGAAGGTGGACACGTTTACCAACCGACTGGTGACAGAGCGGTGGCTGGATGTGGTGACAGCTCATTGTTTTGTGGTGTATTAGGGAAAAAATATAGGGATAGAACAAGATGAAGGAGACAACAAAGTCATGGATATGCAGATGTTTGGCCGGATTTCAGATGCGTTTGGCCCGAGTGGATTTGAGGAGGATGTGATTCGCACGATTGCCGGGTATTGCCGAGAGTTTGAGGTGGAAAATGATGCGATGAACAATCTCTATGTGAGAATGCCAGGAGCGGATAAGAAAAAGCCGGTGATTCAGCTGGATGCACACACAGATGAGTGCGGGTTTATGGTACAGACGATTCATGAGAATGGAGTTCTGGGGATTGTGATGCTGGGAGGATTTGTGCTCACGAATGTGCCAGCTCATACCGTGATGATTCGGACCAGAAGCGGGAAAATGGTGAGAGGGATTATTACCTCGAAACCTGTTCATTTTATGAATGACAAGGAGAGGGCTTCTCAAGAACTGGATATCGAGAAGATTTACGTGGATATCGGCGCGGTCAGTAAGAGAGAAGTGGTGGAGGTTTTTGGGGTTTCTATCGGAGATCCGATGATGCCGGAGGTGAACTTTTCTTATGATAAGGAGCATGAAGTCTGCTTTGGTAAGGCGTTTGACAACCGGGCAGGATGCGCCTGTATTGTGGATACCATGAAATCGTTGTTTGAGGAGCGGGACCACCTGGCTGTTCAGGTGGTTGGGGCTTTTGCTGCTCAGGAGGAAGTGGGTATGCGGGGCGCCACCGTGACGGCTCAGGTGGTAAAACCGGATTTGGCCATCGTGTTTGAGGGTTCTCCTTCGGATGATTTTTATTTCAGTGTGGATCAGGCCCAGGGGAGGATGAAGAGCGGGGTACAGATCCGGCGGCTGGACAAGAGCTATGTGTCCAACCCGGTGTTTATGGAATATGCGATGGATCTGGCAAAAAAGTGCGGGATTCCCTATCAGGAGACTGTGAGAAGAGGTGGCAGTACCAATGCGGGAAAGATTAGCCTTACCGGAAAGGCGGTTCCGGTACTGGTGTTGGGAGTGCCCAGCCGTTATGTGCATACGCATTATAATTTCTGTGCGAAAAAAGATTTGGAGGCGGCGGTCAGTCTGGCGGTGCAGGTGATTCGAAAGTTGGATGGGGAGTGGTTGCGGCATATTTGCAGGCAAGATATCCTGGAGGGGTAATGGTTATTTCTGGTAGCTGAAGGACAATGGTTGGCGATCAGGGAAAGTGAAAATCTCGGACGAAAGGAATTAAGAAATGAAAAATCAGAAAAAACCTGTGATAGGCATCCTGGGCCTTACTAGAAGTACAGACCCGGGACTGTATATCAGCGGAGAGCATGTATTTACAGGAAGCACGAATGTGCGGGCGATTCAGAGGAACGGCGGAGTGCCGGTACTGATTCCGGCGGCCATGGCGGCGGAGGATGTAGAGGCCGCAGTATCTTTTTGTGACGGAATCTTGTTCCCTGGCGGGGATGATATGACGCCCTGGTATTATGACGAGGAGCCACTGCCAGTGATTGGGACTTTCCGTCCAGAGATTGATGATGCCTGGCTGAAAGTTGGGCGGTATGCTTTGGAGAATAAGATTCCCATGCTGGGGATCTGTAAAGGGCATCAGACATTAAATGTGCTGATGGGGGGAAGTTTGTATCAGGATTTATCCCTTCAGGATGGGGAGCGGATTCAACATTTGCAGAGGTATAACCGGACGTATCTGACGCACCATGTAGAGGTGGAGGAGGGAACCCGGCTGGCAGGGCTTTTTGGCGCCGGGAAGTTAAAGACCAATTCCATGCATCATCAGGCGGTAAAAAAGCTGGGGAAGGGGCTACGGATCTCGGCTCGGGCCTGTGACGGTACAGTAGAAGGGATTGAGGACGAGGAAGGTCTGATTATGGGAGTGCAGTGGCATCCGGAAGATCTGGTGGACTCAGCTCCGGTGATGAACCGGCTGTTTGCGGATTTGGTGGAGCGGGCTTTGCGGCGGTAGGGTAATACTGGCCTTGCTTCGGATTTTTATCTATATTGAAAAGGATTATATAGAGTAAAAAGGAGAATGGGTAAATGGGAATTATAAGGAAAAGATTGGCAATATTGTTGGCGGCATTGCTTTTATTACCATCTCAACCGACAATAGTATTTGGACAATTAGGTCAAAAAGAGACAGGGTTGACTAGGAGCGGTGAGAATGGCGTGAATATTGGAGTTGAAAACGGATTAGAGCTGAAAGAAGAACAGGAGGATTTTGAGGAAGACGAGGAAATAGCAGAAGAATTTTGGGAGATAGATCTTTTGGCAGATGAAATGGCAACTCCAAGTAACATAGAACAAGAACCAGAGATATCAGAGAATGAGATTTCTTTTAATACGGGGAATCATACATACTATGTTGTCAGCAGAGAGGATTTTTTTGACCGGGGCCGGGGCGATGCTTATTTCGAAGAGGACGGAAGTTATACGATTAATATTCCGGAGGAAAACCCGTTTTTTCCTTATGAAGTGGAATTTACTTATAATAATGAAACAATAAGAGAATGGTTTATGACGCCGGATGATTCTGTGGAGATTGGTGATCATATTTTCTATGTATCTGCATATTTTGATGGAACAGCAGTAACTCAGATGAATTTAGAGATAGCTGGGGATATTGTTGCGGTTTATCCGGAAGAAAAAGATTTTACTGATGATGGAGGCGAAGAATTACTTTCACTTTTACCGCTGGAAGAGAGAAAACTAACCGTAGATTTTTCGTCCTATACGCCACTCGAGCTGACAAGGGTATCTGTAGATTCTGTATTTACAGGTGACAAAGTGCTTGAAAATGGAAGCAAAATCTTTTATAAGCTGTTGAACAGTGACTGGATAGAATATAAAATAACTACATCAGAAAATATTCTTGATTTGAGCAGTTATACATTTGAAGGATATGGAAAATGGGAAGTGATCGTAGGGGATTATGATCAGCTTGCCAGTGATAATATTCGTTATATCATCGATGTAAAAGTAACAGAGTCTAAAAATTGGCTGATACCAACAGTTTGCTATCAGGATAGCGAGGGGAAACGAACATTTGCTACTGCAATTAACGGAGATGGAGGATATGAAGATTATAATCCTTCCCATCGATGGATGCAGGTATATATTCCTTGGGAGGAATGGAGAGAGCATAGTAATGACTCTATTTTTGTTGGTCTGAAAGTAAATGATAATGTTTTTCCTGATTTCCAATATACAAACATTTACGGAAGAACAGCTGCTTCGGATATGTTTTTTGATGTCTTTTGTGAGGATATGACACAGCCAGATGCAGGATTTCCAATTTCACATGTTAACAGTTTTTGGGATGAATTTGTCATTGAGGCACGTAATTCTTCTGGTGATATTATAGGAGAGTTACCGATCCGACTGACACTGAATACAACAGATAATCATATTGATGTGGCAGGATTATATTCAGGAACCGGAGAGGGTAGGGCTTTTGTATGCGAAAACTGGGAGGATGATTTTATAGGAGAAGATTTGGAATGTCAGATTTTTCGTGGCACGTTAAAACCTAAGTATCTGGTGAACGGAACATATTATTTAGTTATGGATTATTCCGGATTGAATCAGGCAGATTTAGATAGTGTGACAATGGCCTGTGAAGGATGGTATTCTTCGATGGCAGAGGCTGAAAAAGCAGGAGCGAAAGACATTAAGAGCCAGCTTTTTGATCATAGTAATACAGGCGGATATGCATCTGATTACAGTAAGGGAATTCGCTTTACCGTTTTTGTCGGTGAAGATGGTACAGAAAATCAGGAGATCTATCAATATCAAGTTGAGGTGGAAGGGAGTGCTTTAAATAATGACACCTATGTACAGTTTACAGGATTAAAGGACAGTTCTGGAACAGATGTACCGTGCTATGTAGTTGAAGACACTGAGGATTCATATGCGGAATTTAATTATCTGACAATTCTGGTGGATGAAAATGTAGATTTGAGCCGTCTTGCACCAGTATTTAATATATATGATGGACTGAAATTATATGCAGCCGGAGCGAATTCGCCGGAGATTAGCGGAAAGAGTTTCCATGATTTTTCGAAAGGAGCTGTACAATATTCGGTTTCTGTTGAAGATGGTACAAATTCGAAAAATTACTGGCTGCGAATCGTAAAAGCAATCAATGGTAAAGGACAAATTTATCTCAACAGTTTGAGTGATGAAGAATCGAATATGGAAATAAAGGATGGCATATTATACGCTACCAGAGAGATGCTACTGGATGATCTTCATGAGTGGATACATGATATCCTTCTAATCAATATAGGAAAAAACGCGATTCCGTCCTTATCTGTTGAATTGAATTCCGACAATCTGGAAATAGATCCATATTGGAATTTAAATGGAACTTATGAATTGTCAGGATTTGATACCATCTCAAATAGTACCGAATATGGCGAACTCAAAAATATGGCTAAAATCCGTATTAGTACTATGCGGAACGGAAAAGGCACGGGTGGTATTTCAGGCACTTTGACAATTAAATCCGGAAATGAAATCTTAGCTGTGTTGACTTTGATAGGAACATCTGGAAATCCGGAGATTACGACAGAAGAAATTCCAGAGGCGGTTAAATATGTTCCTTATGGAACAATGATTCAAAACAGTAATAAGTATGAGTGGAATAGGCCTAATTATAGAATTATGGAAGGCAGACTGCCAAATGGTATGATTCTGCGTCCAAATGGAGAGATTTATGGAGTACCGACAGAAAGTGGAGAATTTGACTTTACTATAAGTATGACGAATAGCGGTGGCGCTTTTGAAAGCTGCATGGAAACCTATACCTTGGTGGTTAAAGAGAATACGGATGAAAACGTAGATAGTTCAACAGATCCAGGATATGATGTTATTCAGAGGATACCAGACATAGCATTAAATGAAACAGCGAATCATACTTTTATTTCAAAAGGTGTTTATGATGAGTTTGTGGATGCATTTATTGATGGTGTTAAGCTGACAGAAGGTACAGACTATACTTCAGAATCGGGAAGTACAAGAATCACTATCCGTAGCGAAACTTTAAAATCTTCTAACAGAACAGGAACTCACACATTGGGGGTAGAATTCCGGACAAAAGGTACAAACACATTGAGAAGAGCAGCGCAAAACTATAAAGTTACCGAAAATAACGGGAATGAAGGAGGAAATATAGGAAGCGGCGATAGTTCTGGCTCGGGAAGCGGCGATAGTTCTGGATCGGGAAGCGGAAGCGGATCGGGAAGCGGAAGTGGATCGGGAAGCGGAAGCGGATCGGGAAGCGGAAGCGGATCGGGAAGCGGAAGTGGATCGGGAAGCGGAAGTGGATCGGGAAGCGGAAATGGATCCGAAGGTGGCAGCAGTTTTGAAGACAATCATTTAATAAGAGATCCCAAAAAGGGATATATGAATATCCAGAGTGGAATTGTTACAGGAACTGAAATCGGGTATTCGCGCTGGCAGCAGGATGAACATGGCTGGAGGCTGGTTTATGCAGATGGTAGTATAGCAAGTGGCTATAAGATTTTGAAGGAAGATGGAACCCAAGCAGATCAGGTGATTTGGGAAAAAATAAATGGAGCTTACTATGCTTTCGGAGTAAACGGCTATCTGATATCCGGGTGGATATATGATCATCAGCTCAATGAATGGTATTATGTGACAGAAGCAAATGGTATGAGAAGCGGCTGGTACAATGATACCCGGGATGAATATACCTATTATCTAGACGTGGTTAGAGGAGCTCTTGTCCATGGCTGGAAAAAAATTGATGGTAAATGGTATTATTTCAATGAAATACCGGCAGTATCGGCATGGATTTACGATTCTAAGACAGAAAATTGGTATTATAATGATGCGAGTAAAGGAAAACCTTTTGGCGCGCTTTATCAAAATGAAATAACACCAGATGGTTATAAGGTAAATGATAGTGGTGTTTGGGATGGAAAAATGCAGTAATTATTCTATCAATAGTTTTGGTGTGCAGATATTTGCAGTGGTAAGATAACTTAAGGAATTTATAATAAAAAGCAGAAACGGAAAAGGCACGTGGAATGAAAGCGTGCCTTTTTTTCAAAGAAAACTGCGTCCTATGAAATAAAAACCTCCGGGGGATGCACGTTACACGAATAAGGAAAATGATTGTTGTCAATGTCATTAAGTTTAGCTCTGAGAATATGCAGCCATAGAAAAAGGAGCGGAAAGAGACGGGAAATGGTCTGCCGCTTTTGACTTTGCAGGGATTTAGAAGTTCTTAAATCTCTGAGTTTTGCGTTGAAATGAAAATCCACTCTGTCTGAGCGAAGCGAGTTTGGGGATTTTCGTTTCGCTTTTCGCAAAAATCAGAGATTTTAGGAATTCTTGATCCCGAAACCGGAAAAAACGGCAGACCATTTCCCGTCTCTTTCCGCTCCTTTTTCCATGGCGTACCTTCTGAGAAAAATAACTTAATGACATTGGATTGTTGTCGCATCTTTTTTATGGGCATGAATGAAAAGGAATAAATTGGAAGCATATAAAATTGCAGAAAAGGAAAATGGTCTTTCCTAAGTCATGAATCTATGTTACAATGATAAAAACAGAAATTTTATATTAAGATTATTATACTGAAAAACAAGGGGGAATAAGAATGGCAGGAATTCATATTTCTAAGAATGAAAAGAGAGCAAAACACAAAAAAATTGCGTTGAAAATCGGCGGGGTTGTGGTAGCTATGCAGGTAATCTCTATCCTGTTGGTGATGATTATCTGTATTTTTATGTATAATTCTCTGATTACAAAGATGCAGAAGGTTCGCTGCACGAATGGCACGAATATGTTGTCTTATTTACTGAATCAGGCATCCGGCGATGGGGAGATGAATCAGTTGTTGGATGGACTAAAGAGCCGGATGGGCTGTGAATTTACTATTTTTGAGGGAGATACCCGGGCCTACACCACGGTGACCCAAAATGGTCAGCGGGTAGTGGGAACAAAGTTATCCTCGGATTTGAATACGATTGTGCTTCAGCAAGGGAAGTCTTACGTAGGAGAAACGAAGATTCAAGGAGAGAGTTATCTGTGTTCCTATGTTCCTACAAAAGGAGATGACGGAAAAATCAATGGATTGATTTTTGCTGGGATTTCCAGGACAGAGGCCAAGCAAGAAGTGGTTGTCGTTGTTGCGATAGCTGTGATAGTAAGCGTTATTACGATTGTTCTGGGGACGATATTTTTGACGGCTTATTTAAAGAAGAGAGTTTCGGCTCCTCTGGGTGAGATTACCCGGATTGCCGGACAGCTAGAGAAAGGTGAGCTGGGTCTGGCCGATAATGAGGAGATTCGAGTTAATGTTTCTTCTAACGATGAGGTCGGCATGTTGGGAGAGATGTTTGAGGACACGATTCATCGGTTGCGGTCTTATATCGGTGAAATTTCCAATGTGTTGGGTTCCATGGCAAACGGAGATTTAACTCAGAGTGCCCGTCAGGATTATATGGGGGATTTTCAGTCTATTAAGAGATCTCTGGATGGTATTCAGGCAGCGTTTAACAATGCGATGGGACAGATTACCAGTAGTGCCGGACAGGTTTCTTCCGGGGCGGATCAGGTATCCAGCAGTGCGCAGGCGCTGGCTCAGGGTGCTACCGAGCAGGCCAGTTCGATCGAGGAGATTTCCGCGACTATGATGGACATCTCCAAGAATGCTAAGCAGACTTCTATGGCGGCCGAGGAGGCGGGGGAATATGTCAATCAGGCGGGGTCCCATTTGGGAGTCAGCATAGAATTTGTCAAGGAACTGAATGAAGCGATGGAAAATATTTCTGGTTCTTCAAAGAAGATTGGTACAATTATTGCTACGATTGAAGATATTGCTTTTCAGATCAATATTTTGGCATTAAATGCTGCTGTAGAGGCGGCTCGGGCAGGTACAGCGGGCAAGGGTTTTGCTGTGGTGGCTGATGAGGTGAGCAATTTGGCGTCTAAGTCGGATGAGGCAGCCAAAGCGACAAAGAAACTGATTGAAAGCTCGATTGCCGCCGTTACCGAGGGTGGCCATATCGTGAATAAGGTGACAGAAGCTTTGGATCAGACCAGTCAGAGTGCAGGACACGTGACTGCACAGATGGCGATTGTGGTAGAGGCTGTAGAGAAGCAGACTGCAGCGCTTTCTCAGGTTACGGATGGGATTGATCAGATTTCTTCTGTGGTTCAAACGAACTCTGCTACCAGTGAACAGTGTGCTGCTGCCAGCGAAGAGCTGTCGTCTCAGGCCAATTTACTCAAAGATTTGATGCGTTCTTTTAAACTGAGAGATATTCGTTAAGATTCAGAAAACATACCCGATCCGAGAGACTTATGGAGGGAAGACGTGTTTTTTCCGACTAGGAAGGAAAGATCGGGTATGTTTGTCAAACAGAATGATTCTTTAAAATCTATTTAGTTGTCTTTAACAGTTCCCATATCATGTCATGCATCCAGGCGATAGTATCATTCAAATTGCGGTTTTCCTCTTGCAGGGATAGAAGTTTTTTCTCTAGAAGTTCTAATTGTTGGCAGTGAAGACCTGTTTTAGAACAACAATCCGAAGGATTTGTTTCATTATCAGACTTTTTCTCTAAAGCTAATTTTTCAAAATAATGATACATGAGATCGAAAAATTCTTTATTGGTTGGACGTGTTGTATGTGTACCGTTACATATTTCTATCAGAAGTTCGATATTATCTGTTTTCCAAATTGAATCAACAATGGTTCGAATATTACGTTCCACGCATTTCCAGGAGGTGTGAAATTCAATTGCGATATCAATGTAGAGAGATTTTGTGATAAATGCCAGATAATCTTTGTTTTTTAACACCAGTAAAATCCCGTATGCAGTAAAATGGTAACCTTGATTTGATGTTTTAACACCAAGTCTGCGTAATACACTTTTGATTTCTTCAATTTCATACATTTTTTATCTCCCACTAGAAAAATGTTCTATAAAATATCTTAAAGTGAAGAATTATAGAAAACAACCCTATTGGTTCGACAAAAATTGTCGAAATTGTAAAGAATATGACAATTACTCTTGTTATTTGTAAATATTGAAGGATATTTTAAACAAAAAGAGAATGCATAGACAAAATTTTTGCCAGCATTCTCTTTTGGTTAAGCAAAGAAGGAAAATATATCACAAACAAAGATTTTCATCCCTTGTTGGAGATTTTTGGGATAAGGCAGATTCCTTTCCTTGCAGCATCCAGATATATTCATCATGTGCTTTTTGATACACCTCATTGAATTCCTTATCCCGCCCGGAATGGAGCATGGAGATATAATTATGTACTTGATGGTTGATTCCGGGGGTGGATCTTGCCACGGTTGCCACACCAATGTTAGAACAAACATCCGAAATTCGTTCCGCCTCAGAGAGCAGATTGAAAAACTCTGAGCCGTTGAAGACTCCGCATTCACCATCCCGGAGCCGTTTCAGATGGTGGTCTTTTAACAAGCTTACCATATCATCTACCACCTGCTCTAATGGTTCAATCCGGCGGGCTTCTGCCAGATTTTGTTTGCGAAATGCCTCGTTTGCATGGTTCAAAATGGTATCCAAAAGTTGCCACAATACATTTAGCTCGGACAGGGCATCTTGGGAAAAGGAGCTGTCTTTTTCATGGAGCGCGGCAGCAATCTCTGCAATATTTAAGGCATGATCGCCCAGACGTTCAAACTCCGTGATGGCGGAGAAATAATAATTCATGATTTCCACATGATAGTGAGAAGTAATAGTAGCGGATATTTGAACCAGATAATTGCTGACATGATCGGCCATGCTGTCAATATAATTTTCATCTTCCTCAAGCTGTTTCATGACTTCTGGGTCGTATTGATGAAACATATCGAAAGTGCGACGGATATTGGTCTTTGCCAGCTGAAACATCACCAGAAGGATATCATAGCAGCGACCGAAGGCTACGGCGGGGGTACTGATAAATATGGGGTTTAAGGCATCCAGCATCTCGTCATATTTTCCGGCTGTTACAGGTTCGTCTTTTATCAGTTTGTGACTGATTTTCTCATAGATTCCCACAAATGGAAGCAGAAAAATGGCGCAGGATAGATTGAAAATAGTATTGGCATTGGCAATGCCTCCAGAGTAAATGGT
>Ga0137306_103895_pt1 | contig 10694 bp, 4 predicted proteins | sample Inofroosms_March_FD_97187 | JGI IMG/M metagenome (GOLD analysis project Ga0137306, IMG submission 97187) | Mouse cecal microbial communities from Vienna, Austria - N-Acetylneuraminic and N-Acetylglucosamine D2O microcosms_March | ecosystem: Host-associated > Mammals > Digestive system > Large... | reverse complement strand
CTGATACTCCCCGTTCTCCCGTTCCAATATATCCATAAAATCTTCCATTAAGCTTGCCACGCAAAAACCTCATTTCTAGCAATATGCCTCGTACTTCTCAATCAGCTTTGCTGCAAAATCGCCTGCTTCCACTTTATAGTTGCCGGATGCAATACGGCTCTTTACCTGTGTCACCTTGTCCTCTCTAATATCAGGGGCATCCGCTACTGCCTGCTTCGCCACATGATAATCTCTGCCTGTCTGAGAGATCTGTAGCTGATCCCGCTTATCTACACTGCCGCTGCCCTTCATCTTAGAAACCTTACCACTGTTATAAATTTGAGTTACCTGATTATATGCTTCTATACGCATAAGGACCTCTCCTTTCCGTAAAATCCGTTTTACTATATTTTTTATCTTTATGATCTATTTTATTTATCGGTTGTTTAATTGGAAACTTTAGGAGTTTTGCTAAACTTCCTAACAAGGGCTGTGCCTTTCGGCACAGCCCTTATCCATTTTATACACAAGAAAAACTACGATCTACCATCAAGATTCTCTCCTGTGTGATTATTTTATTTTCATTCCCTTTTTCTTTCTGGTGACAACCAGATAAGTTCCAGCAAGGAACACACCTGCGCAGAGCATATATCTGGCATCAAAGGCAACGCCTGTCTTTGGCGTGCTGTTCTTTACCTGTGCTGTTCCCAAACTTCTGGAAACGGAGGTAGCATTTCTAGTTACGGTTGTTCCGCCAGTACCTGTCTGGGTAGTGGTGCCTCCTGTCGTTCCTGTGCCGCCTGTTGTTCCACCCGTATTACCGCCTGGGGTTGGATTGGTTGGATCTGTTGGGGTTTGATCTGTTGGGGTTTGATCCTCTGGACCTGGTCCTGGTGGTGTTGGTGGTGTCGGCTTTTCAGGTTCTGGTTTCTTATCTAAGTATTGAAAAATATAGCTATTTTCATCTGCAAAGCGCTCTGCCTCAGTATCCTTATAGCCATAGATCACATCCGGCGTCCAGGAGGACTGGGAGCCAATAGAAGTAACATTCTTGGGAATCTTTACCGCCCCAACACCGCTTCCAGTAAAAGCATCGGCCTCAATTGTGGTGACAGAATCTGGCAATTTCAACTCATACACATAAGGACAACTGCTAAATGATGCAGAGGCCAGTGTGGTGATCGTTTTAGGCAGTTCCAAACTGTTCTTACCCATTGGACAATACAAAATCTGCGTCAATCCTGGATCATAAATACATCCATCATAGGAAGCATAACTGCCGTTACCGCCGTCTATTGTAATATCACTTAAATTGCCACAGCCATCAAAAGCACTCAAATCTAAAGAGGAAACTCCTGCCGGAATTGAAACACTTGAGAGACCAGAACAATTCCCAAATGCCTGTGCTCCAATGCTTCCCACAGATTCTGGGATGCTAACACTATCCAAACTGGCACATCCATACAATGTAAGTTCTGGAATATCTGACATTCCGCCAGAAAGACTTACAGAAGCCAATCCGCTACAGCCTGCCAATACGCCGCTTCCCATAGAACTTACAGAAGATGGAATTGTAATCTCAGATAAGCCCACACAATTATTGAAAGCGCCGCTGCCAATCTCTGTCACAGAACCTGGAATACTGATGCTGCCCAGACTGCCGCAGCCATTAAACGCCTGTGCACCGATCGAAACAACACCATCGGGAATTGACACAGAAGCAAGACTGCCGCAGCCGTCAAAAGTCTCTGCCTCAATCGCACCCAAGCCTGCCGGAAGCTCCACATATCCCAGAGAACTACAGCCATAGAAAGCGCCTGCTCCCACGCTTGCTGTCCCCGTAAATACTGCGCTGGAAAGTCCGCTACAACCTGAAAAACTATAATTTCCGACACGAGTGATATTTGCTGGTATTGTCACACTAACTATAGAGGCATTTCCAGCAAAAGCATAATCAGCAACCTCTGTGGCCACTGCCGGGAGCGTGATGTCTCCCCCTGCCCCAGTATATCCAGTAATCACTGTCCCATCCATGATATACGCACTGACATCCTCTTCTGCCATTGTCTGAACTGCCGGACACAGCGCCAGAGTAATCGCTAATATCAGTATCGCATTGAAAATCCTGCCAAACCTTTTTTTCATCCTCTTATCCTCCTTGCTACTCTGCATTGCTATTTCTTACACTTCTTTGCCACCAAAAACAACCTTCCATCTTCGGTATAGTTGTTACAGGTGGAGAGTGTTAATAATTTATCCCCATACGAAACATCCATGTCTTCGCCCGTGATATTCAATGCTTTGATATTTTCCACATAATTTTCAAAGGCATCTTTATTTCCGGCATTGATAAAATCATAATACCTAAAGTCATTGCCCTCTTCTCCCGCTACTTTTGACAGGCATACTGCTATAATCTCATACTCCGCTTTTTCATAAATTGTGTGAAATGCAACCTTCTTGTGTTCTCTCCAATAAGCTGGATCAAGATACTCTTTCAATCCGCCAAACATCAAACCTGATTTCATATTGTGTCCATAGACAATAAAATTATCATCTGCCCCTTCCAAGCTATTCCTGGAATCCAAGAAAATGGAACCATTGATGTCCTCTGCTCCGTCAAAATTATGATCCAGATAGAAATCACTGCTCTCAGACACTGCCTGCATCACCGGGTAATCAATCCCAGTTCCGATCACTGTAATCCAACCGGCAAAATCTGCATTTTGCCCATACAATTTTTGATATTCTGGCAAAATTTCAGGCCCTGTCTGTTGCAAATCTGCAGCATAAATTTCATTTTCCACAGTCTCTGTCTGCGCCAATATTGGCTCTTGTTCTCCATCCTGTTTTAACACGCCAACCAGACGCTCCGATAACCAGTCTGAGGCTGCTGAAATTTCTTGCTCGTTTCGCAATTCCTCCAATTGTCTGGCTTTGCGCTGATCATTGTATTCACTTCCCAAAAACACCAGAAAACATACCACTGCACCCGCCATACAGATGGCTCCCACCACTTGACTGGGTGATAACTGCTGCAGCCTGCGCGCAATCTGATTTGTAAAGGAACTTCTGGATACGGTACGGTAATCCTCAGCCACCATATCCGAGAGGTAAAGGAGGTAATCGTCGCCGATTACACTCCGAAATGTGATCTTTCCCTCACGAACCAGGCTGTAAAGTCTCTGTGCTACACCAGTCTCATTGATATCCATTTTTTTAGAGATATTTCTAATTTTCTCTATATCGTCTAATGCTTCCTGATATTTCTCATAGGAATCAAATTGGAACTTTCCGATACAATATATTCTTCCCATAACGATATCAATTTCCTTTCTTCCATCCGTTTAGTTCTTAGCTTTGATGGACCGTACAGGTGAATAGCTGCTGTAAAGGGTTCCAAGACTACTTTTCTTACCGACACGAATCTTATAATAATATGTCTTGCCTCCAGTTGCTTTCTTATCCGTGTAAGAAGTCTTTTTGGTAGTTGTCAGCTTCTTGTATTTGCCCTTTTTGCTGGTACTGCGGTAAACCTGATAATTGGTTGCCCCTTTGATCTTCTTCCATTTGATACTTGCCTGTTTGGATTTCGAGGAGGCAATGCTTGTAATCGTGGTTGCTTTTGGTCCTGTACTCGCTTTGATCTTTACAAAACTACTGAAATAACGTTTTCCGCCACTGACCACATAAGATCTCACCCGATAGGTGGCGGCTTTATTCGCTTTGAGTTTTGATACAGTCGCACTGGTAATCGTGTTCTTATTTACCACTTTCACCCGTCTGTTTTTAGAATTATAGATCTCATAGCCCTTGACCAAAGTGTCCTTTTTCCAGGAGAAAGTAATGCTGTTGTCTGTATACTTTTTCACCTTCACTCCCTTTAATTTAGGAATAACAATATTGAAGCTGATGGTCTTGGTTCCCGTATAATTACCCTTTCCTTTGATGATGATATCTGCCTTACCTGGCGTATCATTATCTACGTAAACTAATTTGTAATCTGTTCCCTCTTTCAAGGTAATGCTGTCGTTGGTCAACTTAACTTTTGGTTTCTTTGCCTTACCAGTGTAAGTTTGGTCGGCAACTTTAGCTGCCTTTACTCTTCCAAGCCTCAGTGGCGTAATCTTAAAGGTCGTCTTTTTCGTACCAGAATACTGATTGATTCCAGTAATCGTAATAGTAGCGGTTCCAGCATTTGTATTCTTACTGTAACTAATCTCGTAGTGTACGCCATTGGTCAATACTGTTCCGTTGTCTTCCACTCGAATGACCGGCTTTATGGCCTTACCAGTATAAGCATAGGCAGAAGCCACACCTTTGATCACTGTGTCATTGGAAAATTCTCTAGCAATGTCAAACGTAACTGTTTTTGTTCCTGTATACCAACCCTGTCCGGTAATGGTAATGGTGGCAGTTCCACGCTCTACATTATCTTTATATTCCAGAGTATAATCACTGTTCTCTTCCAGCTTCTTTCCGGCAAAAGAAACCTCTGGCTTCGGAAATACTGCATTTCCAGTATATTGTTGTGCTGGAATCTTCGCCACATCTGCCAGACTCATCGGCCCTAAAATATTAAACTCAGATTCAACGCTTCCCTGATAATTTCCAATACCTGTAATTGTAACTGTTGCTGTGCCAACTGCCACATTTGAGCTATAAGTAAGCTGATAATCCTTGTTTTGTACCAGTTGGTAATCAATCTCCTGCTCCTGATTCAAGAACTTAAGATCTACATCTGGCGTAATGCCGCCGCCTGTATAATTCTGATCTTTCAGAGCCTGCAACACCATATCACTTGCAATGCCTTGCTCTGTACTGATTGGTTTCTTGTTAATGGTAAAGTGGGCCGTTGCGGTTCCAGCTATGTTGCCAGTACCAGTTACTGTTACCGTTGCAGTTCCAGCATTAATATTGTCTGTATAGGCTACTTCGTAATCTTTGCCCTCTTCAAGTACAATCTCTGTACCTGACAGTGTTACTGTGATCTCTGGGGTAATTGCCTTGCTGTTATATTGCTGTTCGGGAATATCTGCAATCTGGAAAGCTCCCTCTATATTGATCGGAAGAATGAAAAACGGCACTTGACGTGTTCCAGTATAATTACCGATTCCCTGAATAGCCACATATCCTGTTCCAGCATTGATATTGTCAGAATATGCTCCCATCTGATAATCTTCGCCTTCCACCAGCAGTGTTCCATCTTTAGCTTTGACCTCGATAACGGTAGTAACTTCCTGTCCAGTATATGTTGCGTTTGCAGCCGTAATGTCAAAGTCATCATTTTCCTCACTAAGACTCTCTGGCTCAATCGTAAAGGTCTTACGGATGGTTCCACCATATTTGCCTTTTCCAGTGATGATAATCACAGGTGCTGTTTCACCAGCGCTGGCGCTTGCAGCTACGATATTGTTCTCATAAGAAACTTCATAATCAACGTCTCTCTCAAGAATCACCTGGCTGCCATTATCCATAAAGGATACTTCAATTTCTGGCTTTTTCTCTTTGCGGTCAAAAATCTGCGCACCATCTGTAATATTGACTGTCATCTGTTCCACGGAACGCGGCACAATATTGAAATACAATGTCTTGCGGTTTACATAGTTACTGCCTTCTACCGCCTCAATAATAACTCCTGCCTGTTTGCCCTCAGTGGAAATCTCAGTATTATTGACATAACCCACCACTTTATAGTCCACATTTGGCACCATTGTCTGGCCGTGATTCTTGACTGTCACCTGAGGCTCGATCGCACTGCCGTTATAAATATAGGCATTTTCATATTCTCCAATTGTCTGGCTTCCCAAGAATTCTGCGGTTATATCACCTTCATCTGTCGCCAAATCTTTGGGAATAATATTATAGTAACGCTTGATCATACCACGATAGCAATCAATTCCTCGAACTACCACGGTTGGCCTGTCAGCCTCCTCGGCATCCTCACTGGCCACATTCTTGTTATTCTTGCTGACTTCTGGCGCATCTCCCTGATTTTCTAAAGTGACAATCTCAAAATCCTCACCTTCCACCAGGATCTTCGCCTCATTTGTCTCACCACAGAGCACACCGGAATAATCCTTAAATATCAATTCTGGATATACGTCTACAATGCCAAACGGAACGTCATGATCATATTCAAGTTCCATATAAGGAATTGGCGGATTCGGGTCATCCACTATATCGATACTTGCCATAATTTTGAAATGCTTATCATAACTTCCCGCATAGTTGCTCTCGTTTACTGCCGAAATCGTCACAGTAGCTTCACCGATCTTAATATTATCCTTGTAGACGATCTCATAATCCTGATCTTCCGTCAGAAGTTTTCGCACCTGTGTGCCGTCTTCATAATTTTTACTCCAAGTAACATCAATAGCATTTTTTTCTGGATCAGAAGGATGTGGAAATTCTACTTTATTTCCAGTATAATCCATTTCTGCTGTGATGCCAGCAATTTCCACTAATGTGTCTATTGTCTCCTGAGAAATTTCTCTTGGATTGATTTTAAATTCTTTCTGGAATTCACCCTTGTAATTCCCAGTATAATCTTCACCGCTCTTACGGGCGCTTATGGTGACAATTGGTGTAAGGCGTTCTCCCTTGCTACCGTCTTCTCCCTGCGCATATTCGTAAACATTAGTATTATTGACTGCTGAAATCTCATAATCATAATCTTCAGAAGTCGCTTCTCCTGCGAAAACCCAGCTAAGCTCCGTTCCATCACAGCTAACTTGCAATCGGGGCACAATTGGCGATTCGGTATATTCATAGCCTTCTTCCAACAACCCTGTCATACTTAACAAGGGATCTTCCTCCAATTTAGAGAGATCTCTCTGTAAAATCTGGAACCCTTTCTCCTGCTCTCCAGTATAACTGCCCTTAAGCGTGGTACCGTCCTCTTCATATACTGCTGATATCTTGACTTTTGCAGCGGCGCCATTTAACGTCGCATTTTCATTATCACTCCAGCTTACTTTATAATCTTCATCTTTTTTTAGAGTGACTTCTTCAATTCTGCCTGTCGGATATTCTACATTATAAATTACTACTGGTTCTGGTGTATTGGTGACAACCCCATCTTTGGGCGGTGTGTAAGTCCAATCCTCCACTGTCATGACAGCTTTGTCTCCTGACAGATCTCCGACAATCTTAAAGTCTTCTGTCACAGTACCTGCAAAATTACCTTTTCCAGTAACCTTAATGGTTGCTGTGGCAATTGTATTGTTATTCTCATAAGCAACATCATACTCTGTATTTTCAAGTTTCCTTGGGGTCTGGTCATTTCCATCCAGATCCACCGGAGTATACCATACTTCCAGATCAGTCTGTATTACGCCTCCCGAATCCTTTGTCAATTCTACTCCTGCGGCTGTGCCTACCAAAGCTTCTTCCCAGGAAACCTGTTTCACAACGTTTCGCAGTTCAATATGTCCCTGGGCATAAGAAGCGCTGATATCATATGGCTGAATCTCAAACTCTTTCTTATATTGATTCTCATAATTTGGAGCAATTCCAACGATTGTCAATCCGCCATTGCCGACATTGATATTGTCTTCATTTCCATCTATGCCATACTGCACATAGTACTCTGAATCATATGACAATGCTGTACCATTATGTGTAATGTTAGGCACCGGATGGATTGGCAGACCAGAATAAATATACGTATCATTTACGTTTCCAAGCACATAATTATTTTTTGCCAGATCATCCTTTGCCAAATCGAGTGGACGAATGGTAAACAGAATTGGTGCTGTCTGCCCAAAATACTGTCCAATTCCCTTAATCACTGCCTGTGCACGGTCGGAGGCAACGATATTATCTGAACACTCAATTTCAAAATCCTTACCCAAAACCAATTGCTTGCCAGCAAAAGTAACTTTTGTATCTTGAGGAACAATCTCCTTGCTGGTATAAATCTGTTCTGGAATCTCTACCTCTGTAAATCCATCCATACCACAATCTGATAAATTTCCTTTGATGGTAAACTCCAGCGTCTTACTGCCAGTATAATTTCCTGTCATGGTTGGCACAATACGAATCTGCGCTGTGCCAATCTCTTTGTTCTTGCTGAACACCAGCGTATAATCCTTGTCTGCCCCCTCTTCCAAAGGAACATTGACCATTCCATCTGCATTAAAAGTAATCTCTAATTGTGGCTTTACCTCTTGGCCAGTATATTCATAATATCTTGCATCTGCTGGATCTCCATTGGTAAAATCATAACCCATCTTACGATCTTGTACAGTTAATGTTCCACTAGAAATATCTCTCTTGCTGATTGTAAAGTTCGTACTCTTTTCACCAGTAAAGTTTCCGATTCCTCTAACCTTGACACTAGCCTGCCCAACATAGATATTATTACTGTAATCATCGTTGCTTACCTCATAATCCACACCTTTGGCTAATGTCTTACCATTATAAGTTAGGACAGGTTCTGGATAAATCGGATTACCCGTAAACTGTATTGGAGAATCTACTTTGACTGTTACATCCTTCATCTCCCGCTGCACAATCTCAAAGTTTTTTACAATAGGAGAGCTGCCTGTGGTATAGTTACCTTTTCCTGTAATCGTAACCGTCGCTGTTCCTACATTAAGATTATTGCTGCACTCCACTGTAAAATCTTTATCCTCTGTAAGTCTAGTTCCAGACACAAGCACTGTCACTACCGGCTTAATTGCCTCACCTGTGTAGGGTGTCTGACCATCAGGCCTCATTGTAACTGTGGTATTGCTCTCTGTCATCTGTACAGGACTGATCTCAAATGTCTGTTTCTGAGAATTTCCTGTAAAATCTCCCTTTCCTACCGCATATACCTCTGCGGTGCCAGCGTTGATATTATTAGCATAATTCAATGGCAATACATAATCGGTTCCTGCCACCAGTTCCTGAGTGCTCCCATCTACCTTCGTATAAGTCAACTTCACTCCTGGTGTAAAAGCTGTACCATTATATGTATAGCTTGCCTGCGCATTGTCAGCCAAGGCAATATTGGCTGCGGATAAATCACGAGGATGTACCTCAAAAGTTTTTCTGACAATATCTCCTTTTAAGGTACCTGCTGGCCTTACTACCACTTGGTACTTGCTTGCATGAACCGCTGTCATCACATCTACAGTAAAATCACGGTCCTGCACATATTCAATGGTACCTTTCGTAACAGTAATTTTCAGTTTTGAAAACTGATCTGTACCATCATACACACAAGCACTATCGTCCACTTGCACCATGCTATCCTCAAGCTTTGGAGCCACAATTTTGAATGTCAGTGTCAAATTTCCTCTATAGCGGCCATTTCCAATGACAGTAACCGTCGCTTGTTCCGTCTCCTGTGTATTGTTAGAAAACCCATTGGTCCCTGTGCTTGTATCAATCTCAAAGTCATAGTCTGTATCTGAATCGCTGGTTTTCGGCTTCAGATACTCTCCAGGATAATCTGGATCCCGAAGCTTAATCTGATCCGCGGTAAACGTCACCGGCACACCAGGACCTGCATAGGACTGTTCTGGAATGGCTTCAGCCTGAATATTATGTCCTGTATCATATGTAGCTTCCAAACTCTTACTAATTGTATAATACTCTGTCCTGCTCTGAAGACCAGCATAGTTGCCCATTCCAATAATTCGTACTTCCGCCTTCGTGGTGGCACGATTTATATTATTGTATTGAATTGTATAGTCTTGGCCTTCTTTCAAATCCGTAGTATCATATTTTACATTTCTAAGTTCCGCTTTTCTGTCTTCCATGTTCCTGTATGTCAGACGGTCGCTTACCAAGTCAAAGGTCAACAGCTCTGCATTAAGCTGTATAATCTCAAAATTGGCTGTCAAGTTCCCCTGATAATTATTCCGCCCTGTCACAGTTACAGTGGCTGTTCCAACCTTATCATTATTTGTGAACCAATAAGTGAAATCCTCATCTCCAACCTTCGATTGAGACATTACTCCCACTAATGTTTGCCCACTCCCATTCTTCACCGATACTTCCGGTGTTACCGGCGTAGTTCCTCGCAGAATCTGCGTGTCAATGGTGGTAATAGAAAAATCAGGACTAAGTTCTTTTGCTTCAATTACAAAGTTAATGTCTTTCTTATCTTGATCATTGTTATTGTTCGTTATTGTTATGGTCGCTCTTCCCGCGTTGGTATTATTGGCATATGTCAGTGTATAGTTACTGGCATCGACTGGGTTGCCCGTCACCGATTCCGTAACTGTAACCGCAGGTTCTTGTGCCTGCCCATTATATTTGAATGGTTCCCCATTTACGGTTATATCTGCATCACGTATCAGATAGTCATTATCTGCCGCATGTACAATAAAGCCGGAAAGATCTATCATCCCGGCTATCATGCAGACACTTAACACCAACGCCATTATTCTTCTGGCAAAGTCTCTGTGCATAATCTTTCCCTCCCTGTTTCATCCTTAAGCTATCGTGATATTATTAATGTTTTTCGGCATTTATGCCAAAAAAATAATAGCTTAATGTGTAATTGTTGTTCCCTTCTACATATTTTTATATCATCTTCCTTAAAGTATAACACAATAATATCTATAATACAATTATTTTTCTTAACTATTCAAAGCCCTATAAAATAAGAAATCAGACCTTTCAAATTTATTTGCAAAGGGCTGAATTATCTACACTGGCAATTAAAACTTCTTTCTGTGTTCTGGTTAGTCTTTTAATCTGTGCCTCCCTGCTCATTG
>Ga0137306_103894_pt1 | contig 10700 bp, 18 predicted proteins | sample Inofroosms_March_FD_97187 | JGI IMG/M metagenome (GOLD analysis project Ga0137306, IMG submission 97187) | Mouse cecal microbial communities from Vienna, Austria - N-Acetylneuraminic and N-Acetylglucosamine D2O microcosms_March | ecosystem: Host-associated > Mammals > Digestive system > Large... | reverse complement strand
AGACAGCGGAAAAGCTGCGGCTATTACTGCCCGGAAAAGAACAGCAGAAGCAAAAATAATAAACAGAATAACAACAAGAAAGGAACAAATGCAAATGAACAGATGGTTTAGTGGAATTTCAAAAATCGAGGAATTACGGAAACGCTACAGAGAACTGCTTAAACAGTTCCACCCTGATAACGGCGGCAATGAAGAAACCATGAAAGAAATTAATCTTGAGTATGACCGCGTATTTTCCGATTTAAGCCGTTTTTCGAGTGACAGCGGACAGTGTACAGGTGAAGAACAAAAAGCCGAAAATGAAGCGTTTAAGAGCGTTATGGAGCAGATTGCCCATATTAATGCAAACGTTGAGGTAATCGGTTCATGGGTTTGGGTTCATGGGGGCTACGAATACCGGGAACTTTTGAAAAGCGTTGGTTTCCGCTTTGCGCCGAAGAAAAAATGTTGGTGCTGGCATTTTGGCGAATATCGGAAGTACCACAAACGCGAAGTAAGCCTTGACGAAATCCGCAGCAAATACGGGAGCAAGACTGTTAACCGCAAATCAAGACAATGTGCTTTGAATTAAGAAAGGAGAATCAGCCATGAGCAAAGAAGATTTTATTGCAGTATTTGAAGCAACGCTTTTATGCGCCAACCTTGACATTACCAGACTGTCACTTCTGGACAATAATACTGCACAGATTGAATTTAAAGGCGGCGGCAAACGGAAAGTAAACATTGAGTGTGACAGTTTCGGGGCAATCATTACAGATGTTATGAAGCATGTATTTTAAGAAAGAGAGGTATTTCCAACCATGAATAAGAAAACACTTGACGGCTTTAAATATTATGCATCTATCACAGGGGCTGCACACATAAATCAATATTTAAGCAAAGGCGACATTATATCGCGCAGCCTTTTTGAACACTTAAAACACACTATGCCGCTGATAACGGATTCAAGGTACTGCTTGCAGCTTGGCGAACCGCTTGACTATGCGTACACTCCCGGGCTGCATTTGAAGCCGCTTTACATGACATTTACCGAATTTAAGGGAATCTGGCGTTATCATGGGCTTTGCTTTAAAAACGAAACGATTGACAAGAGTTGGAGATGAAGCCGGAAGGCTTTATTTTTTTGCCATCAGAAAGGAGTATTTCTATGTGCATGAAAAACAATCAGCCAGTGAGTGAACTATGTTCTCCATGTGGCAGATGCCTGGAATATTTGAATACATGCAAACCGATAGTCATAAACGGCATCATTGCCGGGGAATGCGACAATTATTATTATTGTGACTGGTGCAGTTACTATGATGAATGCATGAAAGGGGGTGCTGCTGATGAAACAGCTTAATTATGACACCCGGACTTTGATTCTCCAAAACGTCCGAACAGTTGAAAAACAGCCTGTACCAGAGCATTACACAAAGACACAGTTTCATTATTTGTGCAAATTAATCCGGCGCAAGCATGTTACAAAGGCGTTTTTCACATTTCTGATTCAAGAATTGTTCCATACATCAGACTGGAAGACCCTTTCATATCAGGAAATGTACGAATTAATCCACGTTTTAACTTTTTATGAATACAACGAATAACAGGAAACTTGGGCAGTGTTGGATTTCTGGCACTGTCCTTTTTTATATATTCAAAAAGAAAGGACAATGTAACTATGAATGAAAAAGAATTATTTGAAAAAGTGTATGATGTGTTATTTGAGCATGACCCGGAGTTTATCAAAGCTACAAAGAAAACAGACGCTATGGTTGCAGAACTTATGGAAAGCATTTACGAAATCACTGAGGATGAATCAGAAGCGGTTTCCGGCGGTATCATTGACATTATCAGCGAAGCAAGGCGTGACGGCTGCATAATCGGCGCAAAACACGCAGTTAAGCTGATATTCAGTCTTTTATCCAACTAATTTCATGTACATAAAGGCGTAACCGTTCATTCATGGGCGGTGCGCCCTTTGATTTTGAAAGGAGAATACATTAATGAATGAATACATAAATATGCTTTTTGAAGCACTGGCTGATAAAGAAGATTTCCAGAGCCTTGACGGAGTTATTACCAAAGAAGCTGACGAACGCCTGAAATACTACCGGGAAATGCTGTCTGCTTCGGACTATGAAGCGGTTCGTGACGCTGCTTTTTCCGTATCAGCCATTGCAAAGGAACGGGCTTTTGAAATCGGCTTTAAGAAAGCAGTACTCCTGATTCTCGGATGCAGATAGGCTACTGTAAAATCTCCACGATACGGAGAATCTTTGTCTTGGTGCTGTCATCACACTTCCGTACTGCCCTCAAAATCTCGTTTTCGATGGCGAGGGCAGTATTCCCGTACTGCTCTGCTAAAAGGCTGTCTATCGAGGTGTCAAGCGCATTTGCGATAGCCAGTAAGACATTTAAGGACACTTTGGTGTGGTTGTTTTCAACGTTGCTGATATGCGAAGTATTGCAGCAGACCATTTCCGCAAGGGCATCCTGTGTAAGTTTCCGGCTCAGCCGCACCTCTTTGATTCTTAATCCAAGTTTTGCGTAATCTATTTCCTGCTGCATGATACTGTTCCTTTCTTGCCTGTAAAAGTATTTTTATATTCTGATTGTAATATTTTGCCGTTTATGATAGAATCATCTGTATAAGTTAAATATACTTATATAAGAAATAAAATGTAGCAAAAGAGAAACACATTTACTACGTCTGCATCAGAAAGGGGTTTATTATGGATGGAATGGGAATATTAATAATTCTTACGATTGTATTTTTGGGTTTAGGTGATGAGTTATTGAGTAAGCCAAAGGATTAAAACCAAGCAAAACTAGGTCTGCCAGTTATGATAATAGGGGGTATTTTTACGATTGCTACGCTTGTGGCTTTTCCAATGTATTTGATTTCATTCCTGGCAAGCATGTAAAATGAAAAAGATTTTCCTAAATGTAACGCTGTTTCTAGGTTCTGCAGTGCTGTATAATTTGAACAACAATTATTTAAAGAAGATAAGTCATGGATTTTTACAGGTATTTTTTATTGGTTATTTTAATGATATAATCTGCCCATTTGTATTATTTTCCTTGATAAATATATATATTCATGTACTGAAATGTATATATCATAAACCGTTTCCGCTTCATGAGGGTATATATTCATTAAAAAGAATTTCGTGCACCATTATGACAGCAGGCATATACTGGGAAATTATATATCCTCAGACGCATCCCGATTCTACAGGCGATATGTTTGATATGGCAGCATATTTTATAGGTGCGCTGATTTACTATTATATACATAAATTATTCGATATAAGAAAGGCATAATGTTTATGTGGATAATAATATTAATTGCCATTGTGGCAGTGTCATATTGGAATGGCAGCTATGATGAAAAAGAAAAAATAGCCGGATTTTTGCTGCCTGTTGCAATAGGAATAGTAATTTATCTAGTTATATCAATTTTATCACAATTATAATTGAAAATACTGCAAACAAAAGCTATAACATTGGTGAAAATCATTATTATGGCTTTTTAGCATATAAAATTTTCTTTCTACATCAGAATCCCCCCTTTGTGCATTGTCTGTGTAAATACTTTCATTGCCTAATTGTAATATCCTTTTCTTTGTGTTAGAATAGTCTGCATAAGTATTTTTAACTTATACAGAACAATACGAAAGGAGAAAAGAAATGTCAAACAGTCCAAATATTTCAAGAAAAGCGGAGAAAGCCGGAAGTGCCGGGGGAGCTATTGCCGGAATAATTGCCGGTGCAAAGATAGGAGCCGGATTAGGGATTGCCGGAGGACCTCTCGGAGCCATTGCCGGGACTATTCCATGTGCCATTGTGGGAGGGATTATCGGCGGTCTGGGAGGGAATAAAGTCGGCAGTGAGATTGACCGGGCAAGTGAGCGCCAAAGCCGCGGTGATAACAAAGGAGAATGATATGGGAAATGCAGACAGGGAACTGGCTAAAAAATCTTATGAGATTATAAATGATAAAGCCGGTTCCAATATAGTAATACAAGGATTGTCCGGTGTACTGGGCTTTCCGTTTACTCTGCTGGCAGACGGGGCAGTAATATTCACTCATTATGGAACTATGCTGAATGAAATCAGAAGCCTATACGGAAGAACACCGGTCAGTGAAAACGTAGTATCAACCATCATTAAGGGAATTTCAAATGAACTGATTTTTGATGTGGTAGCAGATAAGTTTCTTGGCAATGTGCCGTTGGTGGGAATTTATTTCAATGCCATATGTGCCAAGACAATGACGTGGAGACTGGGAATATTATTTACAATGCTGTCTGCAAGGGGTGAATCCATAGATGAAAACGCAGTGGCAGAAACCACGAAACTTATCCGTATGGTATTTCCACAGACAGACGCTTTCAGATTTCAGCAGCCGACTTACCAGAGTTTTGAAAAACTTGTCATTTCTGTATCCGGCAACACGATGAAGCAGTTTGAACAGAAAGTTACAAAGGCACTTAGCGTGTTTGATGACTGATACATACTTAAAGCGTTAAAATTGTTGGCTAATAACTATTAAATAGACTTTCTGGTATGTTATCACATTGAGAGTTTACTGATTCAAAATATAGTTAAAATGATTACTAAATAACAAAATATATGGCATCAATACTACAGAAACCATATTTTAAGGAGGATTAATTAAATGACTGCTTTAATAGTACCTATAGTTGCTTTTATAATTGCTTCCATTTTTGAAGAAGAAGTCAAAAACGTTGAGGACGATAAAAAACGCAAGTCCTTATATGCTTTGGAAAGAGGAATTGCGAAATTGATTTTTCAAATTTTTAGATAATATTAGAATAAATTTAAAGGAAGATACTCATTAAACCCAGAGTATCTTCTTTTTTTAGACTAGATTTTAAATGCCTTGCATCATGGATTCTGCCGAAAGGGACTCACTTCTGCCCTTTCACCCCTTGTTTTCCAGTAGGAATTGTAACATTTCAACACCGTAACGGTGCTGCTGATAAATTTATCATGCTAAATATACAGCCCTAATGTGAATCCGGGTGCTGCTGCCCTGTTTTGGCGGCGAAGCCTTAAATCAAATCGTCCATCAAAATATCATCCATTTCACTGTCTGGATTATCCTCATGCGGCTTTTCGTACCTATGAGACTGAATATATTCAAGAAGCAGACGCTCTATCTTACAGCGGATAGGAAATGCTTCTGACGGCGTTTTTGCTTCTATCAGGCAGGCAGCCATTTCAGATGCCTGTTTGCTGAAAATCTCCATGTCAATCTTAGTCTCCGGTTCTGTCTGCCACAATGCATCCAGAAGCGTAAAAAACCAGAGGCAGTCGTAATTGCCTATTAAATGGTTTACCGCCCGTACAGCCGCATTCTCCCCCGAATTTCCGGCTATATCGAGCATTGCGCCCATTTCATACTTTACCGGGTGCGGATAGTCAGAATACCCGAATACATGGTCAAGGCTGACACCGAGCAGTTCACGGTAAGCCATTGCTTCACCGACTGACGGCCTTTTCTTTCCGCTTTCCAGAAGCGAAAGGTTGCTGGCACTTATGCCTAATTTTTCAGCAAACTCCTTCTGGTTGTATTCCCTGCCCTGTTTTTGGTTATAAAAATGATGCAGTGAAACTATGTTTTTGTTGTCCATTTTATTTGACCTCCGATTAGTAAAATTAAATACTTTTAAAAAATACTTGTATATTCACTATTTATATGGTATATTAGTGAAACAAAAATAATAAAAAAAATATTTGTTAAAACAATAATAGCATTTAATCTGTTAAAAAGCAAGGAGGGATTTTGATTGACGAACAAAGAATTAAAAGGCTTCATGAGGAAGAACAAGGTTTTCCAGTATGAAGTTGCTGAACGCATGGAACTTTCAGAAAGCAGGCTGTCGGTGCTGTTCCGCAAGCCGTTAGATGCAGAAATGCAGTCGGCTGTTATCGGTGCTGTTGAAGCAATCGTTAAGGAACGTGGCGACGCTGCAAAGCCATCTGGCACACAGGCCCTGCAAACGGCTGCTGTAAAGCCTGTAACGGGAAGTATACAGCCTTTATACGATGCCCTGCCCTGTTCCAGTGATAAGCCGGAACAGGCATTTTAGCCTTGGATGAAAGGACATGGCAAGGCTGATGATGGATGCCTGCACCAAATGTATGCTTGTTGGAGAAAGACCATAAGGCAGCTTTAAGAACAACTCTTGTGCCCTTCTTCAATGTAAGGAGTGGCGGAGGGTTCTTTGGCTTTGTGAATACTGCGTGATTCTGCCACTGCTGCTCTGCAACGTATGTAGTGGAGAGAGTACTTTAATATCCACAGAACCAGAAGAGTAAAGCTATCATCCATGAGGGGGTTCACCGCCCTCACAGGAAGACAGCAGCATAAGCCCGCTGCAGAGCTGCTTTCTAAGGCTGCGTATTCTGGTCTTTTGGATAACAGCTTATTTTCTTAATTATACCGTTATTCCTGTATTAAAGGATTCTTCTTTATGTTCTTAAATTGATACGGTGATAAGTATTTTAACGGGTGATTATTTATTTGTATAAGGAATTAACAGCAGAACATGCCGTCAAAGCCGGTAAACACAGGCGTTACAGCAAAATAGGTACAAGCCTGTATTTTTAAAGATAGGTACAGAGGACAGAGCGTAAAAACAGTTCAAAATAGGTACAGATTTAAAACAAAAGAAAGGGGGTGCTGAAAGATTGGAACAGACAGTGTTTGGAATCCATACAGGCATTTTCAGGCACCAGATTACGAAAAAGGAATGCATTGCAGTAAAAGCATTCTTTGGCTTACAGCCCCACGAAACGCTTTCAGAAGAAATGTTTTTTTTCAACAGGGGCATTACCAAAATATGGATAAAAGAAGTCCACGGCAGATATTCAAAGAATTATATCTATGTGAAGATAAACTTTTTAAGGGCATTGGGAAGCAGCAGCCCTACGATAATGCGGTACACCATATCGAATGCCGGAAAAGTTATCAGGGCTGTTGATAAAATATTAAAAACGCTGCCCTTACTGGAAAAGAACAGCAGTTTTTCAGACTGGGCGGCAGAGCGGATTGACACAGCCTTTGACATTTACGAAGAATACCCGGCGCTCCTGATGTGGCTTTTGAACCACATTCTGAATCTTGGAAACAGGACAAAGAAATGCAGCCGCATAACGATACATGCAGCCGGGAAAACTCCGGGACAGCTAATGCGTGAGTCAATGCGTTTCGGAAATGCTTCGTATATTTACAACATCTATGCAAAGCTGCCGGAGGTAACTGCCAGAGCAGGGGAAAAAGGCTCAACTGCTGCCCCGGAAGAAATAGAGGAAGTGCAGCACCTTTTAAGGGTTGAACGGCAGAACCTGGCGAATGCCTGTAAGAAACTGCTGCCGGATGGAAAAGCCGGGAACCTGGCAGAACCCGGTGTCCGTGAAAAAATTCTCAAAACAATGACTGATGAAGCGGAGAAGTTTTTCGGCAGAGGGGATTTTTACTCCTGGGAGGGGATTAAAAAAAAATACTTTCCAGAGCATAAAGCAGAAATTGATGCGGTACTGGCTGCAATGGTGCAGATTACAAAAACTTCCCTTGAAGCGTCACAGGAGGCCTTTACAAAAGAAACTGCAGATACTCTTGAGCAGCTCGGGCTTGCGCCTGCAGGGATACCTCCGGGAAAACACAGCATTGACTGCGTACAAAACCTGTACAGCCGGATTGTAAAAACATACCCCAGACCGCCGGACAAACGCCGGTATCACAGCTTTCCCATTCCCCACCGGACTGGCGACGGGCGGTACAAGGCGACCATCACCCTGTATCAGGCTGACGGTATACGGAAACAGCTTTCAGTTGCCGGACGGGATATGGAAGGCTATGAACAGAAGGTCTGGCAAAAATTAAGCAGTGTTTATCTGGGCAACAGAAAATACGTGGAACAGCACAGCACAGCAAACCATGATTTTTATGAAAAGTCTGCTGATTCAATCTGCCGTTTCTGCAAAGCCGCAAAAACAAAAGAAGCCAGAGAAAATGCAGAGTGGTTTGTAAAACATTTTTGTCTGGATGATAAAAATAACTGACGTCCGGCATTAACGGTGGAACAGTACGGACAGCCCGACAGCCGTGAATATACCGAACTGCTGCACTGCCCATAACAAAGCTGAAAGCTGCAAACAATGCAGCATTTAGCAAACGTGAACAAAATTATATCCCATTGACGGACAGGAGGAATTTAACATGTATTATTCACGAAAACAGCCTGACAAGGCACAGGACATGAACCAGACAGCAACAGCAATCAGCCCCGACAAAAAAATCATGGTTGATACCGCACACCTGATGGCACTGCTCGACTGCGGCAAACACACAGCCATCAGGATTGGACACGAAGCCAGCGCCTGTGTGCGCCTTGACCGCAAGCTGTTCTGGAACGTGCGCCTAATCCAGAAACATATTGACAATATATCCGAATGAAAGGGGGTGGTGCTGAAAAACATCCATGCAGCACATAAACCAAGGCTATGGGATAACGCCGTCCAAAGCTGCCCATAGCCCCATAACAAAGGCAACAGGGATGCCTGCTATCAGATTATAGCACAGCATCCCTGTTTGCCATACCATTTTTTAAGGAGAAAAGAAAAATTATGGCAAAAGACAGGAACGGGAAAGAACTCCCAAAAGGAATCACATGGCTTGAAAAGAAAAAACTCTACATGGGGCGTTTCCAGTACGAGGGGCAGAGCTACACAGTGTACGCAAAAACCCTGAGGGAAACAAACAGGAAGCTGTCCGACAAGAAATATGAGGTTGAGCATGGCATGAGCGGCAAGGCAGACCGCATCAGGCTTGATGAATGGTTTGAAACATGGCTGCAAACCTACAAGTCCGGGAAAGTAAAGGCTACGACCATAAGCACCTACAAGGCACTTTATGACCGCTTTGTACGTGAGCCGCTTGGAGGGCGGTACATCTCCAAAATAAAGACCGTTGAAATCCAACGCCTGTATAACGGAATCACAGAGGACGGGCTTTCACCGAAGTACCTCAAAACTTTACATAATACGCTTTCCAATGTTTTCAAAATGGCAGTGAACAACGACCTCATATCAAAAAACCCATGCACACAGACCATACGCCCGGCTATTGACATATCCGAAAGGCGCGTGCTTACGGCTTCGGAACAGAAGCGCCTGCTGTCATTCATGTGCAAGGAGCAGTATAAAAACGTTGAACCGGCAATTACCGTGCTGTTAGGCACAGGGTTACGAATCGGCGAATTATTAGGGCTGAAATGGGAAGATTTAGACCTCGAAAGCGAAGAAAAGACGCTGACCGTGAAGCGGACGCTTGTACGAATCCGCGACCAGAAGATATTTGCATTCCAAGAGCCTAAGACAGCAAGCGGCGCAAGGACGGTACCGTTACAGGGCTACGTTATAAAAGCCTTAAAGCGGCAGAAAGTAAACCAAGGCTACTACAGGCTGTCCGGCAAGTGGAACCCTCCAACAGGCTTTGAGGGGCTTGTATTCCCCGGCAGGAAAGGGCAGCCCCAATGGCGCTCATGCATTGCCGAATCCTTAGATAAAATCATTGCCGCCATGAATGAGGAAGAAAAGGAAAACGCTGCCAAAGAAGACAGGAAACCCATAATCATGGAGCATATCAACCTACACGCCTGCCGCCACAGTTTTGCGACCAGATGCCTTGAAGCCGGGATTGCTCCAAAGATAGTCCAGACATGGCTGGGGCATTCCTCAATCGAGATTACGCTTGATTTATATTCGCATGTAAACCAAGACGTATCGTTTGAAAACATGCGGCGGCTTGAAGCTGTTTCCAGTAATGCAGGCGCAGTATAAGAAAACGGGCAAAAGCTGTGTAAAAGTTGTGTACAAAACTTTCCAAATGCCCTTCAACCCCAGTGAAATCAAGGGTTTACGGCATATATATGCTAAAACCCTTGATTTTACGCTGTTTTTCGACCATTTCGTATTTACTCCAAATGCGGAAAATGTACTGGAAAAAGAGATAAAAAAGGAAATTCCAGTGAGTGCCGGAATTGAACTGGTAGTGGTGGATATGTCCGAAAACGTTGATTTTATGGGATAAACTGCACTTTTGGCTGTAAAAAGCTGAAAGTGCTTTTTTTGCCTATAAATGCGCCAGTATAGGGCAAAAATTTATAAAAATTTGCCGCCGCACTTGGCTGTACTGCATGAAAATTTAACAATCGTTGGAAACCCCACCCTGCCCTATGCAGCGTGGTTTTTTTGAGGGAGCTGTAAAAGTTCCCTCTTTTTTTATGCCATTTTTTAGAAAGGAGGTTTTACTTTATGGGTGACACGATTCTTGCGCTTTTCATGGGTTATCTGATTCTGAAATGCATTCTCGATAATTAATTAATGAGACACTTATTAACAGGGCAGAGGTTTGAATACTTCTGTCCTGTTTTATTTTAAAGGAGAAAATTATCATGAAGAACAGGACAAAATTTGTAAACGTCGACATTTTAAGCGTAATGAAAGGCATTGCTGATACACATGTTCGGCATTATCAGAGTGACTTTGATATTGATGCCGAATCACTCAAAGAAGCTGCATTGAAACCGGAACGTGCAGACAGGATTTTTGTGTGGTTATGCCGTGAATGTGGAACATGGTTGCTGAATGAAAAGAATGTGTTCATCAAAAATTCTCACGAATAC
>Ga0137306_103893_pt1 | contig 10700 bp, 9 predicted proteins | sample Inofroosms_March_FD_97187 | JGI IMG/M metagenome (GOLD analysis project Ga0137306, IMG submission 97187) | Mouse cecal microbial communities from Vienna, Austria - N-Acetylneuraminic and N-Acetylglucosamine D2O microcosms_March | ecosystem: Host-associated > Mammals > Digestive system > Large... | reverse complement strand
GTGCAGTTTTTATCGAAAATTAGCTATTGCATTTATCTGACACATACTGTGGTAGGATTCAATATTATGTATATATTAAGTAAGTGGAATGTAAATGCCTACCTTAATGTATTTTTGGCGTTTGCTGGTTCAATCGCCGTTGGGGCTTTCATATGTTATGGCTTTGAACAGCCATGCGTAAAAATTGGGAATAGAATAATAGCAAAGGTAAATGAGAGGGAAAAATACGAAAATGGATAGATGCAAAAATAAGAATTGGGAAGAAAAACGATTTATATTTATTGCTTCGGTATTTATCACAGTATTAGCGTTTGTACCGTATATCGCGCAGGTATTAAGCGGTGCCGTTGTGACTTATTTTAAGTCAAATGATATGCATCTGGCGATGTATCCGGTGCTGACAAGGATTCAGAAATTCTTTGAAACAGGTAATTTTTACGGAATAGATTTTACCACATTTAATGGTGCATCAGAATTTTTTCTAAGAGCGAATATGCCGGGATATTATTTGTTTAATTGGCTGATAATACCCTTGAGCTACCTGTTTTCAATGCGTACGGCATTTGCGATGTTCCATATGATCCATATTTTTATTTATTGTATTTTTTCTCAAAAATTGTGTATAAAATTCTTTGGGCTTAACAGATATTTATCATTGGCAGTTGTCAGCAGCTATTTATGGATTGTATTATTTGAAACATGGACAACCCAATTTTTCCTGATTGCCGTATTCACTCTCCCGCTATTATATTTTTCTTTAATGGTATTGGAGGACAATCAGTGGATATGGTATATGATAGCTTCTCTTTTTTATGTGTTTGTTTTTACATGTGGTTATGTAACTTTAAGCGTTGCGTTAGTTGCCATTAATGTGGTGGTTGTATTAGGTTATACACATGCTGCGGGGAGATTGGATTTTAAAAAGATAATTAAGATTTTAATACCCCCTTTGTTGGCAACCATTGTCTGTTTGGGCTATTACCTGCAAATGCTGGATTATTCGAACAATGTTGCAAAGGCAGAGACGGCTATAGCGGATGCTTTTTTTTACAAACAGGGATTAAAGGATTTGCTTAAAATTATATCCAGGAATATTGTATCGGTTGCAGGAACGGAACAGACAATCATTGTGACAATTGGAATAGTCTGGTTTGTAATCCTGATTGCCTGTGTCAAGGGAAGGGTATTTGATAAGATGGGCAAACTCCATAAATGGTGCTTTGGCTTTGGGGTATGCGCTTATATAATGGTCTGGTTAATATCATTATGTGGCAGTACGGCTGTAGGTATACTGTTTTATTCCCTTGTTCCTGTTTTAGGAAGCATGCATATACCTATGAGATATTTAATAATATTAATGCCTTATTTATTCATAGCTCTTGCAATAGGTATGCAGTATTTGCCTGATAAAAGCGGTGATGTATTTTACAAAAAAGGCGCATATGTTTTAGCGGTTCTTGGGTTAGTTTATTTAGTCGGAAGCAGATATATAGATTTTAGCCGGTTGATATCGTCATCGGATGAATTTTTGCTTGAAATCATTGCCAGCGCCTTGGTTTTGGCGGGTTTTTATTATAAAGGGCTAAGAGATAATAAAATTTTGCTGCTTTGGTCTGGCATTATGATTTTTTATGCGGTGGGGAATTATTATGACAGCAATGAAGTAGCCGCTCCGGCAAATAGATTTGAACAGAGAAGCATCACATATAATGACAATTTGATTGAATGGCTGGATGATTATGTTGGTACCCTGCCGGAGCGGGAAGTGTACAAATATATAGCATATGATTCCGAGGAGAATGTTCCGATAACAATACCATGTAATTATGGTTGGTATAATTATTCAAAATATAATTTGTGTAATTATATTGGATACAATGTAGCATTGGCAATACCGGATGATTACAAATACGTGTCAGGATGGTTTAATGTACCGGATTGGGAGTATGTCTTAAGCACCAGAGGGGATTTTATCGTTTTGGATCAGGAGGCGCTAGATGACAACATGGAATTGTTTACTGAAATCATTGATTGGGATAAGCCGGTCGGTGGGTTTGACGGAACAAGGATGTTATTTAGCTTGAACAAGTATTTGCCATTACTTTATTCGGATTATATTAACGGGGAAAATAATGGAGACAGTTCCCGCATAAAGGATGAATTTAATTCGCTGGATAATGGTTATTTCTATTCGCCGGATTTGACCAATGATAATATTATAGACTTCTATTGTAATGAAGCGACTCGCCTGCAGTTATCTTTTGAAGCAAAAGGGGATACAAGATGGTCATTATTGATGTATCCTAACCGGTATTATAAATATTATATCGATGGGGAAGAAATAAACCCTATGATTTATAAAAAGCAGGCATATTTTAATGTGGATGGGGGAGGTATCCATGAAATCCGTGTTGAATACGATAACCCAGGCGCTAAAGTTATAGTTATTATTTTTATTGGCTATTATATTTTATGCTTTGTATGTTGCGTTGTTTACATTGCAATGTGGTTAAAAAAGAGGGTATCAAATAGGAAAAATATATAAAACGGATAGAAAGGAAAGGCTCATATAATATGAAGGTTGTTATCTTAGCAGGGGGATATGGAACGAGGATTAGTGAAGAAAGCCACTTAAAACCAAAACCAATGCTTGAAATTGGCGATAAACCTATTTTGTGGCATATTATGAAAGAATATTCTTATTATGGCTTTCATGAATTTATTATTTGCTGCGGGTATAAGCAGCACATAATCAAAGAATGGTTTGCGGATTATTATTTATATAATTCGGATGCTACTTTCGATTTTAGCGATAACAACAAAATGGTAGTGCATAATAATGTAACGGAACCTTGGAAAGTGACATTGGTGGATACAGGGTTAAATACTATGACAGGAGGCAGGGTCAAACGTATACAACAATATATAGGAAATGAGACATTTATGCTTACCTATGGCGACGCGGTTTCGGATATTAATATAAGGGAACTCGTTGATTTTCATAAAAACCATAAAAAAATGGCAACACTGACGGCTGTTAATGTGGGGCAGCGGTTTGGGGTGCTTGGGATAGATTCTGAAAATGGCATTAATTCATTCAGGGAGAAAGAAAGTAATGATGGAGCTAGGATTAATGCAGGGTATATGGTTTTGGAGCCGGAAATTTTTGACCTGATTCAGGGGGACGATACTGTTTTTGAGAAGGAACCTTTGGAAACCGTTGCCCAAAATGGTCAATTGAAGGCATATAAGCATGATGGTTTTTGGCAATGCATGGATACGAAGCGTGAAAAAGAAAAACTGGAGGAGCTGTGGGAAAAAGGAGAGGCTCCTTGGAAAGTATGGAAAAACTGAAGTTAAGGATGTATATTTTGATGGAGCACTTATAAACGGAATAACATTGATAATGTATATATAAAATGAGTCAAGAAAGGTGAAAGGGATTATAAAGTGGATAGTGGACAGTTGGCGCTGGAAATAAGGCAACATGCAATTGAAATGGTACATGCTTCCCACGCATCACATATAGGTGCTATTTTATCGGTTACAGATATAGTTGCAGTTCTTTATAATGATATTTTAAATATTAATCCCCAAAATCCTAAGGATGATAACAGGGACCGGTTAATCCTCAGCAAAGGCCATGCAGGGGTGTCTATTTATGTTGCGCTGGCTAAAAAAGGGTTTTTCGACCAGAAGCTATTGGATACGTATTATTGTGACGGCAGCATATTATCAGGACATGTATCCCATAAAGAAGTGAAGGGGGTAGAGATTTCGACAGGATCTTTAGGGCATGGAATCAGCGTCGCAGTTGGTATGGCGCTTGCTGCCAAACTGGACAATAAAAAGCACTCTGTTTACGCTATCGTCGGGGATGGGGAATGTGAAGAAGGTTCGGTATGGGAATCCGCATTGTTTGCAGCGCATCATTGCTTAGATAATTTAATTGTCATTGTAGACCATAACAAAATGCAGGCAATGGGTACATGTGAAGAACAGCTTGGGTGGAAAGATTTATCAAAAAAATGGAACGCATTCGGTTTCCATACTGTGGAATGTGATGGGCATAATCATAACGAATTGAGGAAAACCTTACAAATACGTGAAGAAGGAAAGCCGACCTGTATTATTGCGCATACCATCAAAGGAAAAGGGGTTTCCTTTATGGAGAATAACTTATTGTGGCATTATAGGGACCCTCAGGGGGAATTTTATGAAAAGGCGAAACAGGAATTAGGAGTAGAATCATGAGAGACGCGGTGATCAAAGCAGTTGAAGAATTGGCTAGAAATGATAAAGATGTCATTCTGATTTCCGGGGATTTAGGGTTTGGGGTACTTGATAATTTCCGCAGGGAAATGCCAAAACAATATTTTAATGCCGGGGTATGTGAGCAGAACATGGCATCTATAGCCGCTGGGCTGGCATTGGAAGGGAAAAAAGTGTATACCTATTCGATAGGCAATTTCCCCACATTACGATGCATAGAACAAATCAGGAATGATATTTGCTACCATAATGCCAACGTAACTATTATGGCGGTGGGAGGCGGTTTTGCGTATGGAAGTTTAGGGATGAGCCATCACGCAACAGAGGATATTGCAATTATGCGAAGCCTTCCGAATATGAGGGTTTTTACACCGGCAGATGCAGCAGAAGCCAATTTGGTAGCATATCAGGCAGCCAAATTAAGTGCCCCCTGTTATATAAGGTTGAATAAAGGCGGGGAGCCCAATATCCATTCATCTTATGAAGCAGTGGAAGGTTATGGATTAGGGCAGGCTATTCCATTACGGGATGGTGCGGATGTATGTTTACTTTCTGCTGGTGCAATCACAATAGAAGCAATGAAAGCAGCCCAGGTTCTGGAAACGCAAAAGGTAGAAGCGGCAGTTTACAGTTTCCCTAGCGTCAAGCCGATAGATGCTGAAGCACTGATAATGTGTGCTGAGAGATATAAATATATATTTACGGTAGAGGAACACAATATTATCGGAGGATTTGGCTCTGCCGTATCGGAAATTATTGCGGAAAAGGGCACAAGGGCCAAAGTCGTCAGAATCGGATTGCCTGATATATACTCTAGTATTGTAGGTTCTCAGGCATATTTGCGTCATGTGTATCAAATGGATAGTCAGGCAATAGCAGAAAAAGTTTTAGAAACCATTAACTCAGATAAGAATTAATTGCTTAAAGAGTAATTAATTGGTTATAGATTCATGAACAATTTATTAAGGAGGAACTTATGAGTAACTTTAATTTTGTAATGATTTCAGCAGGATTTGAACACGGTGGGAATGTAACGCACAGACATCTGGATGGGCATCCGGGACTGTTGGTTTATCCCTTCGAGTCCCAATTAGGCAATAGGAATTTTAACGATTTTCTTGCATCGGTGGAAAGGGTGCAATATAGGTATCCTGAATTTCCTGAAGGCCTTACGGCAGAAGAGCTGTATGAGCAGATTATTGATGAAGAAATGAAAACATTTTTAAGGAAGCGCAACGGTTCAAAATTTAAAGATGCAGATTTGGAGCTGGATGAAAACAACCGTAAAGCTGCTTTTAAAAAATACTTGGGGGATGGGCCTTTTACGAGGAAAAAAGTAATAGAAGCATTTTTCCGTTCTACTTTTGCGGCATGGGAAAATTATTATGTAAAACCGAATGAAGATATGACATATGTAGGATATTCACCGGCAATCGGAATTGATGCGGATAGGATGGTAAGGGATTTCCCGGATATTAAAATTATGCATATTGTCAGGAACCCGTTTTCGGCATACAGGGATACGAAAAGGCGTCCTTTCCCGCAGCCTCTCAGCAAATATTTAATTACATGGAATATTTATCATTCCACAGTAGAAATGTATGCTAAGATGTATCCGGATAACGTAAAGATTTTCAGGTATGAGGATTTAGTGGCGGATAAAGAAAAATTTATGAAAGAAGCAGCAAAGTTCATCGGAGTAGATTTCAATGAATCTATGCTTTATCCGAGCTGGAACGGCAAGGAAATAAAAGATATGATTGCACCGTGGGGAACGGTATTGAAGAGCGATGAAGCATATAACAGCTCCATTATTGAGGAATTGTCACAAGAAGAAAAGCAGCAGATTGTTTATGCCACGGCAGCGCTGGCAAAACACTTTGGCTATGATAAGATTGAATATTTGGCGAAATATTATGCTGAGTAAATATTTTCATCTGGAAAAAAACGATATGGAGGCAGGTAAGGTTGATATGAGTCTTTTCATATCAGCCTTAGTTGCGGATTTAAAGGAACAATATGAGGACGTCAGGATAGAACAGACATTTCCGGGCGGCACGTTAGGGATTTTTTTTGAACTATATATTGATGGGAAAAGGAAATTTGCCAAGACACACCGATATGGGCATGAGTACAGGGAAAACATGTTGCAGGAAATAGAAATTATGTCGCTTGTGTATGGCGATACCCTTGACATAGAAAAGGTGGATGTGGAAATAGGGGGCAGGCATCTGATATTTATGATAATGGATTATTTATTCCCGGCCAGTGGCCTTATAGAGCCGAAAAAGATAAGGGAATGTATAGAGCATTATCAAAGAAAATTGTATAGAACTCATTTAACCGTCAAATACTCTTTCCGGCAGGTAATCGAAGCGGGGGGAGAGTCTTTGGGGGTATTATATAAACAAGGGTTCTTTGAAGAAAAAATGTATCAGCGCTGCAAGGAATCCCTGCAGCGTGTCGGGGAACAAGAGTACACGGAAGTAATCAGCCACGGGGATTTAAGTAATGTAAATATTATGTATACGGAAAAGGGAATGCCGGTAGTAATTGATTGGGAAGACTCATTGATGGCCTTTGGGGAGTATGACTATTTGTATTGGCTTACTTTTTTTTCGCAGAGAAAATACTATTCGCCTGCTTTATTGGAAAATCATGATATCGACAAAGTTTGGGGAACGGATATTATGGCATTAATTACGTTAGTAAAATCAAAAATGTCGTATCAGAATCAAAGTTACAAGAATAACAAAATTTCCTTTCAAGAAAGAATAGATGAAATCTATAAAATGATAGTGTGAAGAGAAGTTTTAAGGCTCGCACCAGTGGGTGCTTCGCCAAGAACTTCTAAGGTTCGCACAGCGAACCGCTCTTTCCACCGAAAAATGCCTGAAAAGCGGCATTTTTCAGCAGGATTTGAGTCGCAGCAAAGCTGCGGCATGGAGGTTAGAATGAAAAGAGCAGTAGTTACAGGGGCAACAAGTTTTATAGGAGTGCATTTAGTTAATAGATTAATTCTGGAAGGCTGGAAAGTGTATGCGGTGGCCAGAAAAGGAAGTAGAAGGGTAGCATTGCTGCCTTTAAATGAACAAATAGAAATTGTTTATTTGGATATGGAAGAATATAGCAAATTAGGAGAAAGTATAAAAGAGGCCTGCGATGTTTTTGTTTCCTTGGCATGGGATGGAACGAGGGGAATCGACCGGTCCGATTCGGAGAAACAGAAACAAAATTATAAATATTCTATGGAAGCGCTGAAAGCGGCGAAGGAGATTGGCTGTAAAAGAATGATTAGCGCAGGGTCCCAGGCGGAATACGGGCCGATGCAGGAGAAGGTGAATGAACTTTCGGTTTGTAAACCGAATACGGAATATGGGATATGGAAATTAAAATATTATCAGGATGGGATGGATTATGCCAGACAAAATGGGATTTCGTTTAAAGAGCCAAGGTTTTTTAGTTTATACGGGGAGGACGATAATCCGCAGACTATGGTGCTGTCCATTTTGAAAGATATGATGGATAATGCACCATGCAGGATGACGGAGTGTATACAGTTGTGGGATTTTCTATATATAGAGGATGCGGTAGATGGAATATTCCGGTTGATGGATATGCAATGTGAAGATGGCGCTTATAATTTTGGGTCAGGGGATATAAGGCCATTGAAAGAGTTTGTGATGGAGATGTATAAGATTACAGGATCCAAAAGCCAGATGCTGTTTGGGGCTATCCCTTATCCCGATACGGGGATGGTAAACGTTTGCCCGGATATTTCCAAATTGCAAATGCAGACAGGATGGAATGCGAAGACAACTTTTGCAGATGGGATACAGAAAATTATTGATTATATATGGTGAATTTGAGGAAAAAGATATGAAAACGGTATCGGTAATTGTTCCGACATACAACGAAGAAGAGAATGTTGCTCCAATGGCTGAAGCGGTCATACAGATATTTGAGCATGAATTAAAGGAATATGGATTAGAGTTAATTTTTATCGATAATTTTTCTAAGGATAATACAAGAACTATATTAAGGAAATTATGTAAAAAAGATACACGTATTAAATGTATATTCAACGCTAAAAACTTTGGGCCGTTTAATTCCCCCTATTATGGGCTCACGCAATCAACGGGGAACTGTGCAGTGCTGCTGTGCGCGGATTTTCAGGACCCGGTTCATATGATTGTTGACTTTGTGAGGGAATGGGAGAAGGGGTATAAGATTGTAATTGGTGTCAAGACGACAAGCAAAGAAAATAAAATAATGTATTTCTTGAGAAGCTGTTATTACAAATTAATTAAGAAGATGTCGGATGTAGATCAAATCGAACATTTTACGGGTTTTGGGCTATATGATGAAAAATTTGTAGATATCCTTACCAATTTAGGGGATTCGACTCCTTTTTTAAGGGGGATTGTGGCAGAACTTGGATACGAAAGGAAAGAAATACAGTATAAACAAGAAAAGCGGAGGGCTGGAAAATCCAGCTATAGTCTTTATAAATTGTACGATGCAGCAATGCTGAGTTTCACCTCTTATACAAAAATAGGGTTACGTTTGGCAACTTTTACAGGTATCTTTTGTTCATGCATTAGTTTGGTTATTGCCTTAGTTTATCTGGTTTATAAATTAATTTATTGGGATAGGTTTGCAGCCGGGATGACCCCTATTTTACTAGGGATTTTTGTTTTTGGCTCACTGCAGCTATTTTTCATTGGTTTGTTAGGGGAATATATTATGAATATGAATTCCCGCATTATGAATCGGCCTTTAGTAATAGAAGAAGAACGTATTAATTTTTAATCAATTCGTATTTGAAATAAATGTTTATAGAAAAGAAATATTTTAAGAGTGATTGCTTTATATGGTATTTTGTTATAATATAAGTAGTATAACTTAGAATATGTGAGGTATGAATGAGATGAAAAATGCATTAATAACAGGAATAGCAGGGCAAGACGGTTCTTATTTAGCGGAACTTTTATTGGAAAAAGGATATCATGTATATGGTATTATGCGCAGGAAAGCAGTGGTAGATTATGGAAATGTAGAGCATATTAAAGATAAGATTCATTTTATATATGCGGATATGACAGATGTGGTTTCCTTGGTGAATGCTATGAAGATATCGCAGGCTGACGAAGTGTACAACCTTGCAGCGCAGTCCTTTGTTGCTACTTCATGGGAACAGCCTTTGGCGACAGCACAGATTGACGCGATTGGCGTGACAAATATGTTGGAAGCTATCCGGATAGTGAAGCCTTCCTGCAGATTTTATCAGGCATCCACATCGGAAATGTTTGGTCTGGTGCAGGAAATACCGCAGCGTGAGACAACCCCGTTTTATCCGAGAAGCCCATATGGGGTAGCTAAGGTTTACGGGCACTGGATTACAAAGAATTATAGGGAAAGCTATGGAATGTACGCGTGCAGCGGTATCCTTTTCAACCATGAAAGTGAACGAAGGGGAAAAGAATTTGTTACCCGCAAGATTACCGATGCGGTAGCTAGGATTAAACTGGGGATTCAGGAATATGTAGAGTTGGGCAATATGGATTCCAAACGTGATTGGGGCCATTCCAAAGATTATGTGAATGCAATGTGGCTTATGCTTCAGCAGGAAAAAGCAGATGATTATGTAATTGCTACGAATGAGACGAGGACAGTACGGGAGTTCCTTGAGGTTGCATTTTCCAAAGTGGGTATTACGGTGGAATGGGAAGGCAGCGGCATAGATGAAGTTGGGAAAGATAAAGAGACAGGGAAAGTCATTGTTAAGGTAAACAAAGAATTTTTCCGTCCTGCAGAAGTAGATATATTGCTTGGCAATCCGGAAAAGGCAGAGAAAGCCCTTGGCTGGAAACGGGATATTTCCTTTGACGAATTAGTGGAGCGTATGGTGAAGAACGACATGGAACTTGTTAAAAAAGAGGTAGCATTCAATAATTTGTAAAAACGATTAAAAAGAAGGGAATTCCATATGGGATTCCCTTTATGTAAGTATTCATAAGATTGAGGCACCGGGCTAATGATGAATAAGAATGGGGACTAAATTATGCTTTTTAATTCGATAAATTTTATGGTGTTTTTTCCAATCGTGATAATGGTTTATTTTTTCATTTCAAGGAAATACCGCTATCTCTGGTTGTTGGTATCCAGCTATTATTTTTATATGTGCTGGAACCCTAAATATATTTTACTGATTGCAGCGTCCACAGTGATTACCTGGTCTAGCGGGGTATTAATTGAAAAGTACCGGACAGAAAAAAAGTCGTTGTGTAAGTGTATATTGGCAGTATGTTTTATAAGCAATATAGGGATACTGGTATTTTTTAAATACTTTGATTTTATTCTAATGAACATCAATTCGGTATTGGGAAAGTTCGGAATTGCTTTATTGGAAAAACCGTTTGATGTTG
>Ga0137306_103892_pt1 | contig 10701 bp, 12 predicted proteins | sample Inofroosms_March_FD_97187 | JGI IMG/M metagenome (GOLD analysis project Ga0137306, IMG submission 97187) | Mouse cecal microbial communities from Vienna, Austria - N-Acetylneuraminic and N-Acetylglucosamine D2O microcosms_March | ecosystem: Host-associated > Mammals > Digestive system > Large... | reverse complement strand
TTTACTTTCAATCGTCATAATTCTTCCTTTCTAAAATCATATTTCTTATTATCCAGTCAAATGCATTTTTATTTACATCAGACAACCTTTTGAACATACTAACCACCATTAATACTATATCATATTTTCCACCACCCCAACAAACTTCCTCACACATTCCGCAAACACTCCCCGCTCTTCTCCAATCACCTTCCGATAAGAGTCAAACTCCGCGCTGTGCCTTTCAAACTCTTTACAAATATCCGCCAGCAGTGCCTTAATTTCCTCATACTGGCTCGGCACATCTGCAAATTTATATTTTTCCGGTATCGGCACATCCACATCATTTGCAGCGCTCCCTTTTTTATTTGTCACGACACAGCATCCACTGGCCGCGGCTTCTCTGGGTATCCGGTCTTTTCCCGGATGCCCGCCGAAATCCACATAGACCTTTGCACTCTGCATCAGCACAACGATCTGTTCTGTATTTAGGTTGATCAGCGGAATCCATCTCAGCCATGGTGCAGACTGTATTAACGGCTCCATGTCAGCATAACCTTTTTTCGGATTGTACAATGCGATATTCTGTCTGTATTTTGCAGGCAGCACAAACCTGCCGTACTGTTCATTGATGTAATCTGCCACAAACAAAATATTTTCTTCGGATATGCCGACCTCATTTTTCACATATTCATACGCATACTGGGACTGTACGAGGTGAAGGCAGATCTGCTCCCGGATAATGTCTAAATCCGACTGCTGCGTAGCTGCCTTATAATTATCTACGCTCATCCACCATAATATTTTTCTGCCACAGCTGACCGCGGGGATATATGTAGTAGATCCCTCATTAAAGATCACAACTGTATCCGGCTGCTCCACATTTTCGATCTTTGTCTCGTGTGCAGTCTGATACCCCAGATACGGCTTTGGAGCAGGGATATCCACAGGCTCCCTATGTCCGTCAGAAATATAATACATAAAGGCTGTACAGCCATTTTCCGACAGCTCACAGCACATCTGATGTGCCAGCTCCGGGCCTCCGCTTATAAGATTTTCTGGTGCTAATATAAAGTATCTCATGGATATCTCCCCTCCTTTAAGTATTATAAAATCTCGTTCAGCAGCTTATCCTGCGCTGCGTAAAACGGATATCCATGTGCTCTCCCCCCTTTTTGATAAACCTCATAATTTCCATACATCATCGTAAGCACATCGTGATAATTCTGCGGAACGGAAACTGTAATGTTTTCAAACGGCATTTCAATAGAGCTGCTGTACCATTCTTTTTTTAAGCGAAATTTTTTATCATGGCAGACAGTTCTCGGAAACCATGTCAGGTAATCGCTTTCCTGCTCATTGTACATGCCGCAGATCTGCTCTCCCAGCATCCAGAGCTGCCTGCGCAGCGGCTTATTTCTGTCAAATGTCACGCCGCATAGTTCTTCTATCTGAGGCAGGTATATGTCCAGCTCACCGCTTTTTTCCAAAACCGGGAACCTTTTTGCCGCATCATATACTGCACTGTACAGGGTTCTCTGCGCCGTCACAAGCTCCTCGTCACGCGGTATATAGTCAAGCACTGCGATATCTACGCCTACGATATAAGGACATCCGTGAAACTTCTCTAAAAATTCTGGCTGGGTATTAATCTCTCTGCTGTTCATCACGCAGCTGAGCGGCTGGTTGTGCTCGCCCGGCATAAAAAAGCTGCTTATATGATATGACTCCGGCAGCTCGCCTGGCAGCATTTCCATCAGCTTGAAAAAATCTTTTCTGCGCAGCGCAATATCCAGATCGTCATCCCACGGCACGTATCCTTTGTGCCTGACTGCCCCTAAAAGCGTTCCCCAGTCTGCAAAATATGGGATCTTATATTTTTTGCAGACACGAATGACCTCTGATAAGACTTCCATTTCAGCTGCCCATGCACGCTTCATTTTTTCACAGATGACAAAATCACATCTGGTTTCTTCTTTAAAAAACTCTTCTTTAAACTCCAACATTTTTATTCACTCCATCTTCAATATTAACAAGGCCATATATCTTAACAGCTTTTTATATCCCAGGCAATACATGTATTTTTCAGCCTTAAAATATTACTTTGTTTCTTTCATCAGCGCTTCTAAAATTTCATCCTGTTTCCTGTAAAATGGATAATCATGCGCCTTAAACTGAACCGGCGTCATATAAGACGGACCATAAATCGCCTTCAGGCATTCATCATAATTGCATGGAACAGCAATGCTGGTATTTTCAAACGGCATCCAGATCGTTTCATCAAACCATTCTACTTTCATCCTTCTTGTAAAATTATTGACATTACTGTGCAGGATTGCAACCTCGTCGCTTTCCTCTCTGCAGTATAAGGAGCTGAGCCTGTCCAGCAGGATAATCAGCTGCCTGATGACTGTTTTATCCCGGCTGATTTTCACGCTGCACAGTTCTTCGGTCTGATCCAGCATATCATTTAATTCCTCATCCAGACATCCGGCCCTGTCTACTGCTATTCTTTTGACGGAAAGCACATACCGGTACAATTCCTGGCGCAGCGCATCTTCCTGCGGATCTCTCGGAATAAAATCCAATGGAAAAATATCGACACCAACCACGTATGGGCATCCATGGTATCTTTCCAGATACTCTTTCGTAAAACTAATATTTCTGCTGTTTACGATTCTGGAAAATACTTCGCCATAATCCTCTTCCAGATAAATATTCAAAAGGGCATATCCCGGCTCCATTTCCTGCTGGATGACCTTTAAAAACCCTTCATAATCATCTCTGAGCATAAAAATATCCAGGTCATCATCCCATGGGATAAATCCTTTATGCCTGACTGCGCCAAGCAGCGTGCCATAGCCTGCATAATACCGCAGCCCATATTTGCCACAGATCCTCTCTACCTCTTTTAACACCTCAAGCTGCGCTGCCCATGCACGCTTCATTTTTTCTTCTACAAAAAAACCTTCTAATTCCTCGCCTCGAAAATATGATTCTTCAAACTGCATGTCTTTTCTCCTTTAATCATAAATCCTATTTTTCTTTTCACGCGTTCTGCGAATTCGATCCTATTTTTCTTTTTAATGCTCTGCGATATTCGATCCTATTTTTCTTTTAATGCGTTCTGCAGAATGCGGTCCTGCTTTTTATAAAAAGGATATTCATGAGCAACCATGCGGATTGGTGTCATATAATCCGGTCCGTAAATTGCCCGCAGGCAGTCATCATAATTTTTCGGTACGGGTATGCTGGTATTTTCAAACGGCATCCTGACCACATCCTCATACCATTCTTTTCTCATTACTGCCGTAAAGCCATTTACATTACTGTGGATGATCGCTACATGCTCGCTTTCACTGCGCCGATACAGGCAGCTCAGCTTGTCCGCCAGCATCAGAAGCTGCCTGCGCAGTGTTTCATCCCTTTTCAGCTCAACCTGGCATAAATCTTCAATATGCGCAAGCCTCGCCTCGATATCCTCGTCCGGTTTTCCTACTTTATATTTTGTCGTAAGCACAAATGCATACAGATCGTACTGGAGCTTTTTTTCATCTTCGTTCCCTGGCAGAAAATCCAGCGGAAAAATATCTATGCCGACCACATACGGGCATCCGTGATATTTTTCCAGATATTCGTCTGCAAAATTGATCTTGTCACTGTTTACAATACGTGAAAAGATCTCATCGTACTTTGCATCTGTATACATGTTATAAAGCCTGTAATCCTCTGGCATTTCCTGCTGTACAACACTTAGAAATCTCTCATATTCATCCCGCAGCATATAAAGATCCATATCGTCATCCCACGGAATAAACCCTTTGTGCCTGACTGCACCAAGCAGCGTGCCATAGCCTGCATAGTACATAATATTATGCCTGCTGCATATCCGGTCAATCTCCTCCAGCACCTCGATCTGCGCTGCCCATGCACGTTTCATTTTTTCTTCTACAAAAAAACCTTCTCTCTCCTCGCCTTGAAAATATGAATCATCAAACTGCATATCCACTCTCCTAAAATTATATTCTCCAATCACTTTCACTGCCGCTTGATTTCATGTGAAAGATACGCCGGCAGTCTCAAATTTACAAAAATATCCGCCGTCAATCAATACTTCTTTTCCGCAAAAAGCAAAACCATAAATACGAATTTTTTCTTTTGATATCCCTTTTGTTTCCAATGCTTCTATATACTTTTTCTCCATAATCTGACAGACTGCTTTCCGCACCGTCTCCTGCAGATTTTTCTCTGTTCTGGGATTGAATACTTTAAACTCCAGAATCATGCCTTCCCCTCTGCGGTCTAGCGGCTCTAAAGATTGTAAATGCCGTTGGTGTCTCCAAACCGAAACCCATCGTACCAATATTTTATTTCATGCATGTGATCCTGCCGTCCATAAGCTTCTAACGAATAAAAGACTTCCTGCTCCGTAAATCCAAAAGCCGTTTCGTATACTTTCGATGTAGTCGTTATAACAGCCAGATTGTTTAAGTCTGAAAAGATCGATTCTTTACTGACTCTGGTGATCCCGGTCATCAATCCCCGTTCCAAATACACATTTGATTTAAAGGCTGCGTTCATCAGCCTGCGCATAAATCCTGCCAGCTCGTTCCAATATTCAGATACATAGGCCTCTTGTATGGGCGCGTCGTACTCATCTAATAAAATAACTGCCTTTCTGCCATAATATCTGTACAAATATTCTGAAAGCAGATTGATTGCTGAACACATATCGCTGGCATTTGCCTCTCCATCCAGGATCTTATAAAACTGTTTTCTGTCTGACGGCAGAAAACAGCTGCTGTCCATGATAAAAGCATATCTGCGGTACTCCCGCGAAATCAGCCTGCATATCTCATAGTATGCTTCATCATATTTACCTGTCTTCACGCCTGCAAAGCTGAGGAAAATAACCGGGAATGTTCCCTGCAGCTGTCTATACGCTTCTTCCTGCCATATACTTAATTTTTCAAACAGATCGCTCCGCCCTGCATGTCTTACAGAAAAAAAGTATTCCAGCATGCTCATATTCAGTGTCTTGCCAAATCTGCGGGGGCGGGTGATCAGGGTAACATCATCCCTGTTTTCCCACCACTCTTTGATGAAATTTGTCTTATCTACGTAAAAACTATTGTTTTCAATCAGTTTACTAAAATCTTGAATCCCTATTGCCACAGACTCCGCCATCATCATACCTCCGCCATCATACACGCCTATTCCTTATTTTAACACAAAAAAAAGAATCTGCCCATATTCAAACAGATTCTTTCCCGTATTATGCCAATACTTCTTTTGCTGCTTCGCCTAATTTCTCAAAATAAGGAAGTACATTCGTAAATGCTTCTGCCATCATTGCATCATCCTTTGCATTGATCGCATTTGCAACTGCAACTACATGTGCATTGAAATCCTCTTTATTGATTCTTTCTTTTCCTTCGTTCAGCAGAGTCATTGTACCATTCATAACTTCAATTTCCCAGTTCATGGCATCTACAATGCTCTGGATAAACTTATTTGTATCATCCAGCCGTGCACCGGATAACTCTTTGATCAATATTCTCATATTTTTAAGCACACGTTCATTAAATTCTGCCATTACTTCTAATGCTTCTATCTGTTCTTGTCTATTATCGTCCATGATTTTATTCATCCTTTCCTGTTTTCGCAATTGTTTTTGACAGCCAAGCTCTGTACCAAAAACCACTAAATACTTTATCGGCTACATACTCCAAAAGCTTTAACCTTTCTCTCAATTATCTAAGCATTTATGAACTGGAACTTTTTACATAAGCCCCTGGCTCTTTAACAGCTGCATACATCTGTCTACAATCTGGCGCAGCTCATCATTTTCTTTTTTAAGGCTGCGAAACAGCTGATCCATATAACCAGTATTTATTTCCGTCAAAACAATGTCTTCCAAAAGCTCGGTATAATATGGCGTCATTTTCGCATATTCCCACCAGAACCGTTCTAATTCATAGCGTACCTCTTCATGACGCCAGGGCTTTACGCCGCCATAATGAATAATCGCAGTCTGCTCCTTTACTGTCTGGTAATCATAGCCTGCGTTAAAGGCAGTCCTTGCAAACAGGTTATAGCGCTCTACATCTACGATCTTTACATCATCACTGAACAGCCAGTTCAGCACATCCTGATCATAAAAATCTAAATAATCTTTGATTTTTAATGCTTGTTCTATTAAATATCTAAGGCTTACAAGCGGGCGCAGCTTATCTAGGTTCATCAGCAGCACACCTGCATTAAAATATACAAAGTCTTCCTTCTGGCGCAGCTGCTCAAAAACCGGGGATGACTTCAGGCTCTCTGCTGTAGCTGCTGTTGTATCCCTGCATGCACAGAACGCTTTTCCTTCAAAATCGGTAAAATAAAGTTCATCAATCGGCTGATTGATAATCAGATCCACATCCAGATATAATACCCTGTCCAGTTCTTTTGGCAGTACATCAGGCAGTGCCAGACGAAAATAAGTTTCTACCGTAATCTTTTCTGTAGCTGGCAGCTCTTTCGGAAAGATTTCTTGTCCAATCGGAATAAAACAAAATTCCTGCTGATACTGTTTTAACAGCTTGTGGACACGATCTGCCTGCTCCTGTCCAAAATCCGCCGACAGCAAATACACACATATCTCCTGATCTTTACTGTTTTCCAGCAATGAAGTCAGCATTACATATAGATATTTTTCAAACGTGCGGTTTGCCGCAACCGCAATATTCATCTTCATATATTTTATCCTCTCTTTATTTTTGCGTTAAATTTGTTCCATTCAATTGGTCCCGTTAATTTTGTTCCATTCAATTTATCCCGTTAATTTTGTTCCATTCAATTGGTCCCGTTAATTTTGTTCCATTCAATTAGATTCGCGGTCTGCATCCAGCTTTCAGCCGCTGTATCCATACAATACTTCGTCAACACTCCCTGCTGAATCAGCAGAACTGACTATAAAATCAGCTGCTTCTTTTATACGCAGCTGCCCGTCCTCTTGTATCTTAAACCGCTCCCTTATTTCTTTCCATAAACTGTTATGAATAAGTATTCCCCAGCCTATATTCCCGTTTCCTTCTCGCGAAACTTTATCACTGCCCGGGCAGAATTCCAAGCCATTTTTCATACCTGCTTCATCCAGGCCGACTGAACTGTTGTATCCATGCTTTTCATTTTCCAGCATTTGTTTTATATTACCAGTCCTATGATCAATATACTTCCCGCCTGCCAGTTTCCAGCCGCCTGTTTCTGCTTTTTGATACAGTTTCTCACACATTGCAGGATCTGGCATATCTTCGCCGCGTACAAATATAATATACTCACTATCCATTGCTGCCGGCCGGTTTTCCGCCTGCCGGCCAGTCATATGAATATCCAGATCTACTGCATGCTGCATGCCATTCCCGCTGCCTAAATCCGGCCCTGACTGATTTTTACTCTGGCTGCTTAGATCTGAATCCAGCTGCCGGTTCCACTCTTTCGCGGTAAACACCTGTACTTTTTTCGGATACTGCTGCATACATTCCAGCAACAGGCGTTTTCCCGCAGCGTCCTCACAGCTGTCTATAAATATAACCGCAAGATCTTCCATCGTCTGATTTACCAGATTGCCGATGCAGCCGGATAATGTATCCGCGCAGCTGCTGACCGATACAACGGCGCATACTTTTTTTGCCGGCTCCCCTTCATTCAGATAATGATAAAAAGACAGGCTGCCGTTTACATCCTGTTCAATGATCCCAAATGCCGTATCCGACAGTGCAAATACATCAAAATATGCTTTTGCCCTGCTCCGTGCACTGCTGCCGTTTTTTGCAATTAAATTCGCCGAATTTTTATAATGCTCGATTAAAACAGCCAGCTCCCGGCTCAGCGCCAGCAGTCCCGGCCCGCCTTCTTTCTGCTCCTGATGCATGATATACAATAATTTTTCAATAACCGGTATCTCACCCTTTAGATCTGATAATCCCAGCCGCAGATCGGGCCTTTCCTGCATTGTATGATAAAAAAATTCTTTTGCCGCCTCTAAATCTCCCTGCTGGATCAGCCGTTCTATATCATGCTTAAATTCTACTGTTTCAGCCTTTTCTGCCGTAAGGCCGATCTTTCCCTCATAAATGCGGTACCCGCGCGCCACTGCCCAGACATACAGGAGCACCTCAGACAAAAAGCCAAAAACTCGTTTCCGGTAAAGGTCATACGAAGATACATCGATTTTTTTCCCGGCCTCTTCCAAAATCGGAAACAGCCACGCACAATATTCCCGGTATTTGTCCAGAGTAGTGACCATTAGATTTCCATAACAGCACTTTGTATCAGACAGCACTTTAGAAAATGCCTCATAATCTGAAGGGTACAATTTCTTTACTGCTTCTCCTACAGCCTCCATATCTGACCTGTTATGGCAGGCGGCATAATTTGTCCAATTATCCAATGCGCTGCCCAGCAGCTTTGACGTCATCACATCATATTCCGCCAGTATCGACTCGTATTCCTGTTTGTTCAAAAACATCCCGGATTCATTTAAAAAATATCTCCTATAATGGCAGATCCCTACAATATCCGCTTCTGTTTCATGCTTCCAGATCCAATACAGCCCTGTCAGCTCTCCATAATAACAATTCAAGGCCGATATATTGTCTCCGGTATCGTCGCCCAGATACGACAGATCCTGCGAGGCTGCCCTGCCTACATGCAGCGGTATATAGATCTCATCCTGCGGTTTTTGAAAAAGCTTATGGGTCATAACGTATATTTTTACCATTCCAGACTCCTTCGCATGTTCTTATCGATCTTCTGATATATCTTCTGATACATCTTCTGAATTTATCTCCTAATACATCTTCTGAATTTATCTCCTAATACATCTTCTGAATTTATCTCCTAATACATCTTCTGAATTTATCTTCTAATCCATCTTCTGACACGGTTATTCAAACATCTCTGTACTTTCTTCCCGGATTTTCAGCTGCTGCATAAAAACCCATACGCGAAACAGCCTCTCTGATAAAAAGCCAAAGATTCGTTTTTGATAATCATCATGATCCGTAAGGTCAATTCTTGATTCCACCTCGAATAAAATGTCAAACAGCCACTCGCAGTATGCATCAATGACTGCTTTTTTGCCAATAACCATATTGCCCATCGTCATAATATTCGTTTCCTGATTCCATAAAAACGCAGGATAATACTGCGGGTATTTTTCTTGAATCACCCTGCCGCATTCTTCCCAGTCTGAAACACAGTGCCTAGATTTATAATGCTGAAATACACTGCTATATTTTGTCATGCCACTGTCTGGTACAATCAGATCATACTGCTGCATACACTGTTCAATATAAGAAACCGGCAGAAGCATTGATTCCAGCTGAACTAACTTTCGTTTATTCTCTGCCTGTATAAAATATCTCCGATAATGACACAGTCCTACGACATCGCTTTTCACATTTTTCCATATCCAGTACAGTCCTGTCAGCTCACAGAATGTACGGTTTTTCTGCGAAATATGTTCTCCCAGATCGTCCCTTAAATATCCCAGATCTTTGTTCCCTTCCCTGCCTACCTGCATAGCATAATAACCTTCCGCCACAGGGACATTAAACGGTTTATGTGTCATAATATATATTTTTATATCCATTACGCTTACCTCATGCATATATTGTTCCATACAATATTCTTGTTTTGCAAAAGCCCACTTTCCAATCAGTTTCGCAGCTCTTATTTTACAGCTGCCACTTCCCAAGCAGCTTCGCAGCTCTTATTTTGCAGCTGCCTGTTCCCAATCAGCTTCGCAGTTCTTTCACGGGAATCCATGCAAATCTGCTGCTTTCTATGCAGATTGGATAATAGCCTTTGATCATCCCCCTGCCTGTCATCCATTTCCCGACCGGTTCATCAGCCAAGATCCCATTTACATTCTGCATAAAATATTCTGTTATTTTTATCTGATCTAATTCATCCAAACCCTGTCCCGCCTCGAGCATAACCGCAAGATCAAATTTTTTATTTTTCATGCACGCAAAGCATTCCGAATTGTTATCCAAACAATGGATAAAATCCTTCTCTGTTCTGATTTCATTATAAACTTCTGCAAAAATCGGCAGATGTATTTCCGGGTAAAAATCTATTCCGCATAAAACAGCTTCTGCGTTTATTTCCACTCCTGCCATCTGTCTGGATACAGCTCCGATTCTCTTTAAAAGCATGCCTGCGTCCAAAATGGATTTTGCACCCAGCTTTTCGATCATTTCAAAATAACAAAACATGGTATTTGAATCTGTAATTGTTCCTATTCCGTGCATGATCCTCTTATACTCCTCCTATTTTACTGCCAAATATATTAACCATTCATTACAAATAATCCAACAGATCCTGCTGCAGTTCTTCTGCATGGCATTTCTATGCCAGTATGTCGGCAGCTCACTACAGATAGTCCAACAGATCCTGCTGCAGTTCTTTTGCACGGCATTTCCATGTATGATGTTCTTTTGCATAGACATATCCTCGATCTGCTATCTGCTGCATCTGGTCGGTATCATACAGAAGCTCACGCACCAGATCCGGCAGCTGGTCGATCTGTGTCAGTTCAAACATTACCAGCTTCTGCTGCACACGGTCTGTATCTGGAAATTCCTCTTTCATATATACAGAACTGTCTGTCACTGCTACTGCACCTGCCAGCATGCCGTTAAATACACGGTCATGTGTGCCGTCTTTAAA
>Ga0137306_103889_pt1 | contig 10707 bp, 10 predicted proteins | sample Inofroosms_March_FD_97187 | JGI IMG/M metagenome (GOLD analysis project Ga0137306, IMG submission 97187) | Mouse cecal microbial communities from Vienna, Austria - N-Acetylneuraminic and N-Acetylglucosamine D2O microcosms_March | ecosystem: Host-associated > Mammals > Digestive system > Large... | reverse complement strand
TGGAGGGCTGGGACGCCTGCCGCAAGATTGCGATTCTGACCTCACTGGCCAGCGGCAATCAGGTGGATTATCGGGATATTTATACCGAAGGAATTACGAAGATTACATCCGAGGACTTCCTGTATGCGAAGAAACTGAACCGTTCCATCAAACTGCTGGCCATCAGTAAGAAAGTAGGAGATACTTACTGCGCGATGGTGAGTCCGGCACTGGTCCATAGAGAGCATCCGCTGTATGTTGTAAATGATGTGTTTAATGCGGTCTTTGTTAAAGGAAACATGCTTGGAAATTCCATGTTTTACGGAAGCGGAGCGGGTAAGCTGCCTACAGCCAGCGCAGTTGCCGGCGACATGGTGGATGCGGCAAGGCATCTGGGGAAGATCATCACCCTGTTCTGGGATCCGGAAAAGCTGGAGCTGGCTCCGATGGAGCAGATGATCAGACGGTTCTTTGTCCGTATGAAATCGGATGCAGAACCGGAAAAGCTTTTTGGCGACGGAGAGCGAATTCATGCAGGGATATCAGGAGAGATTGGTTTTATTACGCCGGCAATGACTGAGGCGGAATATGCCCAAAGAGCAAAAGCTGCTCCGGTCATCAGTATGATCCGGGTAGAAGGTTAGAGATGGAGGAGTTATTATGGATATCGTATGTTTGGATCTGGAGGGCGTTCTGGTGCCGGAGATCTGGATTGCCTTTGCAAAAGCGACGGGAATACCGGAGCTGAAACGGACCACAAGAGATGAACCGGACTATGACAAACTGATGAGATATCGGTTGAATTTGTTAAAAGAGCATCATCTTGGACTGAATGAGATCCAGAAGACGATTGCCGGCATCGATCCCCTTCCCGGGGCGAAAGAATTTCTGGATGAACTAAGGACGCTGACTCAGGTACTGATTTTAAGCGATACTTTCACAGAGTTTGCAAAGCCTCTGATGGAAAAACTGGGCTGGCCCACGCTGTTTTGTAATCAGCTGGAAGTGGCGCCTGACGGAGAGATCACAGACTATCGGATGCGGATTGAGGATTCCAAGCTGACGACTGTGAAAGCGTTGCAGTCGGCAGGTTTTGATACAATCGCCGCCGGGGACAGTTTTAATGATCTGGGAATGATTAGAGCGGGCAAGGCGGGCTTTTTATTCCGAAGCACAGAGCAGATCAGGAGGGACAACCCGGATATTCCTGCATTTGAAGAATATGACGAATTTCTGGCGGCGATCAAAGGTGTGCTGAGGTAGAGAGACAGGTATAAAAGGCATCGGGATGCAGAGGTGTTTCGGTGCTTTTATCGTATGAAAACACCGATTCCGGTAAATTATTAAAGGAGCAACATGGATATTTTACAAAAACTGACCGAAGAACTGCAGGTGAAGAAGTGGCAGGTGGAAGCTGCCGTTAAGCTGATCGACGAGGGGAATACGATTCCCTTTATCTCCCGTTACCGAAAGGAGGCGACAGGGGCTCTGGATGACGAGCAGCTTAGAAAGCTGGACGAGCGGTTGACATACCTGCGGAATCTGGAGGATAAAAAGGCTCAGGTTCTTTCCAGTATTGAGGAGCAGGGGAAATTGACGGAAGAACTGCGTGCCCGGATCGAGGCCGCTCAGACTCAGGTGGCAGTGGATGATCTGTACCGTCCGTACCGCCCCAAACGGCGGACGCGTGCGACGATGGCAAAGGAAAAAGGACTGGAAGGTCTTGCAAATATAATTCTTCTGCAGATGACGAAAAAACCTTTGGAGAAAGAGGCTGAAAATTATCTGTCAGAAGAAAAAGGTGTAGCTTCCATAGAAGAAGCGTTGGCGGGAGCGAAAGACATCATTGCTGAGAATATATCGGATATAGCGGATTACCGCACATACATCCGTAATATAACGTTAAAGGAAGGGAACATTGTTTCAGAGGCAAAAGACGAAAAACTGGAATCGGTTTATGAGACATACTACCATTTTACACAGCCTTTGAACAGGCTGCCTGGTCATCGGACGCTGGCTTTGAACCGCGGAGAGGCGGAAAAGATCCTGACTGTGAAGATCGAAGCGCCGGATGAGAAGATTCTGCGTTATCTGGAAAAACAGGTGATTACAAAGGACAATCCCAACACAACGAAGGTGTTAAAAGAAACTGTTGCAGACAGTTATACCCGTCTGATTGCACCGGCCATTGAACGGGAGATCCGAAATCTTTTGACCGAACAGGCGGAGGAGGGAGCGATCCGCGTTTTTGGAAAGAATCTGGAGCAGCTTCTGATGCAGCCTCCGATTGCCGGACAGACGGTTCTGGGCTGGGATCCCGCGTTTCGTACCGGATGCAAGCTGGCAGTTGTAGACCCCACCGGTAAAGTACTGGATACGGTGGTTATCTATCCGACAGCGCCGCAGAACAAAGTAAAAGAAGCAAAAGCAGTATTGAAAAAGCTGATTGAAAAGTATAAAATTACATTGGTTTCGCTTGGCAATGGAACGGCGTCCAGGGAGTCGGAACAGGTGCTTGTGGAATTACTGAAAGAAATTCCGCAGAAAGTGCAGTACGTGATTGTCAGTGAAGCAGGCGCTTCTGTCTATTCTGCAAGCAAACTGGCCACAGAAGAGTTTCCCAATTTTGATGTAGGGCAGAGAAGCGCGGCGTCGATTGCCAGAAGGCTTCAGGATCCGCTGGCGGAGTTGGTGAAAATTGATCCCAAGTCCATTGGGGTAGGACAGTATCAGCATGATATGAACCAGAAGCGTCTAAGCGAGGCTCTGGGAGGCGTTGTGGAGGATTCTGTTAATAAGGTTGGCGTGGATCTGAACACTGCTTCTGCACCTCTGCTGGAGTATATATCGGGCATCACAAAGACGCTGGCCAGGAATATCGTGGCTTATCGGGAGACCAATGGCCGGTTTACGGATCGCCGCCAGCTTTTAAGAGTGCCAAAGCTGGGTCCCAAAGCCTATGAGCAATGTGCCGGCTTTTTGAGAATTACGGCAGGAACAAATCCGCTGGATGCTACCAGTGTGCATCCGGAAAGCTACGAGGCGGCGGAGAGGCTTCTTGCTTCGCTTGGTTATTCTGCAGAAGATATTGTCGGCGGGGGATTAAAAGGGATTTCCGGAAAAGCTGTCGTGTCAAAGCAGTTGGCCGATAAGCTGGGAGTTGGGGAACTGACATTGAAGGATATTGTGTCAGAACTCGAGAAACCGGCCAGAGATCCCAGAGATGAGATGCCTCGTCCGGTGCTTAGAAGTGATGTGTTGGATATGAAGGACCTGGTTCCGGGAATGGTATTAAAAGGAACAGTGCGCAATATTATTGATTTCGGTGCGTTTGTTGATATCGGTGTTCACCAGGATGGACTGGTTCATATCTCACAGATGTGTGATCGTTATATTAAGCATCCGCTGGAAGTAGTAAAGGTAGGGGATATTGTAGAAGTGAAAGTGATCAGCGTCGATCTGGCCAGGAAACGGATCGCATTGACAATGAAGCTGCAATAATATAATGAGCATTAGCGGGAAGAACGAGTGTATTCATTCGGCGAGTGGCGAATGATGATCATGGATCGCAGATTCATGATATAATAAAATCCAGAAAGGGGAAATATATGGCAGGATTTTTAAAAAATCTTTTTTCCGGAAAAGCAGAGAAGGAGACGGAAGAAGAAAAAAGAAAGAAACAGGAAGCAGTATGGGAAGAAAAAACAGAACTTACGGAAAATGCAGAGGTCTGTTATCGCAAAGGAAAAGAATATCAGAGGAAAGGTGATCTGGAACGTGCCCGCCTGTATCTGGAGCGTGCGTCTACGTTATACAGCAATTTTGATCAGGTGTTTGACGAATCGAAAGTACTTATGGAGGACTGTGACGAACAGATCGGGGCTCTTGAAGAGGAAGATCTGATTTATAACGAACTGCTCGAACAGGTGACGGAAAAAGCGGAAGAATTAAGCAATACACAGAATTATATCTGGGGCCTTCTAAGTGTTTCCCGCCTGCAGGTGGTTTTTGAACGGCTGTCAGTATGTCCGGGATGTGAGATTCTGGGAGAACTGAAGAAAGTGCTGGGTGTCTTCTGCCAGGGGCTCAATCATGAGCTGACAGAGGAGGAGAGAGAGTATCTGCAGGATTTCATTACACGTTTCTATGATTTTGGGGATTCGGAATGTTTTGCGGATACTGCCAACCAGGTAAGTGTGGAAGATGGAAAAGCGCTGCAGGTTTTTGATATGAATGGTAATTCCATGTTCACCTGTATGCACATCTTCCTGGATAAATGCATCTATGCGTTCTGCAACGGATTTGAGACGGTGGAGAATGCGGAACCGGCTGAGACAGATTTCATTCCGTGTACCTTGCTTGAAGACTACCATCTTCGCACCAGCCAGGGAGATATCCGTGAGATTCCGCAGATTCGGGAAGAGATTGCGAGAATCTGGTCTGACTGTGAATTTGCAGAGGCAGAACCGGATGTACAGGCAATCGTAGAGCGTATGAATGGATATCGAAAACTCGATATTCTTCATTCCTTCTGAAAGCCTGTCTTTGAGGAGGCCACCAAAACAGGAGAATTTTATGATAGAAACATACTGTGCAGAGGATACGTTTGCACTTGGAAGGAAGATCGGAGAAAGTCTGCACCCGGGAACAGTGATTTCGCTGGTCGGTGATCTTGGCGCAGGTAAGACGGTTTTTACTCAGGGGATTGCTGCAGGGCTTGGTATCAGGGAGCCGGTGAACAGTCCGACATTCACGATCATGCAGTGTTATGAAGAAGGGCGGCTCCCGTTTTATCACTTTGATGTATATCGGATCGAAGAGATCGAAGAGATGGAAGAGATCGGATATGAGGACTGTTTCTATGGAGAAGGAGTCTGCCTGATTGAATGGGCGAACCTGATCGAAGAACTGCTTCCGGAAAATCTCTGCAGAATTACGATTGAGAAGAATATGGAAAAAGGGTTCGATTATCGAAAAATCACGATAGAAGGGCTGGAGGTGCAGGAGTAAGATGGAGACGAAAAAGATTCTGGCACTGGACAGTTCCGGACTGGTGGCTTCTGTGGCGGTTGTGGAGAGCAATGGCTTTGACAGCAGTCTGTTGGCGGAATATACTGTAAATTATAAGAAAACCCATTCGCAGACGCTTCTTCCCATGCTGGATGAAATAGTACAGATGACGGAACTGGATCTGGAAAGTGTGGATGCCATTGCGGTGGCAGCAGGTCCGGGTTCTTTTACCGGACTTCGGATCGGATCAGCAACGGCAAAGGGACTTGGTCTTGCACTGAATAAACCTTTAGTCGCAGTATCGACTCTGGATGGGCTGGCATACAATCTGTATGGGACGGAGAAGCTTATCTGTCCGCTTATGGATGCCAGGAGAAATCAGGTATATACTGGAATCTATGAGTTCCAGGGAGATGAACTGAATTGTCTGGAACCGCCTGCCGCAGTGGATATTACGGAGATTGCCGGGAAGCTGTGTGCGCTTGGAAGAGATGTGATCCTGTTGGGAGACGGGGTACCGGTTTATCGTTACAGACTGACAGAAGTCCTGCTGACAGAGCTTTATGCAGCGGGAAAACACTGTTATTTCGCACCGGCTCATCTGAACAGACAGAGAGCAGGAACCATAGGAATGCTGGCGTTCCGTTATATGAGAGAAGGAAATATGCAGACGGCGGCGGAACATCAGCCGGTATATTTAAGACTGTCGCAGGCAGAAAGGGAGCGGGCAGCCCGGGAGCAGGGGATATGATCCGCCGGATGCAGGAAGCGGATCTGGCGGCCGCAGCCAGGCTGGAACAACTGTATTTTTCAGTTCCGTGGTCCTGGAAACAGTTAAAAGAGAGTATGGAAGCTTCGGAATATCTGTTTCTTGTGGCAGAGGAAGAAGGAAATGTGGTTGGTTATGCAGGACTTCTCAAAATCCTGGATGAGGGGAATATCACGAATATTGTGATAGAAGAAGAATATCGGGGCAGGGGACTTGGAAAAGAGCTTACAGAGGCGCTTCTGAAAGAGGGAAGGCTATGCGGTCTGCATGCATTTACTCTGGAAGTGAGGGCCGGCAACACCGCCGCGATCCATGTCTATGAAAGCCTTGGGTTTGTACAGGAAGGAGTCCGGAAACATTTCTATGAGCGTCCGGTGGAAGATGCATGGATTATGTGGAAACGGGAAGGGGAATCCCCCGGCAGTCTGTTGGAAACATGACCAGCAATCTCCTATTCCTTTGATCAGAAAGAAACGATATAATCTCCGCGTAGGCAGAAAAACAAAAGGGACCTGCCAGAATCATATCATCATGATCTCATACGAGGAGGATAAAAATATGCGTCAGTATCTGGATTCTGATAAAAGAACATTGGAAAAAATTGTCTGCAATCAATGTGGGCGGGAACTGAAAATAGAAAACGGAATCGTGCAGGAAGGAGTATTTGCAGGGGAAGCCCATTGGGGATACTTTTCTGATAAGGATGGTGAAAAGCATGTATTTGATCTGTGTGAAGCATGTTATGACCATCTGCTTAGGCAATTTCTGATCCCTGCCGAGGTAGAGGAAGAAACAGAATTATTATAAACAGCCTCTGTTGACATGGGAAGGAGGCTGTAGAGCTCAAATTAGGAGAGACTATGCTTGATATTTGTTTGCTGGGAAGCGGCGGCATGATGCCGCTTCCGTATCGCTGGCTGACTTCCCTGATGGTGCGCTATAATGGAAGCAGTCTTCTGATTGACTGTGGAGAAGGAACCCAGATTGCTATCAAGGAAAAAGGGTGGAGTTTTAAACCTATTGATGTAATCTGCTTTACGCATTATCATGGGGATCATATCAGCGGACTGCCAGGTCTTTTACTGACTATGGGAAATGCGGATCGGAAAGAACCGTTAACCTTAATTGGTCCCAAAGGACTGGAACGGGTGGTAAATGCGCTGCGCGTTATAGCGCCGGAACTGCCGTTCCCGATTTTGTTTAAGGAGATTTCGGGAGCAGAGGAAGAGTTTCATCTCAATGGCTATCGTCTGAAAGCATTTCGGGTAAATCATAACGTGCTGTGTTATGGGTATACGCTGGAACTGGACCGTGCAGGTAAATTTCAACTTGAAGAAGCGCTTCGCCGGGAAATCCCCAAAATGTACTGGAGCCGGCTGCAGAAGGGAGAAACGATTACTGCAGAAGGAAAAACATATACTCCGGATATGGTTTTGGGAGAAGCAAGGAAAGGAATCAAACTGACATATTGTACAGATACAAGACCGGTTCCTTCTATTGTGGAGCACGCCATGTGTTCCGATCTGTTCATCTGTGAAGGGATGTATGGAGAAAAGGAAAAAGAGGCGAAGGCAAAAGAACACAAACATATGACGTTCTATGAAGCTGCAAGACTTGCAAGGGATGCGAAAGTAAAGGAACTTTGGCTGACGCATTACAGTCCGTCATTGACGCATCCGGAAGAATATATGGAAGAGGTGCGCAGGATCTTTCCGTCTGCAAAAGCAGGGAAAGACCGAAAGTCGGTAGAACTGGATTTTGAAAAGGAAGCGTGACACGGAATATGGATGAAAAAGAAGATGTATTGATTCTGGCGATTGAGAGTTCCTGCGATGAAACTGCAGCGGCAGTTGTGAAAAACGGCAGAGAGATTCTGTCAAATGTTATTTCTTCTCAGATTGCGCTTCATACATTGTATGGAGGGGTGGTGCCGGAAATTGCTTCCAGGAAACACATCGAAAAAATAAATTATGTAATTCAGGAAGCGCTGGATCGGGCGGACGTTACGCTGAAAGATCTGGATGCAGTGGGAGTAACCTATGGTCCGGGCCTGGTGGGGGCTTTGCTGGTAGGTGTTGCAGAAGCAAAAGCGATCAGTTACGCAGCAAAGCTGCCTCTGATTGGTATACATCATATTGAGGGGCACATATCGGCTAACTACATAGAAAATCAAGAACTGGAACCTCCGTTTATCTGTCTGGTGGTATCCGGCGGGCATACACATCTGGTTGTAGTGCGTGATTATGGAATATATGAAATCATTGGAAGAACCAGAGATGATGCGGCGGGCGAAGCTTTTGACAAAGTAGCGAGGGCGATTGGGCTTGGTTATCCGGGAGGACCGAAGATTGATAAGGTGTCGAAAGAAGGGAATCCGAATGCCATTTATTTTCCGCGGGCAAAAGTAGAAAATGCTCCATATGATTTCAGTTTCAGCGGGGTAAAGTCGGCAGTGCTGAATCATATTAACGGTTGTAAAATGAGAGGAGAAGAGATTGTACAGGCGGATATAGCGGCGTCTTTTCAGAAGGCAGTCTGCGATGTGCTGGTCGCTCATGCCATGGAAGCGGTAGAAGATTACGGGATTTCCAAACTTGCTCTGGCGGGCGGAGTGGCGTCTAATTCTGCTCTTCGGCAGATGATGGAAGAAGCCTGTGCGGCCGGAAAGGTCACGCTTTATCGTCCGTCGCCAATTTACTGTACGGATAATGCGGCGATGATCGGAACGGCAGCATATTACGAATACAGAAAAGGGGTTCGGCATGGACTGGACCTGAACGCAGTCCCAAACCTCAGGCTTGGGGAGCGATAGGAGCAGAATATGAAAAAGACGCGTTGCGCGGCAATTGCATTGTCCGGGGGCAGAGGGAAGCGGATGGGGACGACACTGGCAAAACAGTATTTGATGATCCATGACAGACCAATCCTATGGTATTCACTGGATACATTTGAGCAGTCAGAAGTGATTGACGATGTGATTCTGGTAGTCGGGAAAGGCCAGATCCCCTATTGCCGAAAAGAGATTGTGGAAAAATACGGGTTTCAAAAAGTGAGAGCAGTGGTGGAAGGCGGAGCAGAACGGTATCATTCCGTGTGGGAAGGACTTCGTGTTCTGGACAGAGCAGGCTGGAAAAAAGGATATGTGTTTATCCATGATGGAGCCCGACCGTTTATTGATGAAGATATGCTGATAAGAGCATATGAAGAAGTTGTGAAAAGCCGCGCCTGTGTGGTCGGGATGCCGGTAAAAGACACGGTTAAGATTGCAGATGAGCAGGGATGTATTCATCAGACTCCGAAACGGAGTCTGGTCTGGCAGATTCAGACGCCACAGATTTTTGCGGCAGATCTGATTATACCTGCATACCGGGAAGTGATTGAGAAAGAAAAAGAACTTCTGGAGCAGGGAATTCAGATCACGGATGATGCGATGGTAGTGGAAAATGTCTGCGGATGTCCGGTTCGCCTGGTGGAAGGGTCGTATGAGAATCTGAAAATCACAACTCCGGAGGATCTGGAAATTGCAGAAGTTTTTGCTGCCCGCAGAATTTCCGGAAATGGAAGTGTGAAATAATGTAAGAAACAGGAGCAGTTAGAGGATGACTGAATTGTAACAAAAAATGGTAACAGTTTAGCCCAGGACTTTGCATTTGCTGCAAAGTCCGTAAAAATACATAAATTGAGCCAGGGGAATCTGCCCCTCGCCGAAGGCGATTTGGAATGGACAGATTCCGTAACAGGGAAGCCGAAGGCTGGACTGTTACAAAAAATGTGAAAAAAATGAAAAAGGTGGTTGACAAAGTCGAATCTTACTGATACAATATCACATGTCGCTTATGGAGAGATATCGAAGTGGTCATAACGAGGCGGTCTTGAAAACCGTTTGTCCGTAAGGGCGCGTGGGTTCGAATCCCACTCTCTCCGCTCCACACGAGAGAGTGTGGTTTAAATAATATACAGTCTGTTTCAGAACAGGCACTTTGGAGAAATACCCAAGTGGCTGAAGGGGCTCCCCTGGAAAGGGAGTAGGTCGTTAATAGCGGCGCGAGGGTTCAAATCCCTCTTTCTCCGTTCTTCTCTGTGAAAAACAATGTCAAAAAAACGAAAAAAAGTTAAAAAAGATGTTGACAAAGCGGAGAAGATCTGGTAATATATTCAAGTCGCTGTGAGAGCGGCGGCAGGAAAATGAACCTTGATAATTAAATAGTGCTTTTATAAAGTCTTCGAAAATTCTTTGAAAAACAATTTTTGAGAACAGCTTTTATTTTAAAGCGACCTAAAACAGTAACGGATGGAACAGCCAAGTGTTGTTCTGGACGGGACTGAACTTTCGAAAAAGCATTGCAGTGCCAGCCCCAGAAAACGATGTTTTCTGTCGCTGATTTAAAAAATCACTGCGTGACTTTTTTAAATCATTATATCGAGAGTTTGATCCTGGCTCAGGATGAACGCTGGCGGCGTGCTTAACACATGCAAGTCGAACGAAGCACTTGAGAACGAATCTTCGGATGAAGTCTTATGTGACTTAGTGGCGGACGGGTGAGTAACGCGTGGGTAACCTGCCTCACACAGGGGGATAACAGTTGGAAACGACCGCTAATACCGCATAACCCGCTGGTATCGCATGATACTGACGGAAAAGATTTATCGGTGTGAGATGGACCCGCGTCTGATTAGCCAGTTGGCAGGGTAACGGCCTACCAAAGCGACGATCAGTAGCCGGCCTGAGAGGGTGAACGGCCACATTGGGACTGAGACACGGCCCAAACTCCTACGGGAGGCAGCAGTGGGGAATATTGCACAATGGGGGAAACCCTGATGCAGCGACGCCGCGTGAGTGAAGAAGTATTTCGGTATGTAAAGCTCTATCAGCAGGGAAGAAAATGACGGTACCTGACCAAGAAGCCCCGGCTAACTACGTGCCAGCAGCCGCGGTAATACGTAGGGGG
>Ga0137306_103583_pt1 | contig 10709 bp, 8 predicted proteins | sample Inofroosms_March_FD_97187 | JGI IMG/M metagenome (GOLD analysis project Ga0137306, IMG submission 97187) | Mouse cecal microbial communities from Vienna, Austria - N-Acetylneuraminic and N-Acetylglucosamine D2O microcosms_March | ecosystem: Host-associated > Mammals > Digestive system > Large... | reverse complement strand
TACTTCTAGGTATTCTGGTGCATTTTTTTTGATACATTCTGCCAGCCTTGCAGCGAAAAGAGTTTCTCCTGCTACTGCCAGCTTTAATTTTCCCAATCAAATCCCTCCTAAGTAAATATTAAGTAGATTATAAAGCCTGTGAATATTGCGATTGAAAAGTGTATATAGTTTTGATTTCCGTCTGATTTATAATCATATTTTGCTATGGATTTTGTGTATAGAGCTCTTTTGACATATTCAGATAAATAAGCAATGCGGCTGTATAGATTTTTATTGTGGATCAGGACAATAAGGGATAATACTGCGCCTGTTAGAAAAGAATAAATAATTATATCCAATACGCCTTTTAGTCCAATGCAGCTGCTGATTACGGAAAACAATTTGATGTCGCCTGCGCCAAGCGCACGCATAAGAAACAATAGATAAAATAATAGAACCGGTACAGAAATCCGTATGAGAAAATAAAAACTCCCATTCCAGCCATATTCAATCAGATTGAAAATATAGCCTAAAAATAATCCAAGTCCAATCAGCCGGTTACTGATTTTTCCTGTCCGTATGTCCATCCATACTGATACTGCTAATATGCACAGCAGGCAGACGATGATAAAACTTCCAATGAAATCCCCTCCTTTGATCTGCTTTATAAATGGCGGATGTTTATGGCTGCCATCGGCAGATGTGTTTTGTAAGTTGGATTATACGAGCTTTTTTTGCGTTTGTCTACTCTTTTTGAATGATTTATTTAATTTTGGTAAATCCTTACAACAAACTATAAAACAAAATAGCATAGATCAATGCAAACCCGCTTGTGCCAAGGCTTCCGATTGTCAAAAGATTTAGCGGGTTCAAACCTGCAGATACAGGAATCCCTTGTTTCTGCAGAAAATCATTCAAAAAAATAATTCCTACAGAGCCGACGATTATACGCACTATAATATTTAATACAATGGCAGCTTTTCGTTTTAACAAGCCGATCATAAGAACTAACGCGCAGATTCCGATCATAATAAGAAAAACACTTTCCTGTTCCATGAAATAACCTCGTGCATTGCTTGACCTTTGTATAATCTATGCCTTGTTTCTAAAATTATGTCGTTTTTTTCTTTTCCTGTTTATGAATATTTTTCCACTGGATGGACTATACTAAATCAACAGATAGAATATTGTGATGTAGTCCGTGCAGCATATTAGAATGCGACAGAACGAAAGTGAGGTAAACCTTTGTTTCGATTTTTTAAACAGGAATCACAGCCAGATGAAGATTATCAGAGCTTGCTGGATAATCTGACGCAGACAAAAAATAATCTGGATCTCGCCTATCAGAATTTTGAAAATGCCACAGACCCGGAGCTGATAGACAGTTATATCTATGAAGTAAACGCCATACAAATGAGATATAAATTCCTCCTTTGCCGCTTGAAATCTTATGAAGTGGCAAAACCATAAGAGGCTTTCTGGCATTACGCCAGAAAGCCTCTTGAAGCTCCTATTTCATAACTTTCATTAATATCATTTTTTCCATAAGTGTAGCCTGCGTATACCTGCTGTGCATTCTGCATCAGCGGTTTGGACTGATCCTGTTTAGCAGCCTGTTTAAAACCTTCGTATGTGGACTGCAGCATTTTTCTGCTGTGGTGCAGTTCATCAAGGGAATGCCGCATAAGTACTTTTGCGAGCTGTCTGCGGTGAAAATCGTATAAAGAAAATAACTGCGCAGAAATCTCGTATGTAAAATCCAGCGTTTCCTGAAAGCTTTTCAGTACGGCATCTGCATGGCGTACACTCAGTGTCAGTGCTTCTTGATCATCTGCATGAAAAGCGGTACAGATCTCATCAAAATATACGAACAGAATTTCAAACTTTATCAGCACAAGTTCGCTTCGGTTTGCCTGCGTAATTCTGCGTGTAAAGTCTAGTTTTTGATCGTTTGTCATAAGCACTCCTTAAATTAGCCCTGCAGCAGAGATAATACCTGCTTTGGCAGATCGTTTGCCTGTGCAAGGACAGATATAGATGCCTGCGTCAATACGCTGGCGTTTGTATAAGTAGTCATTTCTTCTGCCATATCTACATCGCCCAGACGAGAAATTGCGGTAGTCATATCCTCGCCTGTTTCGTCCAGGCTCTTTACTGCATAATCCAGACGGTTTTCGTACGCACCCATTTTTGCACGTGCAGCAGATACGATGCTGATGGCATTGTCCATTTCTGTCATGCCTCTGTCAGCACCATCGATTTTTGTGACGTCAAGCTCATCGATATACAAGCTGCGTGTATTTAAAATCGGCACCCTGACCGCCATTTCCTGATCCTCGTTTGCACCGATCTGAAGCTGAAGCGTGCCGATATCCGTTGTTTCAATCGTCAATTCTTTCTGAGCAAGAATATTTGTAGCGCCTGTTGCAGGATCTTCCTCAACGAAAATATCTGCACGTACATCTACGCTGATTTCAAATCCGCTTTTATCGGTGATCACAACTCGATCTCCGGTACCTGTTACAACTACCTGTCCAGAGTACTGCTGGTAATCATCTGGCAGAGGATTTCCCGCGGTTGATTCAAATGACGCTTCTACATCTACACCTGATGCTGAAATGCTTTCTGCGCCAAGTCCCAGAAGCTGTCTTAATGCAGGATTGTCACAGCTTACAGTAACGGATTCCATAGCACCATACTTTTGTGATACAAAGGACAGAGACTGGTTGAAAGCTGTATATGGTATTTCTGTATATCCTTGTGTGGATAATGTTTTGTCTGTAATCTGCTGAGGTACCGTAGTGTCTCTCGCAAAGACATTTACCCATCCCTGGCTGCCTGCTTCTTGAAGTGTTTTGTATACTTCTTCAGGTGTCATATTTTCTTTGATTTCAGCTTTTACGCCGTTGATAACAACAATACCTGCTTCTGCTGCCGTAACAGTCGCACCACCGCCGCCTGCACCTGCATTTACGACTGCATGTTCTGGAGGAGTTGTAATTTCTAAATAATACTTTCCTGCCTGAACTTCGTCAGATATAATCACGTTTGACATTTTATCGAACATGCTGTTTCCGTAAGCTGTCGGGTCGGCCGGATCATAGCTGGTTACATAAGTCCGGCGGTCCAATGAACCGTCTAACATTTTTTTGCCGTTAAATTCTGTATCCGTGGAAATACGGTTTATCTCATCTTTTAAAGAAGTGATTTCTTTTTGTACAGCCTGTAAATCCTCTGGCGTATTTGTATCGCTTGCTGCCTGTACGCACAGTTCGCGCATACGCTGCAGTATTTCGGTCATTTCACCTATAGCACCGTCAATTGTTTCTACCATGCTGGTGCCGTCGGTGGCATTTAAAGAAGCTCTGTGCAGTGCATTAATCTGTGCCTGCATTTTAAAAGAGATTGCCATACCGGATGGATTGTCCTTTGCATCGTTAAATTTAAACCCAGAAGATAATTTCTTAACGGATTGGGATAAAGCGTTCTCATTGCGGAGCAGCTGGTCGTTTACAATTACTGCGGATATATTCTGATTTATTTTCATTCTGTGCACCTCATAATTATATTTTTAATAGCTCGTTGTTTATTTCGGCTTTATGCAGTCAAACCATAACCTTGACATAGAAAATTCACAATTTTCACAGTTATGATGCGTCAAGCTGTTTTAAAACTTTGATAAAGCCTTCTGCCATGCCATACAGTGTTTTGGTCTGTATTTCACGCAGTTCTTCGGATTCCGGTTCTTCGCTGCTGCCGCTGCTTTCTGCAAAATAGTTTAGGTCCAGCCTGCCGCTTGTAATATAATTAATATCTACCTGGCTGCCTTCTTCATCCTGCAGAGCCTTTGTAATGTCGTCGTGTATAGAGCGGAGCAGATCTCGGGACTGCCTTGAATTTGTTGCTACATAGCCGGTTATGCCGGATTGTTTTGCTTTCAGCTCTGCCGCAATTTTGCCAAGACGGCTGGTTTCCAGAGTAATGTTAATCAGCCCTTTCTGCTCTTTGTTACGTACGATTTTAAGCGTGACATTCGTAATCTCTCCATCTACTTCAATCGGCATTGAAAAACATTCGGTAGATGCCATTTTTGCACCGATGGAAAGCTGGGCATTCATAAGCTTTAATTCGCGAATATCCAGGCTTGTTACATTTGGTTCCAGGATCATTGTGCTCATACATTTTTCAGCACATTCAGCCAGTTCAGCTACCGCCTGTGCAAGATCTTCCGGCTTTTTGATATCTTCGCCAAACCGCCTTAACAGCTCTTCTTTTATTGCGTTAAAATCTACCTCAGCGTTTCCATCCTCATCCTTAGACATATAAGGTTCCGTAGAAATAGCAGAATCCGGTTTTCGGCCGAGATCTGTATGAAACAGCCGTTGGAAGGCACGGTTGCGGTTATGCATAAATTCCGAAACAGCCATGACATTCATGACCGTATTTGGCAGGTCATAACGCTCTAACATTTTATATACTTCCTGCGATGATTTTGCACATTGTGTCAGATCTTCTAATTGATGTTTGTAATAGGACTCTTCTGCCGCAAGATCTTCCGGTGCTTCTTTCAGCTGTTCTAAAAATTGTTCCGGAGTCAGCTCATCCCATTTCGTATCGTTTGCAACTGCACGCATACGCTCTGGTGACAATTCATCCAGTGCCTGCCTTACGCAGTTATTCTGATAACCGGCTTCGATCTGGTCGGTAATGGAATCACGGTATCCGCCGCTCTTTAATTCGCCAAAAGACTGGTCTATCGTAATGTCCATATTAGAATGGCGCTCGGAACGAACGGCAGCCAGAAGGTTGCGCATTGTAATCTGCGCGCCCTGATTGACCAGCGCTCCGATTGCCGCACCGTCTGACTGCACGACCTGGTTCATAAGGCGGTAGATGCCGATATAAGCTGTTCTTTCATCTTCTGAAATACTGTGGTTCTGCTCTAATTTATACAAATATTCACTATATTTATCCTCAGGAGCATGGATATTCAGCTCGGATTTAATCTGTTCTGCATAACGGTTCAGCTCGCGGATATCCATATCCATAGGGTTAATATCTCTGTCAATAAATTCTCTTATAACAGACGGCGTCATATTTCGAAATGCCATCTGTACCTGCTGGTCAGCTGTCTTCATGCGCAGCAGATTTTCTGTATTGATTTCAATCTGGTTATAGCCGAGTATACGTACGGCACGTTCATTTGCAGGACTGACTGTCTGGCCGATATCTTTTAATATATCATCTACATTTCGAAATGCCTTTTGGATGGAGTCGCCGAGATCTGCACGTACCTGTGTCTGCATAGTTTCATAACGTTCATTTGCCTGCTGGAATGTCTGCTGCATGCGGCTGCCTTCCTGATGCAGATCGTCCAAGGTAGAGATCTCCATATTGCGCGCGCCGAGTGCGTATGCCGGCATTTCTTTCAGCTGTTCTAATTTTTCAGATGTTTCTGCAAATAGGCTTACATTTTCTTCAGACGGTTCTACGCCGCCTTGTGACAGCAGATTTTTATAATAGCTGTTTTCAATAGCTTTTAACCGGTTAATCAGATCTTCCATAGACTGGGTATCTACGGATATGCCCTGTTTTAACATACTGTAGCTGGACTCAACGGTCATCATCAGACGGACTTCTTCCAGCTGTCTGCGGGCGGTAATATATACGATTTCGATCTGCGCATATTGTGAAGACTGATGCCGGGACATACTGCCGGACTGATCCTGCATATTGCCGGAATTATCATTCGCACTCTCAGCAGCTGAAACCGCCTGACCTGCAGATATATCTTTACTTGGAACAGGCTGCGCAGCGGAATCTGTACGTACAGCACCTTCTGCTGATGGCTGGCGGATTCCGGCTGTTTCCAGTACGGTCTGTGCCGTTTTGGCAGCTCCCTGCATTGTATTTAAATCATTTTGTGCAGCAGAAGCGCCCTGCATGGCATTCCGTTCAGCCTGTGCGGCAGACTGCGCTGTCATATTAGGATCAGTCTGCACTGTGGCAGATGGAACTGTATCTGCATTTGTCTGTCCAGCTCCAATGGCAGTTCCGGTATTCGGTACTGCAGCAGTCTGTGTATCGGCTGTCTGCAAAACAGAACCGTTTTGTGGAGTATTGATTTCCTGTGCATAACCTACGGATGAAGCATTTGAAACAGAATCTGCTGCATTATCTGTAGTTGAGCCGCTTGCAGCAGAATCCGCTGCATTATCTGCAGATGAACCGTTTAAACCGTCCCCTGCCTGTTTTTCTATATCCGCTGCATTTTGTATAAGCTTGTCAGTATCTGCTAATTCTTCTGGGCTTAATGCGCCTGCATCAATCTGGTTTTGTGCAGTTTCTAAATTTTTAATGGTTATGTTTTCACCTTTATTTATAATATATGCAAGGCTTTGGTCTGATATATTTTGAATAGAATCTACAGACTGCTGAGCCTTTGCCATCAGTGAAAAACCATCCAGCAGCATGGCATCCTGCGGGCGTTTTCCTTCTGCGATAGAAGTGACCATGGCCTCCAGCAGTTCTTCTTCGTTTTGCGGAAATGACAGCGAGTTTAACTGCATATAATAATTTAAATTGTCCGGCGTAAGCGGGATGTCATTTTGTATCATCCAATGGCTGGCGGAAATGGTCTGTTCGTTTTCGGTCAGCCCCGCCTGTGCGATTACCCTGGATATTTGTTCCTGCATTCCAGACAGGTCAATCTGGGCTGCGTCGGGATTCATGTAAATTGCGCTGCCGCTGTACTGAGCTTTATACAAATTGGCAATCGTCGGCTCCAGCTGGTTATCCAGCATATATTTAACCGCCCCGTCATTTGGCTTGTGAAGCTCAGACGCTTCTTGAAGAGATTTTTTACAGTCTTCAATATTGTCAGCAGTAAGCGGCAGGTCTGCCTGCATCTGCTGTATCTTTCCGGCAAGCTTCTGGGCAAGTACTGCATTTCCGCTTATTTCTTCTAATTGCTCAGCACTTAAACTGTCACCAAAGTAACTGATATCTACGCCTGCCTTTGCCAGTTCTATTTTTATTTTATCTGTTACAGTGACGATTGTTTCCGTGTCCATCTGGGGCAGTGAAAATCCATCCTGTTCCATTTTTTTACAATCTGTCGTGGTTGTCGTGTTTGAGGCAACCACCATTTGATTTTTCATCATTGCAGCATCCATATTTCCCGCCTGCTGCATGACATCTTCCATTGTTCCTGCCTGATTGTCCTGTTGCGGCTTTTGATAAGTTACTTCGGTCGTTTTCTCACCCTTCGACAGTTTTTCTGTCTCTTGTGTCTTATCAGCGCCAAAAGAAACTGTCCCAAAATCAAAACCGTCTGATTTTGTATTTGAGCCTATGCCGTCGATCAGGCCGGCTCCTTCTATATGTATGCTTTGTACGCTCTGCATCCTGCATTCCTGCCTTTCTTACGAAATAATTACGCATCCCTGCCATTCGTACATTGTCTGCATCCGTGCATGATTATGAAAATTATTCAGCTGTCAGTTTAAATATTGGAATCAGTCCCATATCTAAAATGAAGAATTATTTATAAAGAAATAAAATTAGATAAAATCATATAACTTATGTCGGCTGTTTGCATGGAAAACTTTATAACAGCCTTCCTTAATCTCAAAGGAACATAATCTTTAAAAATGCTTGACATAACCGTGCATATACTGTATATATAATTATATACAGTATATGCACGGTAGTATACATAGACATTAGAGTTTTGCACAGTCTAGAGCATGTTTGAAAAATGCTTTCTGTGAGATTTGCTTCACACTTAGTGGAGAATTTATCCCCAATTTATGAGGCATAGCGGGCTATGTTGATTAAATTTAGGATGAATTCTCCGCAAAGTGGGGAGTGCAGATCGCGGGAATGATTTTTCAAACACACTCTGGTCCGTGCCATTGAATTTTAAAATCTCTAGTCGGGCAGCTTTATATAGAAGGGAGTTGATGATATGGTAAAATTTACAGAGGTGCATAAGCAGCTGGGGAATTTTAGGCTAAATGATCTTAATTTTGAGCTGCCAAAAGGATACGTTATGGGTTTAATTGGGGAAAATGGCGCGGGCAAGACGAGTATGTTAAATCTGATTCTGGGTTTGTATCAGCCAGACTGCGGTAGAATACAGATGTTTGGCAGCTGTTATCAGGATGACGAGCGCGGTATTCGAAATAAAATCGGTTATGTATTAGCAGATGAAGATTTGTTTTCATCAAATACAAAGCTGGTTGATCTTGCAAATATGTACGGAAGGTATTATGTGAATTACAATGAAAAAATATTTACTGATTATTGTGCAGATTTTTGCTTAGATCTGCAGAAAAGGTGGAAACAATTATCAAAAGGTGAAAAGTTAAAGTTTCAGTTTGCATTTGCACTGTCTCACGCTCCTAAGCTGTTGGTGCTGGATGAGCCGACTGCGAATTTTGATCCCGAATTTCGAGAACTGTTTTTTCATAATATAACAGATTTTATCAGTAATGGAGAACACAGCGTGATTTTGGCTACGCATCAGCTGCAGGATCTGGATCGGATCGCAGATTATATTACCCTGCTGCATAAAGGCAGTCTGGTATTTTCTTGTGAAAAAGAACTGCTGATTGATCGGTTTCGATTGGTAAAGGGAGAAGACTATAAGGTCAGCCTGTTAAAAACAGAACGTGTGATTTATAAAGAAAAGGGGGAGTATATGACATCTGCGCTTGTTCGGCACAGACGCATTGATACTTATGACAGCCGGCTGTCAGTCAATATTCCGTCACTGGAAGAAATTATGTACTATTTTATGAAAAGCGGCAGGCTGGATGTTAAAAAGCAGTAAGTATGTTCTAAGTATGCATAGATGAAATCAGATGAAATCAGATAAAATCAGTTCACATAGGGGTAGCAGCATGATAAAAATGGTTTATAACGATTACCGTCATGGATTTTGGGAGGCATTAAAAAAGAACTGTAATTTTACAGCCTGGTATATGTATATCTATATTGCGGTGCTTGCATTAATACATTTTAGAGAGACAAATATTATGATGATCTTAGGGTTTGTGCCGATGGTGATTGGCCTGATGCTGGCGCGGGCTTATCCAAATCAATTGAGTAAGGTTTTGTTTTTATGTCCTTTGTCGGAAAATGACAGAAGAGTTTATTTAAAGACTGCATATTGGATTCGAGTTTTACTGCCGGTGTCGATGTGCCTTATCAGCAGCACAGTTGCTGCCGCATTGGGATTTATACAGTTGTTCTATTATATGGAAATGAATCTTTTGATCATCAGCTATCTGGTGGGCATTAATGTATATTGTCTGCCAAAGTCGTGGAAAATGGTTGACATGCCTAAAGATCAATGGGATATGCGTATGCCGTATGCATATGAATTATTAAATGTGTTTCTGCAGTTGGTCGGTTTGATTGGAATTTGCCTGTTTGGTTTCTCAGATTTGATCGGTATAGATGAAGGAAATGATAAGATTTTTTTAACAGTTTTTGTAATTGTAGAAGCGCTGTTAAGCCTGGCAGCAGTTAAGATCTATTATAAGCCGGTTATGGAGCGCGGATTGTGGTATGAGAGCTGTTATTCAGCTAAGGCTGATTGGTAATTTCCTGTTATGATCTGACGCAGCGGTATGCTGAGGATTTGAAAGAATATGCAGATGATATGAGAGGAATGGAGAGGAATGGAGATTGTAATCAATACAGGCAGCAGTCTGGCAATTTATGAGCAGATTGTCAGTCAGATTAAAAATGCAATATTTAACCATGAATTGAATGCAGGCGAAGCTCTTCCTTCGATCCGTATGCTGGCAAGCAGGCTGGAGGTCAGCGTAATCACAACCAAACGGGCATATGAGGAATTAGAAAAAGAGAACCTGATCCGCTCCGTAGCGGGAAAAGGTTTTTATGTGTGCGAGACAAATACAGAGTATCTGAAAGAAAAACAGTATGTTCTTCTGGAAAAGAAGGTAGCGGAAATTTTGCAGGAGTGCTCCAAGGCAGGGATGACAAAGCAGGAGATTTTATCGATGGTGGAAGAGCTCGTCGAAGAATAAACGAGAAAATTGACAGATATAAATTTAAATACGAAAAAGGGGACGGCATATGAATATAGTATTTCAAAACGTAGATTACTGCAGGAAAAAGTTTGCATTACAGGAGATTTTATTTGAGGTAAGGGAAGGATATATAACGGCACTGGTTGGAAAAAACGGTTCAGGTAAGACGACACTGTTTCATATGCTGCTAGATCAAAAAGCAGATTATAAAGGAACGATACTGGCGGATGGGATGGATTGGAGGCAGAACCGTACAAAGCTGCTGAATAAAGTAGGATTTGTATCTGATGAGCAGAAATTTTTTATGGAACGTAGCGCTTTCGAAAATGCAGAAATGCTGCAGTATCTGTATGATCAATTTTCGATGGAGATCTTTCAAGAACACATAAACCGTATGGGAGTCCCTGTTGGCAGTTTGTTGAAAAATATGTCAAGAGGTGAATATATCAAGTATCAACTTGCCTTTGCAGCGGCTCATTATTCACAGCTTTACCTGCTAGATGAAGCAACGGCAGGGATGGATGTAGTATTCAAAAAGGATTTTTTTCGTATGCTGCATGAACTGCTTGTGGATGAACATTGTGCTGTTCTTATGAGTACGCATATACTGGATGACATTAAAAAGCACATGGATTATATTGTCCAGATTGAGGATGGCAGGATTAT
>Ga0137306_103886_pt1 | contig 10711 bp, 10 predicted proteins | sample Inofroosms_March_FD_97187 | JGI IMG/M metagenome (GOLD analysis project Ga0137306, IMG submission 97187) | Mouse cecal microbial communities from Vienna, Austria - N-Acetylneuraminic and N-Acetylglucosamine D2O microcosms_March | ecosystem: Host-associated > Mammals > Digestive system > Large... | reverse complement strand
ATCTACAGAATTATTTTTCTTTCTGTCTAAATAATAGCCTATATAGTAAAAAAACAAACTCAAAATACGTTGCTGCCCATCTAATATTTCCAATTGATTCTCCTGGTTTCTGCAAGTATAAATAGGTGGAATCGGCAAACCACGAATCAATGATTCCACTAATGCAATAACCTGTTCTTTGCGCCAACGATATTTTCTCTGGTATTTGGGTATAATATACAAATTTTCGTCTACGCCTTCTACTAGTGTACGGAATCCAATATCTGTCTTATATTGTTGAATACTTATGCCCTTTAAATCATTCCTTATATTCAATATCGTTTCCTCCTCGCTAGATATTCATTTTATCCTATCTTAGCATAAATTTTTTGGAGAATCTATATGCATGATTTCAAAAAGATGTAAATTTTGTAACTTATGGTTGCTATTCTGTTACTGTTCACACAAGACTTTGCATTTACTGCAGAGTCCGTAAGAAAATGATTCAGGTGTGGGCAGATCCCATTCGCGAAGCGAATTTTAAATGGATTTTCGAATGTTACTGTGAACGGAGCGAACAGTAACGCTATTCTTTAAAGATAAAATATTTGCTGTAAAATGGCGATTGCAAAAGGAAAACACATATGCTATCATTTTTTTTAAGAAACTATTGGCTGTTAGAAAAGCCGCATAGCAGTAAAGCGATCGGAAGGCTTACGACAGCGCAGCAGGAAGGAGATGGTAGCGTTTTTTATTTTGTAAAAATGTTTGGCATATCCCTGGGGCTTACTATCCTAATTGAGCTGGCAGTGGCGGCGCCCTTTGGAATGCGTACCAGGAAAAAGATCCTGTTGGTGCTGCTTGTAAATGTGCTGACCAATCCCCCAGCTGTGCTGGCCTACTGGCTCTTAGGCAGGTTCCTGCCGGAGGTTACGGGGATTTTGCTGCAGCTGCCAATTGAGGCGGTGGCAGTGGCGGCGGAGGCCTTTGTGTACTGCAGCTTTGCAAAAGAGCCTCAATGGGAAATCAATCATCCGATTGCGCTGACAGTTACTGCAAACCTCTGTTCGTGGCTTTGCGGGGTGATGCTGTCAGGATGGTGAGGACAGAACTATGATTGCTGTATGCAGGAACTGATAAAGGTAAGGAACCGTTAGATTTAAAGGAGGAGCCATATGGGAAGATTAAATTGTTTTTTGGATGTAATTTTTGAGCCGCCGGGAGGGGAAGGGAGAATGCTTCTGTTCTTTGCGGCTGCAATTGTAGCAATCGTTCTGATTATTACTATAATACTGCTGCTTATCCTAAAAATGAAAAGCAAAAAATGAGATACCTGCAATCCATAACAAATACCACGAGGAGGTGCCCAAAACTATGAAAAAATGGTTATATTTTCTAGGAATCACCCTAAGCTGCATCCTTTTTACTATTTCCGCACATGCAGACGTGCTTTTCGAGCCGGAAGATTCCTTCTATCAGGAACACAGATCAGAATGCACCTATGTCAGCCGTCAGTTTACCGCCAATGGCCCGGAAGGGAAGGTAATTGTCTATGAAAGCCCCGAATCTTCCAAAGTCGTGGACACTTGGGAAAATGGCCATCAGGCAACCGTTGCCTATACTTACGAGGACAAGGGCGGCACCGTATGGGGCGTATGCGAAAGCGGCGGCTGGATGCCAATGGAATATATGGAAGTGGTTTATGATAACATATCCTTTACGGAAGAACATGCCGCAGACATCAAGACCCAGCAGGGCACGCTGGACAAGAAAGAGGGCGAGAAAATCAACTTTTGGAAATACCCCGGTTCCGAAGTCTCTTATGAGGGTGAGATCTGGGATACAGCCCTGTCATATGAAGACGTTTACGAGGACAGCGAAGGACACCAGTGGGGTTCTGTGGTTTATTATTACGGCTACCAGGATGTGTGGGTATGCATCGACCAGCCGACAGCAGATTTCCAGCAGCTCTATCCCAATGGCGCCCCGCAGGGAAATACAACGGACAAAGACAGCGCAGAAGGCTCCGAGGTTAGCAAAACAGATGGAAATAACCAGGACATAAAGGATACCGATAATCCAGGCTCCAGCAGCCGGGAGAGCCGTATAGAGCCCAAGAAAGATTACGGCACGATGATTCTGGCAGCGGTTCTGGTAGGGTGCGTCGTGCTGGTTACGCTTCTGCTGCTGTTATTATTGAAGAAGAGAAAAACAGGCCTATGACAGACAGCGCAACCATACGGATCCGCTCTCAGGAATCACGATCTATAAAGATACAGGACACCTCCCACGCAAGCATACAAACAGAAGATTACATTTCCTGGATCAAAGAGCAGCTGGAACAGCACAGAGAGCCAGAGTTCCAAATGTTTACTTCCAGGCTTCTCCCAGGCGTGGAGAATATCCTTGGCGTGCGCCTGCCAAAACTCAGGGAAATGGCCAGGAAACTGGCAAAAAAGGACTGGAAGGCGTATCTTGTGTCCGCTGTGGACGGCAGTTACGAAGAAATTATGCTGCAGGGCATGGTATTAGGCTATGCCGAAGGGAGCCTGCAGGAAAAACGCCCGTACCTGATATCCTTTCTTCCCAAAATCAATAACTGGTCCGTCTGCGACAGTTTTTGCTCCACCCTCCGGCTTGCCCAAAAGCAGCCAGAGGAAATGTGGGAATTCCTGCAGCCTTATCTTCACAGCAGCCACACCTATGAGGCGCGCTTTGCGCTGGTGCAGCTATTGGATTATTATGTCAATGCAGGCTGGATCCTGCGCACGCTGCGCGCGATCAGCGAAGTAAAGGCGGATGGTTACTATGTCAAGATGGCGCAAGCCTGGGCGCTCTCTATCTGCTACCGGGAATTTCCACAGGAAACGCTGCCCTTTCTGGCAGACAACAGCTTGGATGATTTTACCCACAACAAGGCCATCCAGAAGATTACGGAATCGCGGAAGGTTCCCCAGGATAGAAAGCAGGCCGCCCGGCGGCTGAAGCGGTGATGAGATATTTTTTCGTTTGAAGGTTGGCTGGCTCCATGTATTTGACTTCTGGGTTTGCAAAAAATATGTAGGAACCCCTTGACTTTATCATGCTAACTTGTTAGTATAGTGGCGTGGCGATGAAAATGTCGAGAAAAAGGAGAAAAATCATGAAAAAAATGCTAACACTTATGATAGCGCTGGCGATGACAGTTACATTGGCAGCATGCGGCAGCGGCGAACGCGAAGCTTCCGGAGACGCTCCCGCCGCTTCCGATGCATCCTCTGACGATGGTTCCGATGCATCTGCTAACGGAACATCTGAGGATGCTTCCGATGCTGCATCCTCTGCGGATGGTTCATCCGCGGACAGTGACCTGGAATACGTAAAATCAAAGGGAACGTTAGTAGTTGGGATTACGGATTTTGAGCCGATGGATTATAAGGAGGAAAGCGGGGAGTGGATTGGCTTTGACGCGGATATGGCCAAGGCTTTCGCTAAGAGCATCGGCGTAGAGGCCGAGTTCGTGGAGATTGACTGGGACAATAAAATCCTCGAACTGGATGGAAAGACTATTGACTGTGTATGGAATGGAATGACCCTGACCGATGAAGTGAAGAGTTCCATGTCCTGTTCCAACGCATACTGCAACAATGCGCAGATTGTAATTGTCCCCGCAGACAAGGCAGATCAGTACCAGGATACGGACAGCCTGTCTGGCCTGACCTTTGCCGTAGAGGCAGGGAGCGCCGGGGAAGAGCAGGTTAGCGCATTGAACCTGGAATATACCTCGGTGAAAGCCCAGGCAGACGCCCTGATGGAAGTGGCGGCAGGGACCTCCGATGCAGCCGTGATTGATTCCCTGATGGCGGCTGCTATGGTAGGAGAGGGTACAAGCTATGACAGCCTGGCCTATACGATTGGCCTTAACAGCGAAGAGTATGGCGTAGGCTTCCGCAAGGGCTCTGACTTAACACAGGCCTTAAATGATTTCTTTGCTGCAAGCTATGCAGACGGCAGCATGCAGCAGACAGCAGAAACTTACAAAGTACAGGCTGCATTGATTGAGCAGTAAGGGATACATAATTACTCCGGCATATCAGCTTGCTGGGGTAAGGAGCTGTTCAGAAATAACGCAGGGCACGCAGTTGCCGCACATTATTTCTGGACAGTTTCTAATTGTCAGAAACAGGAGGATATATGGAACAGATTTTAGACCAGCTCCCTGTAGTCTTGAAGTCCTTGAATATTGGCTTCCTGCAGACCTTGAAGCTGTTTATGGTAACGCTCATCGGCGCCTTTCCCCTGGGCTTGGTCATTGCCTTTGGCGCTATGTCGCGTTTTAAGCCCGTAAGTATTATCACAAAACTGATTGTCTGGATTGTCCGCGGCACCCCCCTGATGATCCAGCTTTTGATTATCTATTATTTCCCTGGCCTTGTACTCCGCAATCCCATCTGGGGCGGGGGCGAGGGCGGCCGTTTTCTGGCTGCATCCGTGTCTTTTATCCTCAATTATGCCTGTTATTTCTCAGAAATCTACCGCGGCGGCATCCAAGGCGTACCCGTGGGGCAGAGGGAGGCAGGCCTTGTATTGGGCATGACTAAGACGCAGATTTTCTTCCGCGTTACCCTGCTGCAGATGATTAAGCGCATTGTGCCGCCGATGTCCAATGAGATTATTACCCTCGTAAAAGACACCTCCCTGGCGCGCATTATTGCCCTGCAGGAAATTATCTGGGCCGGCCAGGCCTTTATGAAGGGTTCTCAGGGTATATCCGGCGCCATCTGGCCGCTGTTTTTTACGGCTGTCTATTATCTGATTTTCAATGGCATCCTGACCGTCCTTCTGGGGCAGTTGGAGAAGAAGCTGGATTATTTTAAATAAAGGAGGGGAATTACATGCCAATCTTAGAAGTAGAACATATCCGAAAATATTTTGGACATACCGAGGTATTGAAAGATATCAGCTTTTCCTTGGAAAAAGGGCAGGTGGTTTCCATCATCGGTTCCTCTGGGAGCGGCAAGACCACGCTCCTGCGCTGTCTGAATTTCCTCGAACGCCCAGATCAGGGAATCATCCGGGTCAATGGCGAGATTCTGTTTGATGCCAATGACCCTTCTACCCAGCAGGAATCGGAGATACGCCGCAAACGGCTCCATTTCGGCCTTGTATTCCAGTCTTTTCACCTCTTTCCCCAGTATACGGCACTGGGAAATGTGATGTTGGCCAAGGAGCTGCTGGCCAAGCAACAGCCAGGCTATGACGCAGGCAAGAAGAGTATCCATGCAAAAATCGAAGGCCAGGCCAGGGAACTGCTCCGGCAGATGGGGCTGTCCGACCGCATGGGGAATTATCCCCATCAGCTTTCCGGCGGGCAGTGCCAGCGTGTGGCAATCGCACGGGCGTTAGCGCTGCAGCCAGACATCCTCTGTTTTGACGAGCCAACCTCAGCCCTAGACCCAGAATTAACGGGAGAGGTTCTTAAGGTGATCAAAGAGCTGGCGGAGCAGAAGACGACAATGGTGATTGTAACCCATGAGATGGCCTTCGCCCGCGACGTGGCGGATCAGGTGATTTTTATGGACGAGGGGCATATTTTAGAGCAGGGCTCCCCGCAGGATGTGTTTGAGCATCCCAGGGAAGAGAGGACGAAGCAGTTCTTGTCCAGGTTTAAGCAAGGATAGTTTTTATTCGCTGATATGTGTGATGTAAAAGAATTGCGGCAGCCCGCGCATCGTAGGTTTCCTTATAAACCTCTATGGCGGGATTGCCCATAGGGGCACGGTCTATGATACCGTGCCCTTTTTCCTGTTCATGCTTTCATATCATGGAACCTTTCCTTTCGGCCAGTCGGCCAGTATTCCAGGCTGCCCATTCCTTCTGTTTTGTAGCGTATATACCTGTACGCTGCGGGCAAGTTTAGGAATTTTGTTTGGAATTCCTTAATTTTCCATAAAATTATTGAAAATAGAGTAGAAAAATTATATAATGAAAACATACTATATTCTGAAAAGAGGAAGTGTCAAATGGCAAATCGTAGTACAAAATTTAAAATCTCCTTTAATTCGCCAGTCATACTGAGCTTTACGATTCTGTGCTTTCTCGCAATGCTCTTAAATTACGCCACGGGTGGCCGTTCCAATGCTATGCTATTCAGTGTCTACCGCTCTTCCCTGTTAGAATTGACGACCTACGTCCGCTTTTTGGGCCATGTAATCGGGCATGCAGGGTGGGAACACCTATTTGGTAATATTACGCTTATCCTGGTGGTAGGCCCCTTGCTGGAAGAAAAGTATGGCTCGGCAAACCTGCTGTTTGTCATCCTGACGACTGCCCTTGCCACAGGGATTGTACATTTTCTTCTGTTTCCCAGGGTAATGCTCTTAGGCGCCAGCGGCGTAGTCTTCGCGCTGATCCTGCTGTCGTCTTTTACCTGCGTAAGGGAAGGCGAGATTCCCCTGACCTTTATCCTGGTGGCAATCATCTACATTGGCCAGCAGATCTACGAAGGCCTGTTTATACAAGATAATATTTCCAACCTGACCCATATTCTCGGCGGCCTGGTAGGCGCCGGCCTGGGCTTTGTCATGAACAGAAATAAAATGAGCAGATACGATTAGTTTACTTTGTAGTGGCTTCCGCAGCGGTTCGTATGGCCACGCACTATAAAACCGTCACACCAGTAACCAATCAAATCAGGAAAGAATTGTGATATCAAATGTTTGAACAAAAAGAATTACAGAGCTTAAATGATTATTTTCTCAATCTGAACAGCCGCAATGGCAAGTTTGTCTACTTTACCCGTATTAATGGGTATAATAGCGAAGTAGGGGAGTTTATCCGCAGATACTATGATGCGGCCAGAAGATCCGGCGTAGTGTCAGAAGGCAGGATTCCCAACCCGGATGAGAAAAACCTGGCATATTATGGAGAGATTATGGGCATGGATTTCCGTATGGAGCCAGCTTTCCTCTCCGCCAGCCTGCAGAAATGGCTGCCGAGGATGAATGATTATCAGCGGCAGAACGTAGCAGCCGCCATTTTTGATACCTTGGATACCATGCGCCGGGAAGGCAAGAATGACAATATGCTGCGCAATGCCTACATTAAGTTTATGTGCTGGCTGTACTATAAGTTTGAACGCATTGTCAGCCAGCTGGGCGAAGGCAATATCCCCAAGATTCTATATGAAGGGGAGATCAGCAATTATGAACTCAAATTGATGGCGGTGCTTTCTCATGCGGGCTGTGACATTGTCCTGCTCCAGTACCACGGGGATGCTGGCTACCAGAGGCTGGATCCGCGCTCACAGATTTCCAGGGAATATCAGGCAGGCAGGCTGGCGGCATTTCCCGAAGGATTTTGCCTTAAGCAGGTGCGCGGGCAGTTAGAACAGGAGATGAACCAGGAGAGGCTGTATGGCCGGAGACCGGAGGCGGCAGCCTGTACCAATGCCTGGATAGAGGGCAAGGGCTTGGAGGATATCCTGCAGGATATCCAGACGCGCGGGGAGGATCCGAAGCTGTTTTACAACTGTTTCTGCAGGATTTCCGGCGTGTGGGATAAGATTACTTATATCAATGATCTGTATCAATTCCAGCTGGAGCTGAAGAATAAAAAACGCAGGCTCTTGATCCTGGAGCATACGCTTCCCCAGCCCTCCATGGAAGAGATTAATGCGATTCCCCGCAAGAATTATGCCAAACAGGAGCAGATGCTGCTGGATCTGTCGGCAAACATCAAATATACGGCAAATATCGAACTGCAGCGTATCATGAACCAGGCATTTCTGGATATTCTGCTGGAAGAGGCGGGCAGGCCGGGCATGAACCTCAATAAGCTGACCAATAAGGCCATCTACCTCCTTTGCTGGCTGAAGCGTTACCAGGCGGAACTTTTTGCCAATTGGCGGATGCCGGAAGTGGGCTGTTTGATTTTCTTTGGGGGATGCAGGACAGAAAATGAAGCGATGTTTTTGCGTTTTGTGGCAAGGCTTCCAGTGGATGTGCTGGTGTTATGCCCAAACCTGAACCAGAAATGCTGCCTTGCGGATCCGCTGCTGTATGAGATTCACCATGATCCGTCCCTGGCCGTGGAGAAATACCCGCGGGAAAATGCTGAAATCCGCATGGGGACGGCGGCCTACCATGCGGAGCGGGAACTGGATGATATCATGTACCAGGATTCCGGTATTTACCGGGATCGGCAGTATGGCAAGGCGAATGCCCTCTCCCTGCAGACGATGTATGAGGAGGTTGCCATCCTCTGGGATCAGGAGGTGAAGTACCGCCCCAATTTCAGCACCGTGGACAATGTGGTCAATATCCCGGTGATTTTCGCCAAGGTGTCAGGCGTCAAGGGCGGCAATGTGTCCGCTTATTGGAGTGAGATTAAGAAACTGGTCACGGATCAGACGCTGGTGGTGCGGTCGGTGCCTTATATTAATTCCACGGATCCCAATCCCATCAAAGCCCACGCGGCGGAGTTTTTTAAGAATGGGAAATTGCAGCGGGCGAAGATTAAGGCACACCAGAGCTATCCCTATGGCTTCCTGCGGGAAGAAATCCAGGAGCATATCCTGGATAAGCTGCAGCTTCTGATTGACCAGCGGGTAATCAAAGGCACATTTGAAAATGGGATGGAATACACGATTATCGCCACAATCCTCAACCTGAAGGTGGAGGTTGTGCGCAAAATCCAGGGCTTTGACTTTACCAAGAAGAACCCCAAGCTCATCTATATTAACACAACGGAGCATATCATTTCTTTAGAGGATTCCATCCTGGCGGCATTTTTGAATTTGGCAGGATTTGACGTTCTGTTTTTTGTGCCTACAGGATATCAGAACATAGAGAAGTACTTTAACCAGAGGGTGATGGAAGAACATCAGGTTGGGGATTACCTGTATGATTTGCGTGTCCCTGATTTTGGGAGGATTTCATCCAACATACGCCAGTCCTGGCGGGAAAGGATTTTTAAGAGGTGACGGATTATGGGACTTGATTTTAGCAAGACAGCGACGCAGCAACAGGCGGCTGTCCCCTCTGCCAAGAATGAGATTGAAGTGGTGGAGCAGTATGACATTGTGGCCGACAGGCAGCAGATGGACGCCAACCTGACGGGGTCCCCAGAGGTGGACGCCCTTGCCAGCACGATTGAGGTATATAACCTGGAGACAATCGTATCTTTTGGCGCAGAGGCCGCAGAGGAGATTTCCAAGGCTTCGGATGTGGTGCTCAACAGTATGAATATGTCGCAGCTGGATGATTCCAGCGCCATGCTGAACACCTTGGCCAAGATTATGGATAAGTTTGACATTGAGGAGATTAAGGAAAACCCTGGGCTGTTCGGCAAGCTGTTCGGCAGCCTGCGCAAGCAGCTGGACAAAATCCTCGCCAAGTACCATACGATGGGGGATGAGGTGGACAAAATCTATGTCCAGCTCAAGCAGTATGAGTCTGAGATTAAGCAGTCCAACCGTAAGCTGAACCAGATGTTCGATGCCAATGTGAATTATTACCACGAATTGGTGAAATACATCCTAGCCGGGGAGCAGGGCTGCCGGGAGATTGAGGCTTACATTGCCCAGAGGCAGGCGGATATGGAGTCCACGGGGGACAATTCCATCCAGTTTGAAATTCAGAGCCTGCAGCAGGCGCTGATGATGCTCGAACAGCGGACCCAGGATCTGCGCACGGCGGAGAATGTGGCCATGCAGTCCATCCCAATGATTAAGACGATGGAATTCAGCAATATGAACCTGGTGCGCAAGATCAATTCTGCCTTTATCGTCACGCTCCCTGTCTTTAAGCAGGCTTTGGCACAGGCGATTATGCTCAAGCGCCAGCGCATTCAGGCAGAAGCCATGTCCGCCCTGGATGAGAAGACCAATGAGATGCTGATCAAGAATGCCAGGAATACCGCGGAGCAGTCCAAGATGACGGCGCGTCTGGCGTCTGGCAGCTCGATTAAGATTGAGACTCTGGAGGCAACCTGGAGGACGATTGTCAGCGGGATTGAGGAGACTAAGCAGATCCAGGAGAATTCCAGGAAGCAGCGTATTGAGGATCAGGCAAGGCTGGAGAATATCAAGAGTGAGTTCAACAGGATGTATCATATGCCGAATCAGAAAAATTAGCATATCAAAAATGAAACAAGAATGCAAAAATCAGAATAAGGAGGAAAGGTTATGCCAATTAATTTATCAAAGGGACAAAAAGTTGATTTGACAAAAGGGAACCCGGGATTGAAGAGTATTATGGTAGGCCTGGGATGGGATGTGAACGCATTTGATTCCGGCGCAGATTTTGACTTGGATGCAGCGGCATTTATGTTGGGGTCAAATGGGAAATGCCCGACGGAGAAGGAATTTATCTTCTATGGCAATCTGGAGCACAGCAGCGAGTCCGTCAAGCATATGGGGGATAACCTCACCGGCGAGGGCGAGGGGGATGATGAGCAGATTTTTGTCGACCTGACGAAAATCCCTTCCAATGTGGAGAAAGTGGCGTTTACGGTTACGATTTATGATTCTGATGTAAGGCGGCAGAATTTTGGGCAGGTGTCCAATTCCTATATCCGTATTGTGGACGAAAGCACGGGGCGGGAACTGATCCACTATGACCTAGGGGAGGATTTCTCCATAGAGACGGCGATTGTGGTTGGGGAGCTGTACCGGCATAACGGAGAATGGAAGTTCAATGCGATTGGCAGCGGGTTCCAAGGAGGGCTGGCTGCGCTGTGCGGGCATTATGGG
>Ga0137306_103885_pt1 | contig 10712 bp, 15 predicted proteins | sample Inofroosms_March_FD_97187 | JGI IMG/M metagenome (GOLD analysis project Ga0137306, IMG submission 97187) | Mouse cecal microbial communities from Vienna, Austria - N-Acetylneuraminic and N-Acetylglucosamine D2O microcosms_March | ecosystem: Host-associated > Mammals > Digestive system > Large... | reverse complement strand
CGTTTTCGCTATCGAAACAATTGCTTGGCGAATATGGGATGTAGAAAAACCAACGCTCGCGGTACCAATTCAGCACGAGGTATTCAGTATGCTTGCACCCTTCTACCCGGCACAGAACGCAAGCGTCCTCTTCCGGCAACTCGATTCTCGGATTACGCCAACGGGGCGCATCTATTCCTTGCGTGTCTTGTATTTTTTCACGTTCGCAATCTTTGAAATGTTCGATGATCTCCTCGGCGGTAGCCTTGCGCCAGTGGCAATAATACGTTTGGAAATTCTCCTTGCACCACTCATCCTCCCAGTGATCAGACGAACATACACAGAAATCATCCGCCGTGTCCATAAACCACTGTTCGCGGTCATTCTCGTCGTTCATCGCCGCCAGCGCCTTGAACAACTCGACGTTAGTGCCGCAGTCGATATATGGATCATTGTAGTGGAATGCTGCCGGATCGTGGACGGCTCCGACGCATTGGCCGTCACAAATCACGTTGCGCCCATAAATCTCTTCTTTCGGAATGTCCAAGGCAATATATCCGATACTTGCAGCCCAACGTATCAATTCATTTCGTACATCCGCATCCTCAACGCAGACGAAGCAAGGGGTGGGAAATTTACTCATTGCTCAACGATTTTATATTCATTTGTTCTTAATCCTTTTTCGTCGCATCCCCGCCACGCGGCGGAGCACGTATGTTTTTACGAAATCATCCGGCGGATTGTAATCATCGCACATGATCAGCTCCCACGCCGCCTCCCGCCTCAACCTCTTCAACAACCTTGTCTTCATATTCGTTTCCGTTTCACTCTTCTTCTGACCCGATCCACCGTTCGGAGGCCGGGCCTGACCGTCAGTTTCGTGTATCCCTCGGCCACTTCAACCGTCTTCGCCCACTCGGGCGCCAGCGATTCGACCAGCCGGCGCCGTATCCCGAACGACGCATGGTGGCGCATCAGCCCGAGATAGGAGTTGACCGAGGCGGCCAGCCGCTCGGCATTCCGATAGACATATCCCGGTTCCCGGGCCCGGCTGTCGAACGCATGGATGCGGCAGCGGCAGTTGCCGACCGTGCGATTGGCGACATAGCTCCGTCCCGGCTTTACCACGGCGCCGATGAACTTCACACCCTTGCTCCCATGCTGTAGGTAGAACTTCCGCGGGTGCAGCGTCACTCCGGCCGACCGGCGCAGGAACTCGCGTATGGGAGCCACGGCGGCCAGCAGGCGGCCCTTGTCCCGGTCCACGATCAGGATGTCGTCCACATAGCGCGCGGCCGTCAGACCGAGCGTCTCGGCGAGGAAGTGGTCTGTGTCGTCCAACAGCAGATTCGCGGCCATCTGCGAGATCAGATCGCCGATCGGCAGCCCCAGCCCCTCGCCGTTCGTGAAGAGGCTCTTGTGCCGTGGCAACCGCGACCACAGGCCGAGGTCGCCGCACCGCACGCAATGCTTCTCCGGGGCATGAAGCAGCACCGTCCGCAGCAGGTAGAGCAGCGTCGCGCGGTCGCCGCCAGCATAGTGCGCCTCAACGAACCGGCAGAACCGCTCGCAGATGAGCGCCCGGTCGATAGACATGAAGAATCCCTTCATGTCGAGCTTCATCACATAGCACGCCGCAGTATAGTTCCGCGACACCCCGCGGAGTGCCTCCCCGGCATATTGCGCCGCGGCGAGCGTGCCTTTGCCCTTGCGGCCGTTGAAGGTCGTGGGCACCAGCCGCCGTTCGAGCAGCGGCTCCACGCGCTGCGCGATCCACGTGTGCACCACCCGGTCCCGGAAGTCCGCGGCGAAGATTTCCCGCACGTCGGGGCGCGTGATGACGAACGCACGCGAAGCCCGGGGTGCATATATCCCGGCATTGATCTCCTCCCGCAGCTCGATCAGGTTGTGCTCATAGTCTGCCTCGAAGAGCGACGCGGCACGGCTGCGCGACTTCTTGCGTCGGCATGTCCAATAAGCCTCGAAGAGCTCGTCGAGCGAGATATTGTAAACAGCATTCATGGTTATCATTCGAAATTCGGAAACCGCACGCACGCAATTGTTGTTGTTCTTGTTGTTGTAGTTCACGTTTCCGTTGTTCATGTTGACGACGAACGCGCAGCGAGGATATGTTCCCGCCCGTATCTTGATCTTAACTTTGAATGAAAGTCGGCGGACCTTTTCAAATTCTAACTGCTCGCATCCGAAAGCCGTAACCGTCGGATCACCGGCTATGCTGTTTTTCCTTTGTAGATTTGCGCCATCCGGCCAGCTGCTTCGAGATACTCTCCATACTCACGAACAGACACGTCAGGCGGCGCTGCGACAGCAGACGCGATTCATTGCACAGCCTCAACAGCGTCCGCAACATCTCGAACTCCGTGGCGAAGCGATCCATCGCATCGATACGCGCCTGCGCATCCTGCGCCCCATAGGCCGCATGAAGGTGGTGCAGCGTCTCCAGCGACGTGGAGATTATCCGATCACCGACCGAATAGCGGTACTTCTTCGGCAGGTTGTCCAGCTCGTTCAGCAGGTCTGTGGTCAGACGGAACAAGTCGCGGTATATAGGCAATTTACCGATCATGACATCCGTAAATTCGAGGGTAATGTCCGCCGCCTTTGAAAGCGGCGGACAAAAGTCAATGTTTTAATCTTTCAAAGCGGAAACCGCACGCACGCAATGGGAGTTGCCCTTGAGGAAGTTCACGTTTCCGTAGGTCATGCTGACGACGAACGCGCAGCGAGCGTTATGGTAGCATGTCTCGTTGGACCACATCCACGATGCGATTTTATCCTTTCCCAGCGCTGCGAGTTCCTCGTTGATCTGCGATCGGTACTTCGCCAGCAGGCGCAGGTTGTCGACCGTCTCATCCCCGCCTCCATGCTTCTTGCACCAGGTCATGGCCTTCTTGTGAGGCAATGCCACCTCCTCATACGATACGCGCAGTCTGCGGCCCTCGGCCTCCACGACGAACGTACTCTCCTCGGCCGTGAATTTGAATTTGCTATCCATAATTCGAAAAGTTAAAATTGAAACGTTAAAGAGGAAAAGCGGAAACCGCACGCACGCAATTGTTGCTGGTCTTGAAGTTGAAGCACACGTTTCCGTTGTACATGCCGACGACGAACGCGCAGCGAGGGTAATCCGGGTCAGTATCGCTGTCGCAGGTCCAATAAGAGCATTCGGTCATGGCATCGCCCCCTACCGCGCGCAGCGCATCGTTCAGCCCGTGCAGATGCTTCGCGCGGTAGAGCTCGACGCCCTCATGGACGGAGAAGGGACGCCTGCCGGCACCCAGCGCAGCCGCAGTCGCCTGCGCATTATAGAAGTCAAGACGACGCTTAATGTCGTGTTTGGCAATCTTGATGGCCGCCAGGTGGCCGTAGAAGTCCATCACCAGCACCACGCCGTCGGCCGTCGTAGGGTCTTTACGCTGCCGCCACTCGTCAAGCGTGTACAGCAACCTATTTTCGTCAGGGATGTACACCCCAGCGGTCAGTTTCTTGTTCTCGTTCATCGCGATAAAAGTTAAAATTTGAAATCTTCAAAATGAAAAGCGGAAACCGCACGCACGCAATAGTAGGTGAGCATGTGGCTGTAGCACACGCTTCCGTCGTTCATGAGGACGACGAACGCGCAGCGAGGAGCGTCTTTCTTGGCCGTCGAGCTCCAATGATAGCCCGGTCCCACGATATGGCAGCCGAACGCCCGCAGGCACTCGTTGATCTGTCCGATATGCTCGGACATCGACTTCAAAACCCGCAGGGTCGGCAGATGCCAATTCCCGCCGGGAAGATCGCGGCACCACTGCGCGGCCGGTGCTCCGACGTATTCGAAGCGATCGTCGTCACACCACTTTGTCTTGACGCCCTCATGCGCCGCAACAATCGCACGTGTGGCAGTCTCGAAATCCACGCTGTCCGTGTCGAACAGGGCCGGGGCGTCGATAGATGTATCGGGATTGCCCCACGGGAGCACGACGGAGGGCCCCGGGTGAACGATGAACGCCAGGTCTTCGGTCACAACGCCCACACCGAGCAGATCATCCCGGTCCCATTTGACCTCAATATCTGCCGCCTTGAACGCGCGATGGTCTTTCGTCAGACACCACACGCCCTGCGGACGGGGATATATGCACACGAAAGATTCGCCCTTCTTAATAAGAGCCTCTATGCCGAACGTGTCTTCCAGTATTGCCCGCTCCACCTGGCTCGCATCCTTGTACAGCGCCTTCGCGCGCTCCTCACTCAATCGCAGTTTTTTCATAGTTGTATGTTTTATAATGGTCAATTGATTTCGATAGAGCCTCGCAAATGGTTCGGGCCATATTCACCTCTACAGCATTCCCGATGAACTTGGTCTGCTCGGCTTTCGATCCGATGAGCACGTAGTCTTCGCCGAATCCCTGGATGCGCTTCATCTCGGGGACGCGGAGCATCCGCATGGTGATGTCTACGATCCCGTAGATGATGCAGAACTCCTTCACGCGTATCATTTCCGGGCTGTCGTCCGGCGTGATCGTCCATGCCGGCACGCCCTGCACGACGGACACGAGGTAGGGAGGTCGCTTGTCCATCCGTGCGATCAACGTAAAGCACGGCTTTTCTACGGAGCCGCCTGCCGATCGGTATTGGGGGTTGAGCAGGTAGTGCGCGCTCACGATACGCTGCTTGGGATTCGTCAGCAGCGCCCCGGCCGGTTCGTCCACCCCGGAGAGCTGCCCGCCGCCGGAGTAGTAGCTGGCGATGAACGGCTGGATCAGCTGGAAACGGTCTTTGGTCGTCAAGGTCGGATTCGGACTATCGACATCCGTATTCGTCCCGGGCGTGTAGTACGCCGATACGAACGGCCTCACGAGCTGGAAACGGTCTTTCGTCGTCAGCGTGGGCGCCGGCCGTCCGATGGACGAGTTATACCCGTTGCCGTAGTAAGCCGAGACGAAGGCGTGGTGGTCGACGGTCGTGATCGCGCCCGCCGGCCCGTCGACGGATATGTTTTTGCCCGCGGGCTGTCCGCCGAATTGCTTGGAGAGAAAGTCGACGCGGGCCATGGCGAGGCGGCTTTGCGTGGCGACCACGGGGCACGGCTCGTCGACACCCGGCGGGACGATCCTGCCCGACCGGCTCCGGGAGTTGTACTTCACGAGGAAGGCATCCTTTCCGCCCGCGACGAACTTCACCAGCCCGGCATGGATGCGGTCGAGCGTCGCGCCGACGAGCGGGCGCCGGCGTCCGAAGATCGATTCTCCGCGGTCCCCGAAGTCGAGACACTCCCGCACGGGGCGCCACGGGGCGCGGGGCGCGGTGAAAAGGTCGTGTCCGGCCTCGGGGTTCCTGGCGTGCGTCGGTTCGGGCCAGGCGATCGGCAGTCCCTTCCGCGCGAACTGCCCGAAGTAGCGCACACGCGAGGTGTAGGCGCCGAAGTCGGCGGCGTTGAGTACGCGGTGGTCGAAGGAGTAGCCTCGCGCGCAGACCTCCTCCACCCAGCGCCGGTAGAGCGTGCCCTTGCGCTCCGGGTCAGGAACCCACACCGGTGCGACGATCGCTGTGCGGCTCTTGCGGTCGTGCTTGATGTCGAGCGGGCAGCTGCGCACGCCGTCCGGCGCGGTCGCCTCCTTGACGACGAGCGGGCCCCACTCCATGAACTCGACGACGTTCTCGATCTGGATGTAGTCGGGCCGCAGCTCTTCGATGTAGCGGAAGAGATGCTCGGCCAGCGTGCGGCTGTCGGCGTCGCGCGACATGCCGCCCTTGGCGCGCGAGTGGTTCGTGCACTCCAGCGAGGCCCAGAGCACGAGCCGCGCGCCGGGGTGCTTCATGCGTTCGCGCGCGGCGTGGGCCTTCAACGGTCCGAGGTCGAGCGTGCGGATGTCCTCGGTGAAGTGGCGCGCCGCGGGGTGGTTGGCCGCATGCGAGGCGATGGCGTTGGCATCGTGATTCACGCACGCGATGACCTTCGCGCACCGGCGGCCGTCGAGACGCGCACGCTCCACGCCCGTCGAGGTGCCGCCCGCGCCGCAGAAGAGATCGATGTAGAGTAGGTTCATGGCTATTCGTGGATTTCGCGCCAGCCGATGACTTCGGAATTTGCATCCGACTCGGTTCCGAACACGAGGCCTCCGTCTGTCAAGTATTCGGTCCCTTCGCGTGACCCTAAATAGATCGTCTTGTTACCGAGTTGATCGTCTACTTTGATGAGAACGCAGACCCCGTTTTCGGGTTGCTCCTCTTTCGGGTCGCGCCAGCGGGTCAGCTCGGCGCGCTCGGATTGTGCGCCGCGAATGAAGGCAAGACGACACTCTGGTGCAGCTCCGTCATAGTACTTTTTTTCGTACTCCTTTGCTCTTTCCTCAATCGTTTTCATCTTTTTCTGTTCTTGTTTTGTCGATAAATTACAGATCCTCTCCGTCCATGAATTTCCCGAGGCCGAACCACACGAACGATTCCTCCTGGCCGCGCTTCCCGACATATCGGGTAATCGACCAGCGCGTAACGACCATGCGCGGGTAGGTATCGGTCTTGGGATCATAGCCTTTTCCGATCTTGATGTACTCCTTGCCGTCATTGCCGCGAAAGAGCATGAAGAACTGCGATTTCAGCGGGCTGTTGTCGTCCACCCATGCGCAGATCAGAATCCGCCAGTCGCGGAATATTTTTTTGATGGGTCCGATATGAACTCTACTCTTTTTCATCGTCTGAAAGTTTTTGGATGAATGATCTCAAATCCTCGCATTGCCGGGGATCGCATTTTCTGCTGGCTCCCAAGCAGCCGTCTTGATATTTGCAAGACGACTTGAAAATAATTCGTTTCATCATGTCAAAATAATTTCAATTGTCTTTCCTCCCAATCCATCATCGTCTCCATCTCTTCCAGGGTCTTGCCCCACTTGAAGCCATAGCTGCAAAGGTTGGGCGTGCGGCTCAACCGCTTCAATTCAAGCCACAGCTGAAAATGATCCCGGCGCAGGCGAATGAAGTGGTCGATCTTCGCGTTCGGGCAGAACCAGCATCCGCCGCGCGTTCCGGTCGCGTAGATCGGCGAGAGTAGCCCGTGCTGCTCGCACAGCTCCCGGGCCATCGCCTCGGTGTAGCTGTATTTGGCCAGCAGCGAGACTTTGTTGCCCGAAATCCTCTCAAGACGCGATGGTTCATCTGCGGCGATGCCTATGTATTGCACGATCCTATTCTTGACATAACGAGGTCCTCCGGCAATTTCAGCGAGGTATCTACGAATTGGCGCGACTTTGCAATCGCGATTGATGAAACATTTGCCGCCAATCGGGAAGCCGTAAATTTGCCCGACATAACGCCCCCCCGACGGCATTTACGAAAAAATAGCGATAGTCCCGTTCGGCGCGTACTACGTCCACATGAATGCCCATGTCGCGCAGCTTCGGGATCGCCGTGCCGTATATCCATTCGATATGCTCCGGGATCTCGCCGCTGATGCCTCGCTCGTGGTCGAACATGACTTCCGAGAACACCACTAAGTCGAGCGGCTCGCCGTGTTCGAGCGCAAGGAGAATCGTTGCTATCGAATCCTTGCCGAACGAGCAAGAGGCAACGTATGTGGGGCGCTTGCCTCTAAATTTGATTTCTTTGTTCATTGTAGTCGATCCCCCAATTTGATGATGAATGTTTTGTAATCCGGCGCGCCCCACTCCGGGCGGCCATGGCCGATTGTGATGCCCTTGCACTCGAACGTCATCCGCCGCTTCGTGTAGCCGTAGGAGAAGCAGACGACATCGAAGCGTCTGAATTTCGGCCTCACGGAGCATCCGCCACACAACCGACCGTCGAATCCTCGCATGTTACACCAATTGAAGGCCGCGTAGCATTCGATCAACCGCCGCCTCCAATACGGGGATTCCTCCCGATATTCCTCCTTCTTGATCCCGGCCTCGATCATCTCGTACCACTCCTTTTTGAGCGGCAGGTAAAGTGTTTTCATACTTGAATCTCCCTCGTTATGGTCAGTTTGCCGGAATAGCCCCGACTACGCAGCTCCTCGATAAGCTCCCGAGGCGTGAATTTAGCCAACTCGGGATTACCCCCCCCCGAAGGCATCAGGGCAAACTCATCTTTCTTCTGCTGGCGCTTCTGCTTTGCGCAATCCTTGCAGATATTTGCGTGCCCGTCGGCTGATAACGGGGTTAATCTGAAATGATCGAGTGTCAGGAGTCTGCCGCACTCCTTACACGTTTTTGCTTGATTTTCCATAAATTACATGTTATAAAGCCAACTTATTTCTTTCCATTCATCGGCCGTCAGCAGCTCGCCGTTTCGCTCTTGCTCCGCACGTTTGGCCTCGCGTTTTAGCTCCTCTTCCAGCCTATTAGCCTTATTGATGGCTGCGAGGCGTTCTGCTCGGAACCCGAGAAACGACTGTAATGCTTCGGTAATTACCATCGGATCAACCGATCCATAGAACCGCCCATATCTGCCAGACTTGAACTGCTGAAAAAAGAGCATAAGTTCGGAAAGTTTCAGATAGCCGAAGTTATCTGCAATGACAGCTGTAAGGGCATTCACAATCGCCGAAGCCGAAAACTCATCCTTGCCTTTCACGCCACAAAACACAATCAGATCAGACAATTGCACATCCAACCATGAATCTACCGTTGCGGGCGAATATGCCTTGCGAACCTCAAACAGCGTAGGAGCCTCACCTGTGAAACAACGATCGACATTTGTGGCGCATAAGCGTTGCACGTCAGGGTTAAAACGGGTCAGTAACTGCGTCGTCGTACAGCCCCATTTCTCGCGCTTTTTCACGAGCGAGGCGTTCTGCGACGCGCTCTTGGCAACGGCGCATGACCTCCTCGTTGGTAATGTCTCCATTACTTGCCCTATGGCTTGGGGGCTGATACGTTGTACTTCGGACATCGTTTGTCTGTTTTAGGGGGAATAACCCTGAATAATTGTTCGCTATGCTCTGTTCTACGATCTGACGTGCAATATCCACGTCACCGCCGGAAAGATTGAGAAGATGCGAATAACACGATTTTACACCCCTTTGCTGATAGGTCTGTCCGCGCTCAGACTTGTATGCAAGCCAATCCGCCATGATAGGTTGGAACGAAGGTTCGACAAAGGATAAATCGAGTTCTTTTCTTTTTCGCGCAACTTTTTCTTTTCTTTTCGAGTCTGTAGATGAATCTGCACTTTGAGGAACTGCCGGTTCTTCTGTTTCCCCCTTTAAGGGGGATAAAGGGGGATAAGTATTATTTCCAGTATTATCTTTATTTAATATTGTCCCTTTCGTGTCCCTTTCGTGTCCCGATTCGTGTCCCTTTTTGTGTCCCGCTTTTGAAGAAATAGGATTGTATTTATCGAAATTACAGAGTTTTATGATTGTCGGAGCTGCCCTTGTTACTGTCCCTTTTCGTGTCCCTTTTTCGATTTCGTATGGTTTTCGTTTGGTAATCATGCCATTATCGACCAAATAATCAAGGAACTTATCTACTTTGTTTTTAGACCACCCCCAATTCTTGGCAAGGAATCGTATGGATGCAACCACCTCTCCGCGTCGAATCTCTACAGATTGAGCACCTATCAATATGGTAGAAGTATTCGCCTCAAACCGTGTACGCCTCAATAGATCGGCAAACGCTTCGGCACGACTGAATACCCTTGGTTCCTGCCATAATTCATGCTCAAAAAACTTTCGACTTAATGGGATATATCCAACATCCATATTACAAATATCCTTTTCCCTTTTTACGTTCCCATTTCCTATGCAGCAGCTTCATCTTTCGCAGCGCATTGATCTCGTTGTTGGTCGAACCCCGGCAGCGGTCGAGCGCGCGGAATATGCGCATCAGCTGCTCGAAGTCCGCATTACTTATTTGGTACATCAGTTCTTGATTTCTTCGTATTCTACCTCTTCCTCATCGAATCGGTTGCTACTTGTTGCGGGCTTGCCTTTCTGCTCGGCGATCCAGTTCTGCTCGGCTTTCTCGTCGTAGTCGAAGACGGCTTCAAGCGCCTTGATCTTATCCTCGGAAATGCCGTTCTTGGCAATGAACTTGAACGCTCGGCGGATGGCTGTCTTGACGCACATCTGTTCGTAGTCTGTGTCCCACGGCGAGGATGACTTGGCAGACGGGGCGCGTTTGCGTATCTTCTCGATTTCATCGACGGGGATGGTGTCGAACAACTCTGTGCCGTCGGTCATCACTGCGTAGTAGTATGTGCCTTTAAGACGGTTCTTGTCACGGCTTCCCCACGGGTCGGGAATATGGTTGAGATAGCCTCCCGAGCCGTGCTTTATCTCGAACTTGTCGCCATCGAACACGCAATGCGCCTCGATCTTGCGGACAAGTCCGTTATTGATAAGCACATCGACAAGTCCCATGTAAGAGGGCATGAACGTGATCGCGCCACCGAACGGTACGAGGTATCCCTGCTTCAGTACGGGGTTGAGTGTCGAGTTTGTCAGTGCCACGTTTTTGAGGGCATTGACAAGGCTTAACGGATTACTTGTCGCACACTTGATAAGGTAGGTATTCGCCATCATTGCCTGCGCAGCGAAGTCGATCTCCTTTGCCATCACTCGGTCGGCCTCGGCAGGGTCCTTGAATGCCTTGCGGAAAGCATCGAAAGGTTGTGCGAAGCATACCTTGAGAGCTTGCAGTGGCTCGGGGAGCTTGCTTATCGTGCTCGCGCAGAGTTCGGGCGTGAACTTCTCCTTTTTCGTTACGGCCGCCTCTTGTTGTTTCGGCTGCTCG
>Ga0137306_103884_pt1 | contig 10713 bp, 7 predicted proteins | sample Inofroosms_March_FD_97187 | JGI IMG/M metagenome (GOLD analysis project Ga0137306, IMG submission 97187) | Mouse cecal microbial communities from Vienna, Austria - N-Acetylneuraminic and N-Acetylglucosamine D2O microcosms_March | ecosystem: Host-associated > Mammals > Digestive system > Large... | reverse complement strand
CTTATAGAGAAATGTATAATTAACATTACAAAAGCATACTTTTATATGTGATTTGCATGGCTATAAGAAAAGGAGAATAAATGGCTGAGCAGGTGTTGATACAGTTTCGTGTTGATAAGGAATTGAAACAGGATGTAGCGGAAATTTGCGACGCGTTAGGAACTGATATGTCAACTGTTTTTCGGATGTGTATGAAGCAGATGAAAATTGTAAGAGGAATTCCTTTTTCTACCAGACTTCCCGAACAGGTTGTGACAAGAGCTGAAGCCCTCGAAGCATTTGAGAAAATGCGCAGGCAGGCATCGGATGTGCCTGAAATGAGCCTGGATGAAATCAATGAGGAAATTCGTGCCGCAAGAGCTGACAGATGATCTGGTGTTTTATGAAGTGGCTATGGAAAAACGGGATGACAATGCGTATTTAGTGACGGGCAACCGAAAACATTATCCGGTCAGAGATTTTATCGTCACTCCGGCGGAGATGATGGAGATTTTGAATTCTTTATACTAAAAAGGGCATAAAAAACGATATATGAAAAGAGCAGGCAGTGAGTCAAAATGATTTACTGCTTATTTTATTGCGAAATATCCGGCAAAACACAACACATTGATGATTATTTTGTGTCTTAACATATATCTCCGGATTACCAGAAGTAACAGAATATACCTGACATTACCAGAAAGGCGGTGACTCCTTTTGAACATCCTGATAACAGGCAGTGCCGGCTTCGTAGGCCGGAACCTGGTGGAAAATCTGAAAAACATCAGAGACGGCAAAAACCGTACCAGACCGGATCTTACAATCGGGGAAATCTATGAATATGATATGAATTCGGATGAGTCTGTGCTGGACGAATACTGTAAAACCTGCGATTTTGTTTTCAATCTGGCCGGTGTAAACCGTCCGAAAGACCAGTCGGAATTTATGGCCGGCAACTTTGGTTTCGCGGGCCGTCTTCTGGACAGTCTGAAAGCCGGCGGCAATACCTGCCCGGTCATGCTTGCAAGTTCCATACAGGCGTCTCTTACAGGCCGGTTTGCCCATTCCGAGTACGGGCGGTCCAAGCTGGAAGGAGAGCGCCTGTTTTTTGATTACGCAAAAGAAACCGGGGCCAGGGTTCTGGTCTACCGTTTTCCAAATCTGTTCGGAAAATGGTGCCGTCCCAACTACAATTCTGCCGTCGCCACTTTCTGCCATGCGGTGGCCAATGACGAACCATACACGGTTAATGACCGGAATACGGAACTGGAGCTGCTTTACATTGACGATCTGGTGGAAGAACTGCTGGACGCGCTGGAGGGACGAGAACATTACTGCGGGTATAACGGCGCCGGACCGGTGCCTGATTCGGATGCCGACACCGGTCCCGGTCATCAGGGGAAATTTTGCTGTGTGCCGGTGACACATCATGCGGCTTTGGGAGAAATCGTGGACTTGCTGGAATCTTTCAGGCATATGCCGGATACACTGGTGATGCCGGAAATGCCGGCCGGTTCTTTTGCGAAAAAGCTTTACAGCACCTGGCTGTCTTATCTGCCAAAAGAAAAAATCTGCTATCATCTTCATGCCAATACGGACGGGCGGGGCAGTTTTACGGAGCTGGTTAAAACTATGAACTGCGGCCAGATATCGGTCAATGTCGCAAAACCGGGAATCACAAAAGGACAGCACTGGCATAATTCCAAATGGGAACTTTTTATTGTGGTATCAGGCCATGGACTGATTCAGCAGCGAAAAATCGGGACCGACCCGCTGACAGGCGGGCCATATCCGGTTTATTCCTTTGAAGTGTCAGGGGAGCGGATGCAGGCGGTTCGGATGCTGCCCGGATATACCCATAATATCATTAATCTCAGCGCCTCCGAAGACCTGATTACGGTGATGTGGGCCAATGAGCCCTTTGATCCGGACCGGCCGGATACATTTTATGAGCAGGTGGAACTGTTGGCAGAGCGTGAATAATGGAGAACGGAAAATGATAACGAATTACAGGGATATGAAATGGAAAGAAAACGGTAAATTAAAGCTTCTGATTATCGTCGGCACCCGTCCTGAGATTATCCGGCTGGCGCCAACCATCACAAAATGCCGGAAATATTTTGATACGCTGCTGGCCCATACGGGGCAGAACTGGGATTATAATCTGAACGACGTGTTTTTTAAAGATTTAAAACTGGCGCCTCCCGACGTTTATCTGAATGCCGTGGGAGACGACCTGGGCGCGACGATGGGGAATATCATTACCGCTTCCTACCGGCTGATGAACGTCCTTAAACCGGATGCCCTGTTAATTCTGGGCGATACCAACAGTTGTTTAAGTGCTATAAGTGCAAAACGTCTTCACATCCCTGTTTTTCATTTGGAAGCCGGAAACCGGTGCAAGGACGAGTGTCTGCCGGAAGAAACAAACCGGAGAATCGTGGATATTATCTCCGATGTGAACCTGTGTTACTCCGAGCACGCCAGACGATGGTTAAAAGAGACAGGACTGCCGCCCGAAAGAACCTATGTGGTGGGCAGTCCCATGGCCGAGGTATTATCCGACAACTTTTCTGAAATTCAGACATCCGACATTCATGCCCGTCTGAGCTGTGAGACGGGCATAAAGATTGAGAAAAGCAGATATATTCTCTTATCGGCTCACCGAGAAGAAAATATTGACACGGAAAAAAATTTCCGTTCCCTGTTTCAGGCGGTTAATGCCCTGGCAAAAAAATATGATATGCCCATTTTATACTCCTGCCACCCCAGAAGCCGGAAACGTCTGGAAGCCAGCGGTTTTGAGCTGGACCACCGTGTTATCGCTCATGAGCCGCTGGGCTTCCATGATTATAATTGTCTGCAGATAAACAGCTTCTGCACCGTTTCTGATTCCGGGACACTGCCGGAGGAAAGCGCTTATTACGGCGCTGTCGGCCGTTCTTTCCCTACCGTTTGTATCCGAACGTCCACGGAACGTCCGGAGGCGATGGATAAGGGGAATTTTATCATATCGGGGATCACGTCCGCAGGACTTTTGCAGTCGGTAGAGTTGGCGGTGGAGATGAAGGAAGCCAAAGAGCCGGCGTCGCCGGTTCCGGACTACACAGACAGGAATTTCAGCGGCAAAGTGGTAAAGATCATCCAGTCTTATACCCAGATCGTGAATCTGATGGTGTGGAGAAAAGAGGCAGATTGAAGTAATCAGACAAGTCTCACCGACACAAATCAAACACATACTCCGCAATCTGGTCCATGGCATCATAAGCATTTTTAAAGGGAGACATTTGAAATACATGCCACATCCCTCTGTAGGTATCCAGCCGGCATAAAACATTGGCCGCACACAGCCGCCGGCACAGCGTAAGCGAATCATCAAGCAGGACTTCATTGCGGCCGCACTGGATATAAACAGGGGGGAAGCCGGCGAAATCTCCGAACAGCGGGGAGATCAGCGGATTTTTCAGATCCTGTCCGGCGGCATAATAGGAAATGGCTTTTTCCAGGTAGGTCTGGTTCAGCACCGGATCCACGTCAGCCTTGTTTTGATGGGATTTTCCGCTTAAAGTCAGATCCGCCCATGGGGACATAAGCGCCAGACCTCTTGGCAGAAGCCTTTCTTCATATTTTAATTTCAATGTAAGGGCCAGGGCAAGATTGCCGCCGGCAGAGTCTCCGGCTACAATAATATCCCGGCTGCCGTATCCCTGATACATCAGATAATCCCAGACGGTTTCGGCATCTTCGAGGGCCGCAGGCCAGGGATGTTCCGGCGCCAGCCTATAGTTAAAACTCAACACATCCATGGAGGTGGACATGGCCAGCTTCGTAGTCAGCGTTCGGGCATACTGAAGACTGCCGGTAAAATAGCCGCCGCCGTGACAGTAAAGAATAATGTATTTTTTCATATGCCGCCGGTTGACGCTGACCCATTCTGCCGGGATGGTGTCGATGGTAAAGCTCTGATAAAGCACATGTTTTTCCATACCGAAAAGTTTTCCCAGATTTTCCTGAGAATGCCGGTATTTTTCCAGATCATCTCGCTCGATCATCGTGTGAACCGCCCTGATTGCTTTCATCAGCCGTTCGTTTTTCAAATCTTTTTCCGCCATAATAATTCTTTCTCCGATTCTGCCGGTCAGTGCGTTTTTTCCCTATGAGGATTCAGGTGTCAGAAGGTCTGAGAATCCTATGGGAAAATGCCGGATTTCTATAATATCATAACAGAAGATTTATGAAAATGCCACCATTTTTGCAGAAGTCCCTTTCGTCGGATTTTTTCGTCTTTTCCGCTATCCGGGAATCCCCAAACCATGAAATCCCAAATGATTTTAGTTGTCAGAAGTTCTGTCAGCGTTTATAATAAATAAAACAGCGAAACAAACAGGAGGAGACAGTGAAAAAAAGAATTGTCAGAATGAAAACAGTCAGGGCAGCCGCATGTATATTGGCTGCAATGTTGATGATAGGTTCTGCGGATTTCAGTGTGTTTGCGGACAGAGAAAGCGACGCCGCCCAGGAGTCTTCCGGAGAGAACACAGACGGAGAAAACAGCGGAGAAGACAATCAGGAGGAATCCGGCGAACAAAATTCCGATACCCCCGAACAGGATGAAAACGGAGAGGCGGAAACGACAGATGAAACAGAGGAAGAAACGGAAGAGGCGTCCCCGGAACCAGAGATGATTGAAGCAGATATGGGGGCGGTGGAGGTAACGCTTACCGCCGGAATCCGGGTCAAAGCGGATCAGACCTTTCAGGTGCTGCTAAAGAGCAGGAACGATACGGAACGGGGCGAGCTGACGCTGGAGTCTCAGAGCGGAGGAACGCCGGCGACAGACCGGATCCGTTTTTCGGCGCTGTCCGAGGGCTCTTATCAGTTGGTGGTCGCCGGGGACGGATACATTACATATATTCAGGATCTCGAAGTGAAGAAACAGGGCGTCAGAGTTTCTCTGTATACCGGAAAGACGGCAGGCTTTTCGAAAGAAGCCCGGCCCGGTCTGCTGGTTTACGGAGATGTGAATGAGGACGGGCAGTTGAACGAAGCGGATGCCGCCGAGATTGTCGCCGCCATAGAAGCAGGACAGGAGGGCGGAAGCTGCGATTTAAACAAAGATGGCAGGGTAGATCTGCTGGATCTGAATTACTTTACGGAATTTTCGGAGAACTATCAGTGGCAGCAAGCCACGGTGGAAACCTTTATTCCCAGCGAATCGGTGATAAGCCGCACTGTGAACGATACCCAGGTACAGGAGGGCAGTCTGGACAGCGCGCTGGACAAAGAAGGCCAGGCGGTGCTGGGAACGGTTTCCGGCAATGCGATTTCCGAGGAAAATCCGCTGGGAGTGGAGCTGGATTTTTCACGTACGCTTAAGACTGCAACAGTAGAGGAGATCCGTTTGGCATCTCCCGGGACAGGCAGTCAGAGTATTGATGCCGGAGCCGTGGACGTTACATATGTCAAAAACGGCAGAACCAAAACAAAGCGGTTTCCCGTTGTCCGGACAGCCGGGGGCGAACTGCGGGCGGATTTCGGTGATCGGCTGGAGGTCAGAAAAGCCGTGGTATGGATTACGCAGGCCGCCGGCGAAACAGGCAGTCAGGCGGCGCTTACAGGCATTGAGTTTATCAGCGATAAAAACAGCCGGATGCCGGAGCCGGAGCCGGCTGTGCCAAGCGGCATCTCCATAACGCCAAACGGCAGCTTTTTCACGGTTAGTTGGGAAAAGGGAGCCAATGTAACCGGCTATGAGGTAAATGTTTCTTTCGGCGAGGCGGTGGAGAATTATAAAACCGGAGGAAACCGGCTGGAGGTTTATCAGTTTAACGGGGAAGCTTTAAAAGAAAACGAGGAGTATGAGGTACAGGTACAGGCAGTTAACGGCGCATGGAAAAGCGGCTATTCCCAGCCGGTGGCCATTGCCATGAAGCCCGGCCGTGTGCCGGAAGCACCCGGACACGTATCTCTGGAAGCCGGAGTCGGCAGTCTCGCCGTGGCATGGAAGCCCTGTGAAGACGCGGACTCTTATAATCTCTTCTACAAATCGGCGTCAAACGATACATATGAGAAAAAAACTGGCATCCGGAACACGACCTATGAGCTGAAAGAACTGGCGGAAGGAGAACGGTATCAGGTTTATGTGACGGCGGTGAGCAGTATGGGCGAAAGCCAGCCGTCTCTGACATCCGCGGCCAGAACCATGTCGGAAGCCAGCGTCACCCTGCCCGAATACAACCTAATTAATCGTTCTGAGGGTACGGGGGAACCAAGCCGCCATATCTGGTCGGTCAGCATCGGCGAAGCCGCCGTAATGGCGGACAGTCCTCTGGATCAGGAGAAAGGCAGCGGCCTGGGATTATTTGACAACAGTCAGACCTCCCGTATGCGGTATGAAGGCCGTGATTTCGGCGTGTCGGCCTCTGCCGGACCGGACGAGGGGGTAACGGTCCGGCTGGATCAGGTGTATGAGGTCGGCATGATCGCATTTGTGCCTGCCGGGGATACGGCGCCTTATACGGATGCCAGAGTCTGGTACTGGGACGGGCAGAACCAGAGGCATGAGGCGAAGCAGGTTACGTTGACGGAACAGGGGAAAGAAGGGGCCCATTATTATCTGATCCGGATGGATGGGGTGCGGACTTCCCGGCTTCAGATCGGCGTAAGCCGGGGCGCGGACGGCCCGGAGCATATATCCATATCGGAAATCAGGCTGTATACATATGACAGTATCGAACAGGATATAACAAATTTATTTGCCGACGCGCTGCATACGGAATTGAAAGCAGACGTGGACGAAGAGGACATTCAGGAGCTGCGTCAGCAGTTGGATACGGAAGATGCGGTCAGCGGCGTCTATTATCCCCGGCGGCAGGAGCTGCTGGAACAGTTGGATGAGGCGCAGAATATTCTGAACGGAGAAAAGCCGGAGGACATTATGGCAGTCAACCCTGTCATTTCCGCGGAATATGACAAAGAGCTTCAGGTAAAGGGACTGATCGGCTGGCAGCCGCTGGGCGTGACGGCGGCGGCAGGTGAAAGGCTGACGGTCTATGTCAGCCATCCGGACATGGAACCGGGAGAGGAAGCAAAGTTACAGCTTTATTTTACGCAGCATCACGGAGAGCAGGAGGCGTACAGCCGGGCGCAGCCGCTGCGGATCGGCAGAAATGAAATTACGGTGCCGCAGATTTCTGACATTAACAAGGAAAAAGGCGGAGCTTTGTATATTCAGTATAACGGGAAGGATGAGAAGGATCAGTACCGGGTGCGGGTCAATGGGGGCGACAGATATCCTGTGCTGAATCTGTACCAGGTACCGGAAGAAGAACGGGAAAACCGTATTCGGACATATGTTCGCGAACTGGAAGATTATGTGGACGGACTGGAAGAAAGCCATAACGGCGCCCATGGGGAGACGGCTTCGGACGCAGTGCGGTATGAGTACCGCAGGGCCGAATGTATCTTAAATATGACGGATATTCTAACGGATCATATGATGTTTTCTCTCCCTGCCAGTCAGGTGCTTCTGGGACTGGGAAACAGTGACCAGGAGAAAAAGCTGGCTGATTCGACGGAAGCCATGGGCGAACTGCTGGAATTGTTTTATCAGCATAAAGGACTGGCTTCCTCCTTTGCGGCGGGCACCGATCTGGAAACCGCGGTGAAAAACCATTTGCCCGATCAGTACCTGAATATCCGTTACATGGAGATTCCGTCCGGCGCTTTTTTCTATGCGTCGGAAAATCATATCGGAATGGACTGGAATGAGTCCGGAAGTCTGCTGGACGGAACATGTCTGGCGGTTGATGCGGAGGGAAAATATGAAAGCGGCGCTGCTGATTACGAGGCATCCGATAAAAAGAGCCGGCAGCGTATTCTATCGGATTTGGGACGGGGATTGGCCCATGTGATCGGTCATCAGCTTGGAGCGGAAACCTGGGGAGAGGAAGAAGTGACCGCCGATTATTTCGCGGCCCTGGCTCAGCCGGCTGACCGGAACGACAATGGGGGAGTTTCGTATGACCAGGTGTTTGACCGTGTTACTTCCGGAACCGCCTGGGGAATGGAAAATCGGTTAAGCAGATCCGCCATGTACTGGCAGCTTCATCTGGCCTATGACCGGAACGATCAATATAAGCAGTACCGGAATTATCAGGAGATCTGCGAAAACCTGTTCTTTGCCCGGCTGAGCAGCTATGCGAGAAATCCGGCTTTGGCGCCCACAGGAATCGAACTGAATCTGTCAGGAGATCCGAACCAGGTATTTATGCGGCTTGCCAGCAGTGCCGCCCAGCGTAATCTGACGGAATTTTTTACCCGCTGGGGACTTGTGCCGGATGAGGAAACCAGTGCCTATATGGAGCAGTATGCTCCGGAAGAGCGGGCTATTTATTATCTGGATGATGCCGCCTGGGCTTATACACTGGAGCAGGAAACAGAAAATGCCAGCATATCAGGACAGGAGTGCGTGACGGTTCAGGCTGCCGGTTCAGACGGAACCGTCACGCTGACAACCACATTTACGCCGGAGACGGCAGAGACTGCCAATGCCGGAGAGCGTCTTGTGCAGGGATATGAAATTGTCCGTGTTGTTACGGAGCAGGGCCAGGAGAAAAGAGAGACTATCGGGTTTACCAGGGACGGAACCTTTGTCGATTCACTGTCCGGCATAACCTGCAGAACCCTGTCTTATGAGGTGACAGCCATTGACAGGTGGATGAATCGTTCCGCCGTTTTCCGCACGGAAGCGATGGAAGCGGAAGGAGACGGCCGTCTGGACCACAGCTTTTGGACTGTGGAAACCAATATGATTTCCGAGGCTGATTATAAAATCGCCGCAAATCAGGAACATCCCTGTAAAAGCAGTACGATGACGGCGGCAGAGCGGATCGGGGACGGACGGTCCGACACCACATTTACCGGGCGGTCTGACGATGAAGATCCTTACTGGATCTTAAAGCTGGGACGAAATATGCCTGTTTCTGCTCTCCAGTATACGCTGGCGGCGGACAACGGCAGGCCACTGACGCCTGTTTCCGATTACCGGATTGAAGTCAGCACAGACGGGGAACAGTATGTTCAGGCAGCGGAAGGAACGCTGGAACTGACAGAGGGAGCGGCCATGATTCATTTGGGCGGTGAACAGGCTGCGGTTTATGAAGCTTCCTATATAAAACTGACAGCGGTTGGACAGAAAGGAACGGATCTTTCCTGTACGGAACTGGAACTGTACGGGCTGTCCGGAGACAATGTGTCTTTCCAGGCGGATCAGGAAAATCAGATCAGCGCCGGGATTCTGCAGGAAACCTATATATACGGACCGAATCCGGAAGATCAGGTGCCGGCCGGCGCACTGGTTCTGATCGGAGAATGGCAGGGCCGAAATCCGGCCGGCGCAGAGGTAATCCTGTATGACGAACAGGGGGAAATCCTGGGAGGCGTCAATGAGGATGGCAGTCCGAAAGCCGGACAGACGATCCTTGCCCCCGAACCGTCGAAGGACGGGGAGGAAATTGCGAAGGGGGAAATGTCAAAGGGGATTTGGCTTTACTGGCTGGATTCCGACAAAGGGCGTTCGGCAGTCGATCTTCCTGAGCAAGTGCGCGCAGAGCTGTATTGGACAGAAACAGAAAACGACGCAGACGAAAACGAAGCGGATGTTACCGGGCGGAAACGATGGGTAGTCAGTGATACGCCTTTTACAAAACTGCCGAAGGAGCTGCCCACAGTGCGGCTGGAACAGTAGAAACGGCCTGTGACAGAGTGGAAAATGGTTGAAAAAATGCGGAAAAAAACAGAAAAGAAAAAAGTCGGCTCAGCATTGCCGGCGGTTCTGATTGCCTTTATGGTATGTGCATTGCGGGGGGGAATACCGGCAAATCCGGTTATCGCCGCTGCCAAAACGGCGGCGGTGACGCTGACTGTCGAGGGAAACGAGGTTGAAGTGGCTCTTGAACTGCCTTCGGAAGCTCAGGAAGGACAGTCGAATTATGATGAGACAAAATCTCTGCAGTTGGGCTTTCAGGTAAACATCCTTCGCGGCGAAGGAGAGAAGTATCGTCTCTCTTTCGTATTTGACAATGAGATTACCAGCAGTGTAAAACAGTTCAGCTATCAGGAGGAGACCGGGCTTCTGCAAATTTATCTGTCGGGGAAACAGGATTTGTATGCGGGCAGCGGCATTACGCTGGGGCGCATTGTGGTGGAATCGACAGGAAATTCTGATGTGACGGCCAGCATTCGTGTGGCGGAAAACAGTTTGAAAACGGTGAACGACGCCTTTGAGCTGCAGGAACAGCCCTTTACCGCGCCGGAGATGGTGCAGGTGACGGCAGACGTAAAACAGACGGAAAAAAACAGCCAAGCGGGAGAGGAAACCGCAGAAAACGGGACAGAAAAACGGGAGGGAGAAACGGGAGGAACAGCCGGAGCGGACGCGGAAAGTCTACAGGAAAAAACCGCGGAAGAGGATGCCGGCGGGACACAGGAACAAAAGCCGCTGCTTCGATTGGTTCAAGCGGAAGAACAGGAACGGTTTTCTCTGAAAGATTTCTCTGTCCGGAGACTTCTGGCAAACGGAAAAACCCGCATTTTGCTGGGCATTGTGGCTGCTGCTGCCGCTGCGCTGGTTCTGGGAATCATCATAAGAATCGTTCATAACCAGAAGAAGAAAAAGAAGAAATGGTGGTAAAAGTTCCCCCCGACGGAAGTTGCCGGGGGGATTTTCCTAGA
>Ga0137306_103883_pt1 | contig 10715 bp, 11 predicted proteins | sample Inofroosms_March_FD_97187 | JGI IMG/M metagenome (GOLD analysis project Ga0137306, IMG submission 97187) | Mouse cecal microbial communities from Vienna, Austria - N-Acetylneuraminic and N-Acetylglucosamine D2O microcosms_March | ecosystem: Host-associated > Mammals > Digestive system > Large... | reverse complement strand
TATAGCAACTACGGCGCCTTTGACACCTTAATCTTATTACACAAACAATTCATTCCCTTTACGGACACTGCAGACTTTCTTCATCTTCAGACTGCCCGCGGCGAGCAGTGTTTTACTGACACTACGAGCTTTTTGTGGACAGACCGCAATACAGCGCATACAGGAAATGCATTTTTTCGCATCTGTTTTAGATGGATTGTCAAGCGGAATCGCTCCAACAGGACACTGTCTTGCACAAAGACCGCACTGCTGACAAGTTTTATCAGTCCGTGGCTTCATAGGTACACCGCCATATTCCCGATAGGGTCGGTTTCCAGGGAGCTTTAAGGATGCCGTCAATGTCTCAGATTCTATTTTAGAACGAATTTCCGCTGCAAAAGCGGCAAGCTCCTGTTTATCATGGTCATCTGGACGTCCGGCGGCAAACTGACGCATAATAGAATGCTCTGCGACCGCAGCCACCGCCGCGATGCACGAAAAACCAGATTCCTCCAATACATCCTGCAATTCTGTAAAAGTATCTTCATAGGCTCGATTTCCATAGACTACCAGTAAAATTGCTCTGGCCTTGTTTCCTTTGATCTGGCGCAGCCGTGACACTGCAATCTCTGGAACCCGCCCGCCATAGGAGGGAACAGACACAATGCAGATATCTTGCTCCTCAAAGGAACAACTGGAAAAGTCAATCTCATAACTGCACAGATCAATAATTTTGCTGTCTGGAGAGAATGATTTTGTAAATATACTTGATACTTTTTGAGTGCCGCCTGTGGGACTAAATACGATTTGATAAACAGACATAATTATTTCTCCTTCTATTTCATAAAATATTATACATTACAGTTCACTTGTCAGCCCATATGGAGATCATCACATGCTTGTATGATTATTTCTTCCTTTTCTCTGTCATTGCGCAACAATTCATGGTATAATGCCAATAACTAAAGTAAGGGTATGATGTGACGCCCTCTAAAACATGTTACAGCCCAAACTTATCGAGGAAAGGATAAAAGAAAAATGGTACTTGGAACCACCTATATTTATGTAAGTGATATTAAAAAGTCTATCGATTTTTACAGTAAATTACTGCAAGAACAGCCACTAAAAGCAAATGATGACCGCTGGGTACAATTCAGTAATAAAATTGCACTATACAACAGAGCGTATGATGCCAAAATAATTGATACCAATGCAAGTGACAGATTTAATCAAGCCTATATTGAAGATTTCAATAAAGACACTGGAACCCCAAAAAATAATCTTGTGGTCTTTAATTTTGAAGTTGATGACTTAAAAAGCGAATACCAGCGATTAAAAAACCTAAATATCGGCAAAGTCTCAGAGTTAATGTATGTCAATGTACATATGCCCTATTGGTACTTTAATATCCTAGATCCAGACGGCAACACATTGGAAATCACTGGCAGCTATCAATCATTCAAATGACAAATAATTTGTGAGGTAAAAATGCAGCTACACTTTGGCTTTTCTTATATTGGCTTTCTATTTCTGCTAATGTTAATGATTCCAAATATCATATGGAGCAGACATCAACCCAAAGATTATGATAAATATGTAAAAAACGAAAATAAAATTCTGTTGCTATTTGAAAGAATTGGTGAAGTATCTGTTACCTGCATGGTACTAATCTTTCGTGATTTCAATGTAAATACTATCTCCCATTGGTCTATTCTATTGCTCCTAGCTTTTTTACTGATGATTCTCTATGAGATATATTGGATCAAATATTTTAGCAGTGATAAGACCATGAAAGATTTTTACAGCAGTTTATTCGGGATCCCTATCGCCGGCGCTTCATTGCCTGTAATGGCATTCCTGCTTCTGGGGATTTATGGCAAAAATATACTGTTCCTGATTGCTGTCATAATCCTGGGAATTGGACATATTGGAATACATCTGAACCACAAAAAAGAACTCTGAGTAATATGCATTTCATTTTATATGACTGTTTGAAATAATTCTTCTCTCAATGTTTCACAAACTGCAGCCAGCCCCATTGTCTCCTCCTCCGATTCCATTTCGCTGATATCATACGTGAGTGGCGCAGCTATAAAATCCCTCAAGGCCTCGTTGATCAGCTCATACTCTTTCGGCGTGGCTGTAATACAAATATGAGAAACATCATTTTCTAACTCGTCACAAAACTCACTCAAATCAATACATTCATTTTACATTCCAATAACAAGGCCGCCAGGTCTGCAATCAGATCAATGGCAAAATAAAACTCCATCTCCCAGCCCTCTGAATTACTAAATATCAGTGGTTCCTCATGCTCTTGAAAATTGCCATGCAGTTTGTCCAACCCCAGATCAGAAAAGATTTCTTCCAAAGAAATTTCTGCTTTTTGTTTGGCTTGCAGATAATCCATCAACGTCAAACTGTCATCTGTATCTCCAATGTAATTGCCCCAATATTTTTTAATATACATAGTTGTTCCTCCAAACTATCCATGATCACTCTACCTCTCTAAAATGGTGTCCCCACTTCAATCAGATTGCCGTCTGGATCATAAAACCGGATCACCTTCTGTCCCCACGAATGCTGCATCAGCCTGTTTACATAAGTGACAGGCATCTCATAATGCTCTAATTTTTCTGCAAATTTCTCAATCTCTGGCTCCTCAAAATATAATTCAGCGGCATTATTCTTAAAAATAACATCTCGTTCCAGGAAAGATTTCCATATATTTTTATCCTGAAGCACCAATCCCTCTGTCAAAATAACATTTCCCTCCTGGTCTGTGATAACATCCAGGCCAAATAAATCCTTATAAAATTTCTTTGCGCGTTCAATATCCTCGGTAACAATCAAAATATTTTTTAACCTCATTGGCACCCTCCACCATCTTACTTCTACTTATGTGCTGCCATCAAAGCAGCTTTTTGTTGTTTAATCAGCGCGACCACTTTTTCAATAAATTCCTCTGGATTATCCGCAAACATGGCAAACTTCTCTGCATTTATTCCCTGCAAAATAGCCGCGGCGCTTTTTCTGGTCAGTACGGCGCCTCTGGCAACTCTGCCAATCAAATCATATTTCATAGATACTTGATATTCTAACTTTGATACAGACAATTCTCGGTCAATCTGTGCAATCACATTTCGAATCAGTTCCTCACTGTCAAACATAACCAGCGCAGTATAGTTATCTATACTTCCAGCACCTAATTTTTCAAGTTCCTGACTGGCAAAATTCTTTTCTAACTGATCATTTTCCATTGCTGTCTGCGTTCCATTCTCAATCATCTCTTTGAGAATCATGTCACTGTCTGACCAGCCTGAAACTTCTTCTTTGATCTGCCTCTGTAAATCTGCCACATACTCTTGATAACTCTCACTGGCTACAACGGTAAGTTTATTTATCTTATGTACTAGTTCCCTGCCAAGGCTTTTCTCATCCATACGGATTCCCTGCTGATTGACGCAAAGCCGCAGTCCGCGGCCGATCTCCTGTCTCTTCACTGTGGTGCTGTCACTCTGTTTTAAGGTACAGATTTGAAATACATTTGGATTATCCCAGCCCTCTCTTAACGCCGAATGAGAAAATATAAATCTCACTGGCTCTTTAAAACTGAGCAGCCTCTCCTTATTTTTTAAAATTAAATCATAGGCCGAACTGTCATCTGAAGCATCTGCGCCTCTCTTAATGGCACTGTTGACCGCTTGTCCCTTGCGGTCAATGCTAAAATAACCTTTGTGGGTACTCTCTGCCTCAATGTCCCTTAGATAACGCTGATAAGGGGTATCTTCTCCTGTAAGATATTGATTTACAATAGTCTGATACTCTTCTTCAAATATCTTGCCATATTCGCCAAGCAGCGCCCGGCCATCCTCATCATAGAGACGATACTTGGCAACCTCATCAATAAAAAACAGCGACAAATTCTTAATGCCGCGATAAAATAATGCTTCCTCCTTCTGCATATGAGAAATAATGGCCTCACGTATCTGCACTCTTCGAAGTTCTTGTTCTGGGGCGGTGATTCCTTTAACCTCAATCTTTTTGACCAATCTCTGCTGATAGGCATCCACAGCGTCCAGCACATAGACTAAATTGTGACGTTCCTTATGTGTCGCGGAATAATTGAGACAAAACAGCGGCTGAAAATTCTCCAATGCCTTCTGTGTGGCCTTGCCGCCCATGCGCTGCGGCTCATCCAAAATCAAAATTGGCGCGCTTGCCTTAATGATATCAATGGGTCTTCTGCTGTTAAATTCATCTCTCTGACTATAGATCATGCGAGCTTCCCTACTCCTTCCCCCTTCTTTCCAGGAAGTATTAAAGGCTTGCATATTGATAATCATCACATGGATATCCGCATAGTCGGCAAAGGCATCCAATTGATTCAAGTTGCTGCTGTTATAGACAAAATAGCGAATCTTCTTGCCATATTGTTCCATAAAATGAGTTCTTGTAATCTCAAAAAATTTCTTAACACCCTCTCGAATGGCCACAGACGGCACCACCACAATAAATTTAGACCAGCCATACTGCCTATTCAACTCATAAATTGTTTTGATATAGACATAAGTTTTACCTGTACCAGTCTCCATCTCCACATCCAGAGAACATCTGCCCAGGTGAGAAATCACTTGATCTGACTGTTCCATATGATTGTGTTGTTGAATCTGTCTGATATTTGCCAACAAAGCAGCATCTGATACTGTCACTGGCTCATTTCCAAACCTCTCAGCATCAAAGGCCGCATATGTCTGCCCTCGAAAAACATTGACCACACTGGCCACTGCCTTGGACTGGTATTGCTGTATTTTAAAATGAAACTCCATCTTACAGCACCTTCCTTATCGTGTCTGGACTATAAACTGCAAAAATCTCTTCAAAACGTGCAGCCGCTTGATCATCTGTCCTGCCGCTGTCTTGAACTACAGCGTAATATGGCCTCTCCTGTGCCATTGTCTTTATGGTCTCCTCGCTGATATCAAGGTCAAAACAAGCGATCAGAAAGCCTTCTGCAACATAAAATACACTCTTGTTATTTACAATCTTCTCTTCTATTTTGCTGGAGAGCATAATCCCCAAATCCAACATGACCTGAAACAATAAGTCTTCTGCTGTGCGGTCTTCTTTGATATGATCTATCGCTTCAGACAAAGACCGTTGCTGTACCTGTGCTGGCTGATAGTAGATATCTTTCATATTAGAACTGTCCAATTTCAAGACCCGAAAACCAATATCCCCCGCTTTTATTTGTTCTCCCGCCAAGCGGATTCTCTGTTTTCCAATCTCACAGATATTAGAAAACCCTGCTTGATATGCCTGACTTTTCTGGTCGATCTGATCTGCTATCTGCACCATAATATATTGCCTGCTGCCGCCATCCTCCTGGTTGAGCTGCATGACTGCATGGGCAGTGGTGGCCGAGCCTGAGAAAAAGTCCAACACCAGCGCCTCTCTATCTTCCACCGCTCCAAGCAAAATCTTTAACAGATCCACAGATTTCGGATAATCAAAATATTTGCGGCCGCCAAATAATTTTTGCACTTCTGCATCACCATTGGAAACATTGGGAATGAAATCCTTTAATAAGGTCTGATTAAAATCTCTTTTCTTGGTATAAATCTCATATCCACCCTTAGCCGCAGGCAGCACAATCAGATTATAGCTTTCCTTTAAAATTTTCTGCCTTGACCATCTCCAAGCATGGTATTTATGCGTTCCATCGCCATTCGCGTGAGGCAGTAATTCCACAAAACCCTCTTTTTTCTCTCCAATATCACCAGGCACAATCTCCCCTGTAACCGGATTGTAAAAAATAGAAAATACCAGGTTGGGACGTGTCTGCTCATTAAATTTGCGATTGTGATTGTATAAGGTATCTCCCACTGCAAAGGCGCCAATTTGATCTTTGCGGATCTCTTTCTTAAAACCTTTATAAGCGTCTGGCATCTTACGCTTTGCAAACTCTATATTGATATGAAATTCTGAAATCATCTGGATATCTTTCGCATATACTAAGATACTCTCCCATGTTTTTGCCGCGCCCTTTCCAGAGATCTGCCTGCCGGTGAGATTGGTAATCCAGGCAAAATGATTGACATAGTTTGAAGGTCCGAAAATCTCACTGCATATCTTTCGTAAATTCTCCATCTCATTGTCGTCAATGCTGATAAAAATAACCCCATCATCCGCCAGAAGATTCCGCGCTAATTTCAATCTGCTATACATCATATTTAACCAATCGGTATGAAATCTGCCGTTCGTGTCAATATTTTTCACCAGCCTGTCCTCTCCTGTATGATACTGACTGCTGCGCTGTGCATATTGTTCTATGGTCTCTGAAAAATCATCTTCATAGATAAAATCATTGCCTGTATTATATGGCGGATCAATATATATGATCTTCACCTTGCCCAAATACGTTTCCTGCAATAATTTTAAGATATCTAAATTGTCGCCCTCAAGATATAAATTTCCTGTATGGTCAAAATCAACACTCTCCTTCCTGCAGGGCCTGAGCGTTGCCATGATAGGGGTATTTGCCATTCTGATAGATTTCTTTTTATCCGGCCAGGTAAATTGATATCTCTCCTGATCTTTCTCGACCACGCCGCAGGAAATTTCCGTTCTCAGCACATCTGCATCAATAGCTCTCTCAATCAGAGGATTTCCATACGCATCATATCCAGCGAGATATTCCGTCACCGCATTGGGAAATAATTTTGATAAGACTGTATAATTTTTATCCGCTATATTTTGGGACTGCATTCTCAATTTCTTATTCATGTTGCTCTCTCCGTTACTGGCTTTTTAGATTATCAATCACTTCCTGTACAGAAATATGATCCTGCCTTGCTCTTTGCCTCTGAATGATAAATCCTTTGGACGTCTGGTGTGCTCTCTCCTCCACAAGCCGCATTCCCTTTATTGTCTCTCCACATTTTACCAATCTATGATAATAATTTTGCAGTCTCTCTCGGCAAAATAAAAAACTCCTCCACCGTTCCAATCAGGAAATACTTGGTTTGATCTTGTTTTAAAATACCGCTGTCCACCCATTCTCCAGCATTTGTCATTCTCTCCTGATATTCAATATAGACATTGCCTGTTTTTTGGAGCCGCATATCACATTTTATCTCAATCCCCGCTTTGCTCTCCCCTTGATGATACTGCTGGTTTTTTCCATAAAATAAGCCGATATCATATCCATGCCGGCGAAACAAATCATCAATATAAACCTCAAATCTGTGTGAAGCATATAATTGCTCTATGTAATATTTTGTTTTCCTGCGGTCACTCCAAATTACAGGTTTCTCATAATTCCATATTTGCTGAGCATATTTATCTCTAAACAGATCTAATCTTGCTTTTCGGGTCTCCACCACTTTTTGAATCTGGATTCTTCGTTGCAAATTTTGAGGCGCATTATATTCATCAATCAACGATTCTGTAATCTGAAAATCTTTATAATAATCCACGCTTTCTCCAGACACAAATTTATAATCATAAAACCAGAGTACAATATGTTCTTCGCAGGTCAAACGTTTCTGATAATCTATATATTCAATCATATGATACTCTCCCCATCTTGGGGCTGCCGCTCTGAGAAAAGATCAACTCTTCCCTCAAAAGATACCAAATCCTGTATATCTCTTTCTCAACACGACAGCCCTACCAATGCTATCCATTTAGTACAATTTATTCCTCTGTAATGACTTTGCTTTGTGCACCAACTACCAACACTATCATCACAAATTTTCTTGACACTATTTCCTACTCTGCAATAATCTCACCCACAGCGTCTACCATTGGCACTATACATTGCCTTGTCACACCTTTGACACTGTGTTCCAACACGCCAAATGGCTCATGATGACTTAAAATCAGGAATTCCCCTTGATTGATCTCTAATTCTACTGGAAAATCCAACTTTTCCATTACCCTGTCCACTGTATCTTGATTAAAGTTATCATCCCATCCTGTGACCCGAATTAATACATCTGCCTGGTCGATTTCGATTGCCACCTCAACTTTTTTCTCTTGCTCACTGACAAGATTTGCTACCAATGTACAGGTATCTCCCTTCATCGCTCCGATAAACTTCCAGCCAGTGAGCATTGTCAGCTGATCCATAATAGTTCCTACTGTTTTTACAATTGGTTTCAGTTTCATATTCTTTTCCTCTCTTCACTTTTCTGTCTCTAAAATCTGCACCTCATAAGCTCCAAGTTTCCCTGCCTGCTCTCCCCGCAGCAAATGATAGCCCTGCGGCACAGTATAACTTTTTGCTTCACTGGAATGATTGATGACAAACAGAAAACGAGTCTTGTCATTCTCTCTGGTCATACATTCCACCTCTGGCACAGGCACACAAATTGGCTCAATGCCAGCCTTCCTGCAAATCTGCGAAATCAAAGCCTCCATCAACTCTTCTCCTGGCTCCGTCCCCACATAATAACAATTGCCGCTTCCAAATGAATGCTCTGTGATACAAGGTTCTCCAGCATAAAATTCACTGGCATAGCTGGCTAAAATTTTGGTTTCTGGCCTCAAACGCATCAAATCACTCCAAATATTGGCCTGCAGTTTCTGTCCCTCAAAAAGTACTTCCACATGAGTTTCCCGCAGACAGTCATAGTCAAGCACCTCCACGCCTGCCAGCTCGCTAAGCTTGCCTGGAAGCTCACGATCAGCCATACAGAGATTATGCAAATCTTTCACCCCAGTACGCATGGTCAATATTAGATGTCCCCCCTGTCTCACATAATTAAAATATTTATCCTCAAGTTCTGGCGACATTAAGTATTGCAGCGGCGCTGCCAAGAGCTGATACTGATTAAAATCGCCTTGCTGCGGCACAAAATCCACGGAGATATTCTGTTTGTAAAAGGCCTGGTAATATTTTAAAAGCTGCCCTGTATAATTCAAATCCTGGTGGTGGGGCTGTATCTGAAACGCATATTCCTGTTCAAAATCAAAGACAATCCCCACTTTGGACTTCGGCATACTGCCCTGTAAGCGTCCCATCAATGGTTCCATTGTTCCAATCAGTTCCTTCAATTCTTGATATCTGCGCCCTGGATTGCCGCTGTGCGGCAAAATTCCATGCCAATACTGCTCTGTGCCCATTGTACAAGTACGCCACCGGAAAAATACAATCGCATCCGCACCGTGGGCAATCCCCTGCAGCGCCCATGCCGAGAGCTGTCCCGGCGCCGGCGCCCTGCCCATTGTCTCCCAGCCTGTAATCCCTGACTGCTGTTCCATAATCCAGAAAGGCTGATTTTTATAGCTGCGCACAATATCCAACGTCGCCGCCAGCACATGATTATACTCATGAGGCGTTTGGGACAAGTAAAATCCTCCTGGATATTGATCATGAGAGACAATATCCAACAATTCTCCTAACTTATAATAATCTACTTTATTGGCAAAACCCATATAATTGTGGGTGATAAACTGATTTTTTGCATATCTGCGAATAATCTCTGTCTGTTCTCTGGTAAAATCTACAATCAAATCCGAACAAAAGCGTTTCCAGTCCAGCATAGCAGAAGGATTTTCCCCTGTCACCGTAATCCGCGGGGCAGGCACCTCTGAAAAATCATTATACTCCTGGCTCCAAAATGCTGTGCCCCAGGCTGCATTCAAGGCTTCCGTTGACTGATATTTCTTTTCTAACCATTTCTGAAAATGCTGTCTGCAGCTATCACAAGTACAAAGCTCCTGATGGCTGTTGCCCAGCTCATTGTCCGGCTGCCAGCCAATCACCCAGGGATTTTCCCCATAATGCTTGGCCATCTCTGTTACAAGTCTGCGAATGGCCTCGCGGTAAATAGGATTGGACTGGCAGTCATGATGCCGGCCTCCAAATCCACGCACTCTGCCCTCTCTGTCGATGGGCAAAATTTCTGGATGCTTTTGAATCAGCCATGCCGGAGGCGCCGCTGTCGGCGTCCCCAATATGGTATAGATGCCATAGTCCGCCAACAGTGCAATTGCTTCATCCAACCACTGAAAATCAAATACTTCTTCCTCTGGCTGCATCTTATGCCAAGAAAATTCTGCCATACGCACCATCTGGATTCCCATCTGCTGCATCAATCTGGCATCCACCTCCCAGCGCTCGCGCTCCCAGTGTTCTGGATAATAGTCTGCCCCAAAATGTAATTGCTTCATTCTGTTCTCCTCCTTATGTTCACTTTGAGTTTCCCCATTTTTTAATTCATAGTACCAAAAGGTTTCCATCATAAAATGATGGAAACACTTTGCACATAAAAGCGCTAGGAAAAGCTAGCTTTTCAGACGCTTTTTGTGCAAGATGTCTATGCTGCCAAAGGCAGCAAGACCTTTTGGTGCTAAAATATCAGTGATTATAAAAAATGGGGAAACTTAAATTATGTTCACACCTTGATTTTTGTCAACATTAATTACCATCAATTTGAGACAGTTACTGTAACAGAGAATACTCCTCCATATTCCAAATCTGCTTGACGATATCTTGATAAAATTCTGGTTCATGGCACACGAGCAAAATAGCTCCCTTATACTCCTGTAAGGCACGCTTTAACTCCTGCTTCGCATCCACATCCAAATGATTGGTTGGCTCGTCCAACAACAGAATATTTGTCTCTACATTTAAGAGTTTACACAACCGTACCTTAGCCTGTTCTCCTCCACTCAATACCTTGACCTTGCTCTCAATATGCTTGGTGGTCAATCCACATTTTGCCAAG
>Ga0137306_103882_pt1 | contig 10716 bp, 7 predicted proteins | sample Inofroosms_March_FD_97187 | JGI IMG/M metagenome (GOLD analysis project Ga0137306, IMG submission 97187) | Mouse cecal microbial communities from Vienna, Austria - N-Acetylneuraminic and N-Acetylglucosamine D2O microcosms_March | ecosystem: Host-associated > Mammals > Digestive system > Large... | reverse complement strand
AACAGAGGTATAACCAGAAACAATATCGGCCTGCTGCTCCATGATATCCGTCAGGCAGAAACAGAGAGTCAGAACAAAGAATCGATTCGCACGGAGGAGATCCGCCGGGTAAAGGAGATTTCCAGAACCGAGCTGGAAAAATGGAAAAAAGAGCCTGCGGAGGAGACTTTTATACGGAAAGGGTTTGCGGACAGGCGGGAGGAACCGGTTTCTCTGATCCATAAATCAACCGACAGGCAGATCGATCAGGAGATACTGGAATCTCTTCTGGAACAGAATCGAGTGACAAAGGAAAAGACGGTTTTGACAGAACAGGAATTTGAAGAGCATAAGACGGTCCAAAAAACGGTTCATCAGCAGACGCAGCAGGTGCGGAGAGAAGAGATGGAGGACATTACGGATCTGATCCAGAGGGGAGTGTTAAGACAGATGGGCGCCATCTCGGAACAGATCTACAGCAGACTGGAAAAGCGTCTGCAGAATGAAAAAAAACGCAGAGGCTACTAAAGACAGGAGGCAGGGAGTATGAATGCACTGGTGCAAAATGCGGTCAGCAGTCTGACAGGGAATCTTCCCAAAGCGATTCTGTGTGTTCGGGATCTGTCACAGGTTTCGTCCCAAAATGACCTGGAGGGGACAGCCGAAAAGGCCCAGAGTCTGCAGGAACGGCTCTTGAAGAGCACGGAAGATGCACTGAATGGGCGGATGGTAGATCCGCGTATGGGCAGTGAGCGTTTCGGTTCTCTGACCGGTGCACAAGGTGCCATGGCGGGAAGCGGGTATCTGGCCCTGGAGGTTCAGTATAATCCGGGATCGATCCATATGGATACGCAGGCCGGCAGGCAGGTTCAGTATTCCGGCGGCAGTCTGGGAGATCCCAGCAATAATCAGATTACGCAGATTGTGCAGCCGGTATCCACTACCATGAGTTTTCAGCTTGTCTTTGACGATATGAATCCGCTGGATGCATTTATGCTCGAAAATACGGCTCCCTCTGCCGGCAATCTGGTCTCCGGGGCAGCAGATATAGCAAAGAAAAAAAAGGGCGGTTATTCTGTGCAGGCGCAGATGGACGGCCTGATGTCTCTTTTGACGCAGGATGTTACCAGACAGGTAATTTTCTACTGGGCCAGAATGTGTTTCCGCGGAGAACTGGTCAGCGTGAATAACCGGTATGTTATGTTTAACAAGGACGGGAATCCGATCCGGGGTTTTGTGGAACTGTCAATCCGGCAGGGAGATGAAGGAAAGTTTGCGTATGACGAAACATACTGGGAGGAAGCCTTTACCAGGGCGTTCGGAAATGCGATGGAGGATGCGGTTACGGGAAAAGCGGGAAAAGCCATGAAGGCGGTTCAGAATCATTTTCTGAATATCAATCTGTAGGGGGCAGAGAGATGGACACAACGGCAATCTTGAAAAACAGTGTGACGCAAAACAGCGGAAACATAGAAAAGGCCATTATAGAAATTATTGATATGAGAGGACGGGATCTGGTTGTGGAAAAACCGGTCTCCATGGGAGGCTCTTCCCTGAAACTGGGCGGCGTATCCATTCCCATGCTGTCAACCGCTTCTACATTTGCGGGCTCGGATGTGCTGGCGGATTATGAGACGGAGCTTTCGAGTAAAGCCGGAAAAGGAGCAGCAGGCAGCGGAAAAATGCTGTCTTATCTGGAAGGCGCGACGAGAAAATGTTTTTATGTGCAGTTTAATCCCGCTGAGGTATCCGTTTCCGGATATGGAGGCGGACAGGTCATCAAGACCAATTACAGCAGGGATGGGAGCGGGATCAGTTTTGATTCTGCGGCGGTTCGGATTATGATGAATGTGAAGCTGATCTTTGATAAAGTGGATCCTGCGGATGCGTTTATGTCTGACAAAGTCAGCAGTTCTCTGACAGCGGCAGCAGAAGGGATGTCCAGAGGAATCCGTACGGCCCTGGGGAAAAAAGACAATTCGGTGCAGACGGAAGTGGAAGGTTTTATTGCAGCGCTTCGATCGAGCCGTACAAGGAGAATTACTTTTCACTGGGGGGCAATGAATTATACCGGAGTTCTGAACAGAGTTTCTTCCCAGTACACGATGTTCAACGTGGAAGGACAGCCGGTTCGGGCAGTGGTGGCTCTTTCTCTTGTCTGCGCCGATCAGGATGTTTCTTCTGGCAGTATGGGGGGATGGCAGGAATATTATCAGAAGGCTTTTCAGGGAAAAGATCAAAGCTATGTGAAAGCGGCTCAGAAAGCAGGCAATCTGCTTAACATTAATCTGTAGGAAGGCACAGGAGGCTATGGCGGCATTTGACTACCAGACATTGAAGAAAAAGTATGAAGATTTCACCTATCCTGTCATTCATGTACAGATAAGCGGAAAAGATTTTTCTGAAAATAAAGCCGGACTTCGGATTTCGGATGTGGAAGTGGAGATGACCAGCGGTTTTGAGGCGGCAATTGCAACCTTCTGGATCTATAACTGTTACAACCGGGGTACTGCTGAATTTATGTTCGATGATCTGAAAAAATATATTGTGATGGGGTCCGCAGTGGCGATCAGTATGGGATATGGTGTCCATGTAAGGGAAATATTCCGGGGATTTATTTCGCGGGTAAATTTTGTATTCCGGCAGGAGGATATTCCGGGGGTGGAGATTACAGCCATGGATGTAAAGGGCATCATGATGGCGGGCAGCTATTCCAGACAGCTGAAAGCGGACAGCTTTTCAGAAGCGGTGAAAGAGATTCTTCAGAAGACCGCTTATACAAGATTGCAGTCCGGCGAGGTGATCACCGGGATGGATATTACAGATACTCCGGATAAAAATCGGTCAGGCGGGGAAAAGGCAAATGACAGAACCATAGAGATGGTCTGTGAGAGCGATTATGAATTTGTAGTAAAGGCAGCCAAAAAGTACAATTATGAGTTTTTTTCCATTGGAGGAACCGTGTACTTCCGAAAAGCCAAGAGTAATACGGAGCTGCTGATGGAGGCGGCACCGGGAGACGGTCTGAGAAATTATGAAATCAGTTATGATTTTACGGGAATTGTAGAGAAGGTGGAAGTCAGGGGAATGGACGTGGGAAAATCAAAGACGATTTCCGCATCAAAAAAGATGAAGAACAAACTGTCTCAGGGCAATAAGGCGAAGCCTTTGATTAAAGATTCCCGGAAAGTATATATTGATCCTACGGTTACATCCAAAGAAGAGGCGGAATACAGGGCCGGTTATCTGGCGGAAGACATTTCCTATCGTCTGGGGACGCTGGAGGCGGAATTCATCGGACTTCCGGAGCTGACACCGGGCCGGTTCCTGAAAATCAGGTCTCTTGGCAAAGCAGTGTCCAACACATTTTATCTGGTTACGGTGCGGCACATCATGGATGATAGAGGATATCTTACCAGAGTGACGGGAAAGACGGCAGGAATGGAAACGGAAGGGGTATAAAGACATGGGTCTGTTCGATGTCATTGACGATATTGCAGAAAAGCAGGTATTGAAGACGGATACGGGTGACAACCGGATTTTTGGAGTTTTAATCGGACAGGTTGTCAAAAATTATGATGAGGATATGCCGGGCAGAGTCTGTGTTGCGGTGCCTGTAAGAGATCAGAATGCGAATGAACTTCAGTGGGCCAGAGTTGCCATGCCCTCTGGAGGAAGCAGCTGGGGACATTATTTTCTGCCGGAAGCAGGAGATCAGGTGCTTCTGGCGTTTGAGCAGGGAAGTATTGAGAAACCTTATGTCATCGGCTGTATTCCGAAAGACAGCGATCAGATATTGAAAAAGTCTGTGGACGCAGACAATCAGTACAAGAAAATAGTGACGAAATACGGAAATACCATTTACTTTGAAGACAACAGAGAAGGAGAAGGGGATAAGGATAAGATTCATATCATCACAGCCAAAAACGGACACCGCATTGAACTGGACAATGAAAAGCATGAGATTCTTCTGTCGGACCGGGAAGGGAAAAATCAGGTTCGAATGAAGACAGAAGACGGACAGATGGAGATTACAGCGGAAAAAAAACTGACGGTCAAAGTGGGGGATAATATTGAGCTGATTCTTAACGGAGGAAACGGAGCCGTGCAGTTAAAGGCATCCAAATTAAAGATAGAAACAAGCGGGAATATTAACATGGAAGCTAAAGGAGCCATGAAATTACAGTCAGGCAATGTGTCTGTAGAGGCGAATGCCGCTTTGAAACTGAACAGCAGCGGGCTGGCCAGCCTGGCGGGAACGCCGGTAAAACTGGGATAAAAAAAAATGGGAGTGAGAATATGTCGGGAGACAGTTTTTTGGGAACGGGGATGAAGTTTCCGCCGCAGATCAATCCGGCAACGGGGCGGTTTGTGGTTTCTTCGGCGGAAGAGAGCGTAAAGGAATCAGTTTACCTGATCCTGATGACACAGAGGACGGAGCGGTTTCTGCGCCCTGATTTTGGGAGTGATCTGATGTCTTATACGTTTATGGATATTAACAGTACTTCCGTGAATATGATGGTACGCTCTCTGACGGAGCAGATTTTATCCCATGAGCCGAGAGTTGGCCATGTGACGATTACCACGGATGAAAGAATCCGGGACGGATGTCTCCTGGTAAATATTGATTATGTGATCAGAAGCAGCAATATAAGAGATAATCTGGTATTTCCGTTTTATTTGAACGTGTCACCTGAGGAAGAAGCATATGAACCGGAACAGTATGAAGCAGAAGAATGGGAATGAATGGAATATAGACAGCCGGACGGCCCGGGACATTGAAGACCGGATAGAAGAACTGGCGGCTTCTTATGTGCCTGAGTGGCATTTTGACCGGGAGAATCCGGATATTGGTTCGGTAATCGGGAAAATATTTGCCGGACAGATGGAAGGAAATATCGGAAGGCTCAATCAGGTCCTTGCACGTTACCACACGGAGTTTGTAAATCTGCTGGGGATCTCACTGCTGCCGGCAAAACCGGCGGGTGCTACTGTGCTTCTTGGACTTGTTCAGGACACGATACCAGGTGTGCAGGTACAGAAAGGGACCCGGTTTCTGGCAGACACGGATGACGAAGAGGATCAGGTTATTTTCGAGACGGAGCATAATCTGTATGTGACCGGCGCCTCGCTGGATTACGCGTTTATGACTCTGCAAAAAGACGGAAGCGTTCTTCCTCTGAAGGGAAGCTTTTCCGCTCCCGGGATTGTAGAAGAGGAAGCGCGGGAATATGAAGAAGCCGAAGAACAGGAACTGGGGAATTTTCGCCTGTTTGGCAGCGGACCGGATCCGGTCGGCCAGAATACACTTCTGTTTTATCATTCCGTGGCATTGGATGTGGAGAATAATCCTGTCTATGTGAAGATAGCGGGAAATGAAGCGCTGGTGCGGAAGATTGAAGAGGGCGCCTGTGAAATCCGGTATTACACGGATGAAGGACTGCTTCCGGTTGAATCTGTAAAAGTACAGCCGGACGGGGAGACGCTGGTCCTGAAAAAGAAAAAGAGGAATGTGAAAATCCGTCTGAGGGAACAGGAGTATGCTCTTCTGGCAATCAAAGCGCTGGAGCCGGTTATGGAAAATGAAACCGTATCGGCAATCGAAGTGTCCTCTTCCGGCAGGCCGGTTTCGGCAGATGCGGTAAATAACGGAAGTACGGATTTTGACGCGGAATCGTTTGATCTGTTTGGGGATACGCTGTCACTGTTTCAGGAATGTTATATCGGTCATCAGGATTATTTCGCGAAAGCCGGGGCAGTGGTCAGTCTTACCTTTGATCTTTCCTGCAAAGAACATCGGATCATGAACAGTGTACAGGGAGAGGACAACAGCCTGAAGATCATCAAAAAAAAGCCGAAAGTGATCTGGGTAGATTCGGCGGCGGATGCCTGGGCTGAAGAGATATCTTTTGAATATTATAATGGCATCGGATGGAAAAAGCTTGTCTGTATGCAGGAAATCAGAAATCTGTTTATGGGAGATCAGGGAGGAAAATATACGATATCCTTTCACTGTCCGGACGACTGGCAGGAGACGGAAGCCGGAGCCTATCAGGGAAGATGTATCCGGATCAGGCTTTTAAAATCGGATAATTGTTATATGCGTCCATGTATCCACCATTATCCGCATATTGAACATCTGGAAGTGTCATTTTCTTATGAAGGCCGCTATATGGAGGCGCAACATCTGATTTCCATAGCAGGGACCAGAAGGCTGGAACTGACGAAAAAGATCAAGGAAGGCAGGCCGTTTACCGTGTTTTTCCAAAGCATGTACAGGGAAGATGCACTGTATCTGGGATTCCGGAGAAAAATGGAATCAGGGCCTGTGAGCCTGTTTTTTCTGCTGGAAGACGGTATTCGTTATGAAGGAATCAGGTGCCGGTATGAATACAGTACAGGGAAGGGGTTTAAGCAGATGAAGGTTCTGGATCATACGGCGGATATGTCCAGAACAGGAACAGTCATGTTTATGCCCCAGCCCGATATGCATGCAGTAGAACTGGAGGGAAAGACCGCATACTGGATTCGGATCAGCCGGATTCCCGAAGAACATGACATTTGTGAGAATACGCTGCCGTTTGTGAAACGAATCTGCCTCAATGCAGTACAGGTGTCCAACGTGGAAACCAGAGAGGAAGAAGATTTTTATCTGGAAGAATCCGGTCCCAATCTGACAATCCGGCTGGGTGTTTCCGACATTCTGGACACAGAGTTATGGGTAAATGAGACCAGGGAACATACAAAGGCACAGATGCTGCGTCTGATGCAGGAGGAAAAAGAAGGAGTCCGGGCAGAATATGATATTCTGGGAAATATATCTTCTTTTTACGTAAAATGGCAGGAAACAGACCGGCTGGATGAGGCGCCGCACAGACGGTGCTATATGCTGGATCGTATGAACGGTCTTCTGGTCTTTGGGGACGGAATCCGTACCGGTCTGCCCGCGGTGCTGGATGATGTGGCTTTTAAAGTGAAGATTCGATGCTGCAGAGGAGAGAGGGGAAATGTAGGCGCCGGCCGTATCCGTGAAGCTATGGGGAACCTGATGTTCATCGATCAGATCTTTAATCCGGTGAAAGCGTGCGGGGGAAGCAGTATGGAAAGCATGGACCGTGCGCTTCAAAGAGGGGCCAATATGCTGCGTTCGCGCAGGCGGCTTATATCAACGGGGGATTATGAGCAGGAAATTTTGAGTTTTTCAGACGCTGTTCACAGGGTTCGCGCCGTAGCGGGGAGGATGATTGACGGCACTTTTCGGGAACATGCGCTTACCTTTGTGATTCTCTTAAAGGATTTTAAAGCCGGCTCCGGTTCGTTTCATAATGTAACAGGTATGCTGCAGAAACATTTGCTGGAGAGTTGTGAGCTGTCTATTGCCCGGGAAGATCTTTTTATTGTAGAGCCTGTGTTTGCGGCAGTCGATGTGGATGTCTGGGCGGAAGTTGTGCATATGGATGATGGCTTTGAGGTTCAGAATCTTCTGCAGGAGTCGCTGGAAAGGTATCTGGATCCGGTCGGCGGACAGAATGGCCAGGGCTGGGAGTTCGGTGTTCTGCCCAGACGATCGCAGATATTAATGAAACTGAATGTGCTCAAAAGCAAAGCTGTGATCAGGAAACTGGTAGTTACCGTCCGGTATACGGATCAGACCGGGACACATGAAACAGATCTCTCGGATATGGAGGGGGATCCGTACCGGATCTGCTGCAGCGGAAGACATCGGGTGAACATTATGCTTTCGGAAAGATAGATACGGCAGGGGGGACATATATGCTGAATAATCCCAATCAGGATGAAAGAACTTATGAAGAACTGATAACGGAAGCGCTGATGCAGATTCCGTTCTATTCGGAAGAATGGACTAATTTTAACCCGTCTGATCCGGGGATTACGATTCTTGAGAATCTGACGGCTTTTGAAGTCCTTCAGCAGAGCCGTATCCATGAGATCACACCGTCTATTCTGAGGATGCTGCTGAAGCTGGCGGGGTTTGAAGGCGCGGGAGGAAAGTGCGCCCGGCTCCTTCTGGCTGCAGAAAACCTGAAGGAACCGCTTCATCTGCCGGCCAACCAGAAATTCAGGCTTGGTGACCTGTGTTTTGAGACGAAGCGGAGCATCCGGCTTGGGACCTGTCATCTGGAAGGGGTCTATGGATTTTCAAAGAAACAGGTACAGAACTGTTCCTTCCTTCTTGACAGGGAAGTCCGGGTACCGGCATATGTTTTTGGAGAGCAACCTGCAGAGGGATGCAGCCTGTTATTTACCATGAATGCACTTCCGGAGCCGGGAGAGGAAATCATTTTTTATGTGACAGTGGCCGATCGGCATAACCGAAATCCGTTTGGAGAAAAAGGAGACAGTACTTTTGCTGAGATCTGTTGGGAATGCTATACGGATCAGGGATATGCAGAGATGCATGTCCGGGACGATACAGGAGGGTTTCTGGTCAGCGGCGAGATTCGGATGCGTCTTCCGAATGCCGGTGCGGCACCGTGCCCGGATGCGCCGGACGGAGGCTTTGCAGTTCGGGCCACGCTTGTAAGAGCCGATTATGACGTGAGGCCAAAACTGGTGCAGGTGGACGGATTCTTATTTGAGGCATGGCAGAAGGAGACGCTGTCTTCCTGCCATACATTCAACCGGATGACATCTGCAGGACTGGCCGCCGGTCTTGTGAGGGAGGGCTATGTAACCGTATTCTGCAAAGAAGAAAAGGGCGCATCTTATAAGAAATATGAACCCTGTCCCATACAGGGGAAAAAAGGAAGATTTTATGAGACAAAGGAAAGCGGCGACGGACAGGTAATCTGGTATTTTGACCGTAAAAAATATGGGTTCGGGCCGGCGAAAGTGAAAAATGCGATTAAAATCGTAGTGTATAACGAGGATATGATGCGGAAATATTCTCTGGGGACCGTTCAGGGATATGATCATCAGATGATCCGTCTGCCGGCCGGACATCTGGCGGCGGAGTCTTTTTGTATCATTGCGGAACGAACGGACAGCAGAGGAGAAAAAATCTATGATTTTGTACGTCCGGGACGTTATGGGGAAAATGATCTAAGCTATGACCTGTATGAAAATGAGGGAATGGTCGTCATAGAAGATGCCGGAGATTATATCGGCGCCTCTCTGTATGCAGGAGCTTTTGCCGTCATGAGAGGAGCGGAAGGAAACATCCGTGCGGGTAACCGGCTGGAAGCCGCAGGAATCGATTCGTCCATTCTGTTTTATAATCCGAAACCGGGAACCGGAGGCCGTTTTCGGGAGAGCCTGGAGGAGGTGAAAAAACGCTTTCTCAGGGATCTGAACAGTCCCGGTGTGGCGGTAACGGCTGCGGATTATGAGAGACTGGTACTGGAAACGCCGAAACTGTGTATACAGAAAGTGCGGGCGTACAGAAAGGAAAGCGGCAATACGGTTCGTATAGCAGTGATGCCGGGGACGGATGAGGAATTTCCCGAACTGTCAGAGGTTTACCGGCGGGCCATTGAAAAGCAGCTGGAGGCAAGGCGGCTTTTGACAACCAGAATTGAGATTATGCCGCCGGTGTACACGCCGGTGGACGTACGCGGCACGGTTTATGTGAAACGGCAGTACGAGAACAGTCTGGGGCAGATTGAAGAAGTCATAAAAAAACAGATTGATTATATTCATTCAGACAAAAAGTTTGGGGAGATACTGAAATTCGATCAGGTCTTTCATGAAATTGAGTCGCTGGATTGTGTGGAATTTATATATGATCTGTCTTTCTGTCCCAGGAATCCCACTCTGGCGAGACTGGTGGAAGCAGATATTATTCCAAATGAAAACTGTCTTTGTTATGCAGGAAATATCGTACTGCAGACAGGATAGACAGCTGAAAGGAGGCGGGAAAAGTGGCAGGCGCTTCTTATTCTATTAAAAAAAACCGTATACAGAAAGGATGGTACCCGGGATTTGTGCTGGAAGAAGACGGAACATTGTCTGCGAATAAGAAGGAGTCAGTGCATATTCTGTATCTGCGTGCAGTTGACAGCGGAAGATCGGACGCTTCCTGGGGCAGACTTCGGTTCCAGGCATTCTGTCCGGAGAACATGGTGTTTTATGTGTATGCGGCGGCGTTTAATGAGGAATCTTTTTATCGGCAGGAGCAGCCGGTCAGGATTGAAGATTTTCTGTGTGACTGCCGGGAATCCCACATGATCAAACGTCAGTTTATGAGGCAGGCAGGGTTTCGCAAATTTATTAATCAGAAGGATATTCTTCTGTATGATCTGCATGGAAGATATCTTTATCTGGTGATGGAAGTGGTCGGGGAGGGAGTATTTTCCATGACCGGTATGCGGGTTGATCAGCAGGGAGATCATTTTATGAATACGTTTCCGGAAATATACCGGGAAGAAGGTAGCTTTTTTCACCGCTATCTGTCTGTGTTCTCCAGTATTTATCAGGATTTTCAGGAAAACATGGAAGATCTTCCGAAGCTTCTTGACCTGGACTGCTGTCCGGTTCAGCTTCTTCCCGTTTATGGAAAATGGCTGGGTCTTGATACAGGAGACGATTTTCTGGAAGAGCGGATACTGCGCGCGCTGGTGAAGGAAGCGTATGAACTGAACAGGATCAAAGGCACCAGAAAAGCGCTGGAACGAATTGCAGAGATTGTTCTTGAAAAAGAGGTACAGATACTGGAGCGGAATGTAATGGGGAGTTATATATTGCAGGAAGAACAGGAACTGATGAACCGTCTGTACG
>Ga0137306_103881_pt1 | contig 10717 bp, 14 predicted proteins | sample Inofroosms_March_FD_97187 | JGI IMG/M metagenome (GOLD analysis project Ga0137306, IMG submission 97187) | Mouse cecal microbial communities from Vienna, Austria - N-Acetylneuraminic and N-Acetylglucosamine D2O microcosms_March | ecosystem: Host-associated > Mammals > Digestive system > Large... | reverse complement strand
AGGAAGTGCGTCCTGGCGTATACCTGGACGGCGCCCATAACAACGCAGGGATTGAGAAATTTTTGGAAGCAGTGGAGCAGGTTACAGGGGACTCTGCTGTTTTGTTGTTTTCCATGGTGCAGGAAAAGGATTATGCCCATGCTGCCAGGCGGCTGATTGGAAGCGGCAGGTGGGAAGAGGTTATCGTGACCGCCGTACCAGGCGCCCGGGGCGTCCCATGCAGGGTATTGGCGGAAGCGTTCCGTAAGGCAGCAAGGGAGCAGGAGGGGCGGCCTAATATGTGGCTGGGAAAAAGGACAGTCAAGATAACGGAAGTTGAAGCGCCGGCGGATGCATTTGCCTATGCGCAGAAGGTAAAAAAACCGGGACAGGCATTGTTTTGCGCAGGATCGCTGTATTTGATTGGTGAATTGGAAAGGATTGCAGGAGGTATGCAGAAATGATTGATTTTGAAGAAGAATTGAAGAGGTTTAAGCCCAGCCTGGAGGTAGAGGAGGCAGAGGATGCCATATATGACAGAGACCTGACGGATATGACGGACATTATGCAGGAAATTTTCAAAGAGGCCAGGAAACAGCATTAGTGGCTGCTGATGGATAAGGAACGGCAGCAAAGTAACTTATACATCTTGGCTTGTCTATAAGGAAGGAACTCTTATGAACGCTTACAATAAAATTATCGCTATGTCCAATGCATTATATAATGATGGGTTGGAAAAGGCAAAAGTGCGTGACCTCTCTGGCGCCGTGCAGTCTTTGCGGAAAAGCCTGCGTTATGATAAAGGCAATATCCCGGCCAGGAACCTGCTGGGGCTGGTCTATTTTGAAATGGGGGAGGCCGTGGACGCCCTGAGCGAGTGGGTCATCAGCCGCAGCCTTCAGCCGAAGGGCAACCTGGCGGAGCATTATCTGGAGGAAATCCAATCCAACCGTTCCCGTCTGAGTACCATTAACCAGACGATCAAGAAATACAACCAGGCGCTGCAGTACTGTTATCAGGGAAGCCATGACCTGGCGATTATACAGCTGAAAAAGGTACTGAACATGAACGCTAAGCTAATCAAGGGCTATCAGCTGCTGGCGCTGCTCTATATGGAGGAGGGGAAGTACGGGCATGCCAGGAAGGAACTGCGCACGGCGGCGGAGATTGACAACGGCAATCTTCTGACCTTGCGCTATCTGCGGGAGGCAGAGCAGAAGCTGGGGGAGGAAGCCCATGCAGCCAAAGAGGGCAAGAAGGATAAGAAGAAAAAAGCCATGTCCTACCAGAGCGGGAATGATGTGATTATCCAGCCAACCAATGTCAGGGATTTTACCCCACTGACGATCATTATTAACCTGGCGGTCGGCGTGGGTCTGGGGATGCTGATTACCTGGTTCCTGATTCTTCCGGCGATCCAGCAGGACAAGGTGGCGGACGCCAAGAAGGCAGAGGTAGAGGCAAGCGATGCACTTGTGGAACGCAACCAGGAGATTAAGGCCTTGGAGAGCAAGATTAAGGGGCTTGAGGATACGATTGAGCAGATGAAGGGGGATTCCGCGGACGCCCAGAAAGTCGTGGACAATTATGAGGCATTCTTAAAGGTCTATGCGGCATTTGCCCAGCAGAATATCTTAGAGGCAGGGGATACCATGGAGGGGATTGACGTAAACCTGCTGGGGGCACAGGGCAGGGCAAGCTACCAGGCGCTGAAGGCCCAGGTGGATGAACAGTATACGGAGGTAGTCTATAAGCAGGCAGAGGAAGATTATAATGCACAGAGGTATGCGGAAGCAGTTACCGGGCTGGAGAAAGTTGTGGCGGCAGAGGAGGATTATAATGATGGTTACGCGATTTATTATCTGGCCAATTCCTACCGTGAGACAGGGGATATGGTGAATGCCAAGAAATATTACCAGCGGATGGTAGAACTGCATCCAGGCACACAGCGCGCCGGCCGCTCACAGCAGTATCTGAACCAGATGGAGCAGCAGGGGCAGCCATAAAGACATAGAAGTACGAATGACATCATAGTGTGGCGGCACAGTGATATCTGACGAAACATTGCAGGATATCAACGTGCTGCCGCACAGGGAATATGGTGTCTTTTTTATGCTCTTTTGTGCGTTCTTTAGCGGACGGTATACAAGTACATAGGCTTTTTGGTTTGTAGAATAAGTATGGAGGGATTTTTATGGAATATAGGTTTGAAAAAGAATATGGGTGCCTGATCCTGCGGATGCCAGAAGAACTGGATCATCATCAGGCCGAGATCTTCAAGGAAGAGGCAGACAGCCTGATTCTGAAATATCCGGTGCATAGCCTGATTTTTGATTTTGCGGATACGCAGTTTATGGACAGCTCAGGCATCGGCATGATCATTGGCAGGTGCAAGAATGTGCGTTTCTCCGGCGGATATGTGAAGGCAGTAAATTTATGCGGGCAGTTGGAGAGGATTTTCCGTCTGTCGGGGCTGAAGAAGATTATTGAAGTAGAGTGAGAAGGAGGGAGGCTTCTATGGAAGGATTCTGCAATAAAATGAAGATGGAATTTCTGGCGGACTCGTCAAATGAAGGGTTTGCCAGGGTGGCGGTGGGGGCATTTGTAGCCGGCCTCGACCCAACGGTGGACGAGCTGGCGGATATTAAGACGGCCGTCAGCGAGGCGGTGACGAACTGCATTATCCATGGCTACGAACAGAAGGAGGGCAATATCTGGATACAGTGCAGTATTTTGGGGCGGGTGGTGGAGATTTCCGTTACCGACACCGGCAAGGGGATCAAGGATATTGCCTTGGCCAGGGAGCCGCTGTTCACCACCAAGCCGGAGCTGGAGCGCTCTGGCATGGGGTTTGCTTTTATGGAATCCTTTATGGATGAGGTGGAGGTTGTGTCTGAACCATGGAAGGGAACCTGCGTCACGATGCGTAAGGCCATTGGGGGAAATGCAGATTTGCAGGGGCAGAACCATGGATAAACAGATCAAAATCCTTCTGCAAGAGGCCAAAAATGGCAATAAATCAGCCAGGGACGACATGGTACAGAAGAATATGGGGCTGGTGTGGAGCATTGTACACCGTTTTGCAAACCGTGGGCATGAGCTGGAAGACTTGTTCCAGGTGGGGAGCATTGGCCTGATGAAAGCAATTGATAAATTTGACACATCCTTTGATGTGAAATTCTCAACCTATGCCGTTCCCATGATTACGGGGGAAATCAAACGTTTCCTGCGGGATGACGGCATGATTAAGGTGAGCAGGAGCCTCAAGGAGAGCGGCGCCAAAATGAAGCAGGCCAGGGAGAAGCTGCAGGCAGTGTACGGGCGCGAGCCTACGCTGCAGGAGATTTCCGAAGAAACAGGCCTGTCGCGGGAAGAAATTGTCATGGCCTTAGAGGCCAATGGAGAAATTGAGTCCATAGACCGTTCCTATACCCCTGGGGACGGCAAGGAAACGAGCCTGGCAGACCGCCTGCCTCAGGAAAAGGACAGCCATGAAAAGCTGCTCAACCATATGCTGCTGGAACAGCTCCTGGCCGGGTTGGGAGATACCGAACGGCGCCTGATTGAGCTGCGCTATTTTGGGGAAAGGACACAGATGCAGGTGGCCGCAGAGCTTGGCATCAGCCAGGTACAGGTGAGCCGTTTGGAGAAGAAAATCCTGCTGGGCATGCGCAGCAGGATATAAGGATAGTAAAAAAGGATTCCCGATGGGTTTTCCTAGTGAGATAAAAAGGGCTGCCGCCCATGCATCCTTCTATGTAACTACAGGTACAGGATACAGTCTGTGCGGCAGCCCTTTCCCTCCTTTGGGCAGGAGCCTAATCTAAATCTATGGTTCCATAAGGAGACGGGCTTCCATAACTGTCGTCCACATTGACGCTGCTACGTGCATATTCCTCCCGCAGGGTGAATTTTGCCACCAGGTTCTTGAGGATATCAGCCTGGCTGGAAAGTTCTTCGCTGGTAGCTGCGCTTTCCTCGGCAGTAGCAGAGTTTGTCTGTACTACGCTGGAAATCTGGTTGATGCCGACGGTTACCTGCTCAATGGCGCTTGCCTGTTCCTCAGCGGCGTCTGCAATCTGCTCCACATTGGAGGAAGCCATGCGTACCTGGTCTACGACCTTTGCTAAGGACTGTGCCGTGGAGTTGGCAATCTGTGTGCCGCGTGCCACAGCCTTGATAGAGCTTTCGATTAATTCTGCAGTGTCCTTGGAGGCTGCAGAACTCTTGCTGGCAAGGTTCCGTACTTCGTCTGCGACAACCGCAAAGCCTTTGCCTGCGATGCCTGCCCGGGATGCTTCCACGGCTGCGTTAAGGGCCAAAATGTTCGTCTGGAAAGCAATATCCTCAATGGTTTTGATAATGTTGCCAATTTCATTGGACTTGTCTGTGATTTCCTCCATGGCGGCCATCATGTTTTCCATCTGCTGGTTGCATTCGGCTGCTTCATTGCCAGCCATGCTGGACTGGTCTCTGGCAGTGGAGGCATTGTCTGCCGTTTCCTTTACCTGGTTTGAGATGCCTGTGATGGTGGTTGCCAGCTCTTCTACAGCGGAAGCCTGCTCGGTTGCTCCCTGGGAAAGAGCCTGCGCTCCGTCAGATACTTGTTCTGAACCAGAGGCTACCAGGTCTGCACTCTGATTAATCTGGCCTAAGGTAATGCTTAAATCGCGGTTGAGCTTGCGGATGGATTCTAGCAGGCTCTGGCAATTGCCAACATAGCGCTCCTCTGCCTTGGTGCGGACGTCAAAATTGCCGTCTGCCATTTCGCTTAAGATCATGGAAGCATCTGAAATCACATCATCCAGAATGCCGGCCATGTTACGGAAGGAATCTGCCAGGCTTCCCAGTTCATCCCGGGACTTATAATTGACGGTGATGTCAAAGTTCCCGCGTACAATCTTGTCTGCCGACTCTTCCAGCTCGCGCAGCGGCTTGGTGATGGCTCTGGTAAGGTAGGTGGAAAGCAGTAAGGTGAGTACCAATGCCAGCCCGGCCATACTCAGCTGCAGGACGACCAGCGTACTCTGCATTTTTGTAGTCTTCTGGTAATCTGTCTCGGCGCTTGCCTCCGCGGATTCGCTAATCTGGATCAGCGTATTGACTGCCTTCTCTACAAGCGGCTGGTATTTGTTCAATACTATTTCCTGGGCCTTCTGCAAATCTTTGTTGGAGGTTTCGAGGACGGTCTGCTGCATCGATACGGCTTCCTGCACATTTTCGGCAAAACTGTCCAGCAGCGCCTGGTCGCCAGTGAAATTCTCAAACAGCCAGGAGGCGTTTTCCTCCAGCAAGGTCAGTTCCTTTTGCATGTCTTCCGAGTAGGTCTTGCTCTTTTCTGCATCATTTTCCATTGTAATGAAAGATATATCCTTTACAATAATCTGCAGCCCGCGGCGCATACTCATAACTTTATTGGTAATCTGATAACCAACATTATAAAATTCCGAGTACCTATCCGCATTTTCTGTCAGCCCCATGATTGCGGTTGCAACCGTGATGCAGAAAAACAGAATGATGAGCATGAATGTTACCAATAGCTTAGTCCTGATTTTTAAGTTTTTCATTTGGAATCCCCCTGTGTTTCTTCATGGGCGGCAGCAGTCCGTTGGGAATGTGGCCCTGGCTTCCCAGGGAAGGCAGGCTGCCCATGGTTGTAAAGGTGTTTTGTTTTGCAGGTACACCTTAGATTATAATAGAATATTCGCAATCTGTCCACTATATTCTGCCATAGAATGAAGATTTCGTTTGAATAAAATTTGGATGGAATGGAATACTATTGCCAAAGCTGGAAAAGGAAGTGAGCATATGAAATATCGTACTATTTATAGGATTTGCCTGTTCGCAGTCATTATCCTTACCCTGGCAGGGGGAATTTTTTACTATGTAAATTATGTGCAGCAGCAAGATACCGTGACAGAGGGGACTCTGGTAAAGGAAAGGCAAAAGCCAGGGGCAGCAAAGGAGGCTCTGGGAGGGAATTGTGCGCCAGGGGCGGCTGCAGGCTGTGTGCAGGCCTCTGCGTAGGGAAAGGAGGAAACGATGGCGGCAGATACCGTATACTTGAAAATAGAGCAGAATGTGCTGGTACGCGAGCCTTCTGTCACCTTAAAAGACATTGCCAAAATAACCTCCACAAACCGTCCGCTGCTCAATAAGCTGAAGCAGATCAAGGTCTATACGTTCCACACGCCTGCAAACCAGAACAAAAAGAAAAAGCAGGTGGAGGTATTTTCTGTCCTCAAAATTATTGAGCTGATTGGCCAGGAATTTCCCAGTGTGGAAATCCAGAATATCGGGGAGAAGGACTTTGTCTTAGAATATGCGCCTATGGATGAAATTATGTGGGTGCAGTACCTAAAGACAGCAATCTTATGCATCCTGGTGTTTTTCGGATCGGCATTTACGATTATGACATTTGACAATGACGTGGGCGTGGGGGAGGTCTTTGCAGACTTCTACCAGCAGGTCATGGGCACGGAGTCCGATGGCTTTACTGTGCTGGAGATCTGCTACTCCATCGGACTGTTCCTGGGCATTATGATTTTCTTTAATCATATGGGGCACAAGAAGATCACTCATGACCCCACGCCGATCCAGGTGGAGATGCGCACCTATGAAAAGGATGTGGATACCACCTTTATAGAAAACTGCGGCAGAAAAGGGAACAGCAACGATGTGGAATGAAAAATAGTGTGGATAAAAGGTGAAAGGAAACGGCAGGATGTGGTTAAAACAAGTATTTTTAGGATTTATTGGGCTGGCCAGCGGCGCCGCCATTTCGGCGGGAGTCTTCAGCTTTATTATTTCCATTGGGGTCGTCCCCCGCATCATTGGCAAAAGCCGTACGGCGTTCGATATTATGGCTTATGAAAATGCAGTCCTGCTGGGCGGGACGGCCGGGAACCTGATGGCGCTGTTCTCCATTCAGGTGCCGCTGGGGATTACAGCAGTGATTGCGTTTGGCCTTTCTGCTGGGATATTTACCGGCTGCCTGTCCGTGGCGCTGGCCGAAATCCTCAATACCTTTCCTATTATGTTCCGCCGCCTGGGCATTAAGGAAGGGCTAAGCTGGATCCTGTTCTTCATGGCTCTGGGCAAGGCGGCAGGGGCGCTGTATTTTTATACCAACCATATGCAGAAGATGTAGGGGGACAGAGGAAGCGGGCAGTATTGCCAGAATGGGGATAAGGAAGGCATAGGGGTGCAAAACGGAGGAAAGCAGAATGGAACAGGAAACAATGGAACAGAAAACGCTGAAACAGAAAACCATGAAACAGGAAACAATGGAACAGGAAACCTTGGAGCAGAAGGAAAAAAAGAAGCAGGAATATAATGAGTATGTGAAACAGGTCACGCCCACCCATTCGCTGCCAGCGAATATGGCAAAGGCCTTCTTGACAGGAGGGGCCATCTGTGTGCTGGGGCAGTTTATCCTGAATACGGCGATGAATGCCTGCAGTTTAGATAAGGACACGGCAGGGAGCTGGTGCAGCATGCTGCTGGTGCTTCTGAGCGTGCTGCTGACGGGGCTTAATATTTACCCTTCCGTGGCAAACTGGGGAGGGGCAGGCGCACTGGTGCCGATTACCGGCTTTGCCAATTCGGTGGCCGCGCCGGCGATTGAGTTTCAGAAGGAGGGGCAGGTCTTTGGGATTGGGTGCAAGATCTTCACCATTGCAGGGCCGGTGATTTTGTATGGGATCTTTACAAGCTGGGTGTTGGGGCTATTGTACTGGGTCGGGAAGATATTGGGAGTTTTTTAAAAGGTGAAAAATGATATTGAAGCAGAATTTGTGTCAGGAACAGGTTAGCGAATGAAATGATTTGCTAGCCTGTTTTATATTGTACTTTTGGCTTTTTTCCAATGGAATATGGATATATTGAAAAGCAGCTTACTTTTGAGGCAGGTAGTTACAGAAAAGGGAGAAAACATAAGATGGCGGTCAAAAAGACATAATTATACAGTTCTCTATGGGCGAGCTGTGATGTGTTGCGAGGAGGCATGGATGCATCACAATATAAAGATTATGTGCTCACATTATTGTTCATGAAGTATGTTGCGGGCAAGTATAAAGGACAGAAAATACGAACAGGGATCCGGATAAAAGAACAATAAGCAGGCTCGTTTTTGACATAAAGCAGGCCTAGTATAACGTTCGCCAAATAACTGGACTTTTTAATTGGTAGTGTATCTACAATGACTTCCTCTGATACATTGATATCACCGAGATTGTATTTCTAGTGGAATACCACTGGCTCTGCGTTGATTTCATTAAAATATAGATAGATGCGATCCGCCAACTCTGCTTTGGATTTGACACGTATTCCCCGGAGCATCTGTTTTGTCATTTTGCTAAAGAAACCTTCAACCATGTTTAACCAGGAGCCATGCTTCGGAGTGAATACAAACTCGAATCTCCCAGGCACTGTACCAAGATACTTCCTTGTCTCTTCGGAGGTGTGGACTTTGAGATTGTCAAGCACGATACGGATTTTTTCGCCCTTTGGATATTTGTTGTCAACTGGTTTCTGACAGGCAGTATTGATGATCCATGCTGTTTCATCATCCGTGATTTCAGCACTGCGCCCACGGCCCGGGGCATCAAACAAAGCATTTTCCAAACTGTCTTCTTTTTTTAGGCAGAGCATGACGCTCTTGCGGGTTGCCCCCGACTTTATCGGCAACGTCGTCAATAGAGCAGCCATCTGCTTTCAAAAGCAGGATACGGGAACGGTTTACAGTTTGAGTCTGAATCGTACGGGCACGAGTTTGGGTTTCGAGGTATTCGCGGCCTTCCGCGGTAAGATTGATAATATATGGTTTTCTTCCCATAAGTACAATGCATCCATCAGTTGATAGGTACATTGCACCATAGAGCAGGAAAATAATCCAGTTATTTAAAAATCATTATACTAGATTGAGCCAACCATTGAAAGTCGGGTTTATTCTGGATATATGTTTTATATTTTAATGCTACATTTCCATTGCTTTTACTACATTATTGTGATATGCTGTATAAGCATGAAGGGATGGTGATGTATGAAAACCTTTAGTGTTAAAGAAATTGCGGAGATGTTAAATATGAATCCAGAGACTGTAAGGCGGTGGATACGGTCAGGAAAGTTGGAAGCAATTCGGGATTCTCGCAAGGAAGGGAATATTGTAACTGAACAGATGCTTAACGCGTTTCTTAAGTCCTCCCCTAAGTATGCAGGTGTGTTTATGGCATCAACGGCCATGTCACCCATTGCAGGTCTTGGTGTGATGACGGTTTCGCTTTTAACTGGACTGATCGCACAGCAATATGTAAAAAATGAAAATGAGAAAAACGCAAAAGTAAATACGACTGAAATAAAAAAACTTTTGATATCTGAGATTAAAAAAAGAACACAAGCCATTAGAAGAAAGGAGGAAGCAATACGACAGCTTCAGAGTGAGATAGAGGTTGAACAAGCTGGGATTGAGGAGGCTTGGCGATTGATTAAAGAAATGGATGCGCAGACAGAACAGGTAAAGGAAGGAGAAAATTGATTATGGCATGGGATTATGCAGAATTATCAAAAGCGGCAAAAGAGGCAGGTGGTCCAGAAAAATATATGAATCTTTTGGTTGAGTCTGGTAAGAACACTGGCCATAAAGAAATGCTTCCTTTAATTGGTATAGCAGTTGGCATAGGTGCATTGGGATATGCTGGGATTAGTAGATTGGTAAAGTTCTTTAAGAAAAAGGAACAAATATCTCCTGAAGCAGTGGAGGCTGCAAAAAAGGAACTAATCCAAGGAATAAAGGAATATGATGCTGCACATCAAGAACCAGAGACAGTGGTTGACATCGGCGATTTAGACGGGTAGGCAGAGAAATTGGCTTGCTCGGAAACATTCCAGGCGGATTAGTATCTGCTTTTGATGGAAACGATATTACATAGTATTGTAATGGCTGCAACTTAGATCTAAATAATCAGCCTGGATTTAATATAGATTCAGGAACATCGGAATGCGCCGAGTGTAGGTACGAAAATGATGTGACAAGTAGCAATGTTTAATCAAGCGAGGAAGATTACCAGGAACAAATGCGAAATCCAGGATGTCCTTCGGGTGGAGGGATAGTACGTGGAGATGCTCCTGATGCAACATACTGGTTCGCTTGCGCTTCTTGTGGAGAATGTCTTTACTTTGAGGACAGAAAGTTAATAAGTTTTTTGATAGGAGCCGTCAGAAGAGTATCAGAACTGCGGCTTAATAGCTTTACTAAGAAGTACATCAAGAATATGATTGCAAGAATTATCGGATACATAGAAGAGCAAACTGGCATAGCATTCAATTATTACAATTACATGAATACGCAAACAAAGAACTCGTTTGAAATAGAACATATCATTACTGATTATTGTGAATGGTTTACAGATGAATATGCAGATAGAGAAGAGTTCAAAAGATGGCGAAATTATTTCGTTGCATTATTGTTTTAACATAAGAGCATTAATGCAAGCTTGAATGATTCCAGGTATGATTCCAAGCTTTCCAAATACTGTTCTAATGAAGGAAATATATACACAGAATCACTGGGTGAGCAGGCTTATCAAAACAATCCGAAGTTCAAAAAATTTATTTAAGATCACAATTTGAAATTTAAGGCATACAAGAAGTTTGGAAAGACGGAAACAACAGAGAGAATATAATTGTTGGTTCAGCTGGTTGATTTAGTGTGGAATGCTGAAATGTTCTTATAAATTGC
>Ga0137306_103880_pt1 | contig 10721 bp, 8 predicted proteins | sample Inofroosms_March_FD_97187 | JGI IMG/M metagenome (GOLD analysis project Ga0137306, IMG submission 97187) | Mouse cecal microbial communities from Vienna, Austria - N-Acetylneuraminic and N-Acetylglucosamine D2O microcosms_March | ecosystem: Host-associated > Mammals > Digestive system > Large... | reverse complement strand
ATCGCCGCACCGCGACTTTCCGTCTGTTCTACCTGACAATCCATAAGAGTTGCAGTAGCGCCTACAACTGCGATGCCGCCGTAAGCCGAAGTAAGCTCGACGTTTTCAAAAGTAGTTTGGGCATAAATATTTTCAAGTACAAACGCGTAATAATAATTATCCGTCAGAGAAACAAGCTCGCCTGTGGGTACGGTAATGCCCGTTTTACCTGCGACGATTTTGCCGTTCTTTATCTTAATATCGCCGGCTATTTTATCGGCTTTCAGTATCTGAACGCCGCCCGTAAGGGTTTTGCCGTTTAGGTCTATTTCGAAATCGCGCGAAACGGCGAGAGGTTTTGTAAGCGTTATGTCATTTGCCAAACGCATTCCGCGGCAGTTATCCGTATCTTCTATAACTTCAAAGATATCGGCTTCCGTCGCAACATCGCGCAATGCACGCAACACCGTCACGTCGTACTCGCCCTTAAGCTCGGCGTAGTTATCCGTAGCGGCAACGGTAGCCACGCAGTGATAAGAGCCTGCCGGAGTAGCGGCGTTCATTTCCACTTGCGATCCGCCGTGAGGGTACGTATATACGTATTCGACGTCACCGAACTTTGCTTGTCCCGATTCGTATGAGGTCGCGCCGAAATCCAATGTAATGTCATGCGGAGTTTCTATCCAAGCGTTATCGGCCTTGCTTATTTCCCACTCGTAAACCACGTCGGTCACAGTTTTGTCTACAGCCCATTTGCCGTCTTGAACGTCAATGGAAACGGTTATCGAATATTTGCCTACGTTTACGGCTGTTTGCGTTATAGTTCTTTTATTCGCCGATACCGTTACGTCCGCACCGTTCCCTACCGCGCTTATCTTGCCCGCGCTGAGAGCGGGAACGTTAAGCACAAGTTGTTTTTCCGTGCCGTCATAAACCACCGAACGTTTATCTCCTGTCTTAACGGTACCGTCGGGATAATCGGCAAACGGTTGCGACACAAGAATTTCTGACACAGGAGAATCGGAAGGAGTCCCCGTATTTCCGTTGACTTTGTCCGCCACAACGAAAGTTATCGTCATGCCGAGCGCGAATACCAATACCGCTATCACTATGCCGAGTATCAGGCGCGCCGCGCTTTTGGTCATTGTTTTTGCCATTTTTTATTTACCTTCCTTTTCGGATATTTTTTGTTTTTCGCGTTGTTTCGCCTGCTTGGCTTTTTGCTTTGCCATTCTTGTTTCGTACTTCTCTTTCTTTACTTTTATCTTTTCTTTCCGCGCTTCATAGCCCACGCCCTTGGCGTCGATAATATTATGTTCTATCGCCTTATCGCACCATTCGAGCGCTTCGTCGTATCTTTTCTGCGCCACGCACATCACTGCCAACTTCTTAAGCGGCGGCAACGCTTTCCCTTCGATCTCACCCGTGCTTATCCAATACTCGGTATCCTGCTTGCACAGCTTCTCGCATTTTCCGAGCGTGTTTTCTTCCTTGCGCCGTGCGTAGTACGCCGCTATCATCTTGCGCATCGCTTTCGATCTTTCTTTGTCCGTTTCTATGTACTTCGCGTTTCGCTTATACAGCATTTCGGTTACCGCTATCGGTATCCGCTTTGCGTACTTTGCGCTCGATCTGAAAAAGTCCGTTACAAATTCTTTCTCGCTCGTATACTGCGATACGGGTTCTTTTACTCGCGTACTGAGTTCTTCCGCATTATTCAACACGATTTGTTCGAACAGCTCTTTATCTTGACCGTCGAGCTTTTCGAGATACTTTTGTATAAAGCTCGGATATTCCTCTTCCGTTTCTTCTACTACCGACGCCGCCTGTTCTTCGGCAGGGGTTTCTTCTATTATCTCTTCGCGCTCGACTTCTTTTTCTTCCGACACTTCCGACTTCTCATCGTTTTCGGCGGTTTGTTCTTCGCGTTGCGGTTGCTGTTCTTGCGCAACGTTTTGTTGCTCGGCTTCAACGTCTTGCTCTTCCGCTTGCTCCTCGTATTCCCGTTCCGTTTCGTCCGTTTGTGCCGTTTCGTCCGTTTGTGCCGTTTCTTCGGGCTGTTCCGTTTCTTCGTCGGGCGCGGTCTCTTGCGCCGGCGCCGTCGCTCGTTCTTCTTCGAGCGCTCGACGATAAAGCAATACGGTTATTAGCAATATAAGCGCGGTGACGACTACCGTCACCGCTATTCCCGTCATGCGTATAGCATTCGCCGTCATTGCGGCTATTATACTCATCATATATATGTACCTCTTCTTTTTTAACACGCTTAAAACCGACAGACTCCCCCCCCCCATTCCGTCGGCTTTTTCTTTTTCTTCCTTCAAGTTCCTTGTATCTTGAATTATATATATAATAACATACCCCTCCCCCGTCCTGTCAAGCGAAATAGACTTGTGCGCACACATTATTTGCAAATTAAATAAGAGATAAGACAGCGTTTACGCGAATCTTATCTCTTTATGACATTGTATCGATTATTTTTTCGTTTCTCAATAAAACGTGGCGAACTTGATCGAGAATAAATCTCCGAAATACAGTTTGTCGCCGTATGATAAGCCTATGTAATTATTGCCCACAAGATAAATATCGCCGCATATAGATTTCATTGTCCCGTCGAAAAGCGACAATTCTATCTTGACGCGCTTGCCCATGTTTGCGGCAAAAAGTTGTCTCCAAGACCCGATGTTGTTTTCCGAATTGTAATCGGGCAACGGCTCGGGTATATTGATCTCCACCGGTCTGTTGTTTTCGCATTCCATATATGTAACCTCCGAAATTTTATTAGGAAATATCAGGTTAAAAAATAACTGCTCGTAGGCGAATAAAAGCAGTGGTTGCCTATGCGCGTACGTAAGTAACCGTTATTGTTGGGGAAGTTGCTGCGGCATGTTTCTGAGTAAGGATTGAAAAACCACAGAGCGTCTGCGGTCTCGTTCAGTCTGCCGCCGTTTATCGCCCAATCGGCAATACTGTAATGGATCGATTCGGGCGCAATGTTAAACACGCTCTGCGGTTGGTTGGTCGCGCACTCGAACTGACGCGGAGCAAACACCACGTCGGTTATAGTGTTGTACCTGCCGTACTCTCCTTTCGATTGGTTTACGCGATTCATAACGACCGACGCAACGGCGCGCATTCCGATATCGCCTTCGCCGCCCGCCTCGCATTTTATCAATCTCGCCAAAAGTTCAAGTTCATTCATAACATTACTTTTTATGCGCACCTGCGCCGACATGTTCGAATAATTTCCGAATTTCGTATACGCCGCTTGACATAAAATCGCATAGAATATATAATATCTACGAAATGTTAAGGTTGATGCGATTTTTAAAAGGGCATATTCCGGCAACGATAGCCGCGCCGCTGTGCAAACTGATAGAAGCGATCGCCGAGCTTGCAGTGCCCATGATAATAAAGAGCGTTATCGACATAGGCATAGCCAATGCCGATAAATCTTACGTAATCAAATACTGCATAATAATCGGCGCGCTTGCCATAGGCGGATTTATAATATCGGTAACGGGGCAATATCTCGCGTCCAAAGTAGGCTGGGGATTCGGGACCAAACTCCGAAACGCCGTTTTTAAGCATATAAATTCGATGTCGGTAGCGCAAAGCGACAAGATCGGCGGCTCGTCCTTGGTGACGCGCGTGACGGGCGACGTTCTGTCCTGCCAAAACGCGCTCAATATGTTTTTAAGGCTCGTGCTTCGCATGCCGTTCGTAGTCGTCGGCGCGTTCGTCATGAGCATGATCATCGACCCCATACTGTCGCTCATGTTCCTTGCCATGACGGTGGTTCTCGGCGCGACTATAACGTGCGTGCTTCGGCTTACCATGCCGCGCGTAAAAAAAGCGCAGAAAAATCTTGACGAACTTTCGCGCGCTACAGGTCAGAGCATATCGGGCGCGCGCGTTATCCGCGCGTTTTCCAAGCAAGCCGATACGAAACGCGATTTCGACGGCGCTGCCGACGTAACGGCGCGCACCAACATAAGCGCGGCGCGCATTTCCGCCCTGCTCACTCCACTCACTTTTGCCGTAGTCAACCTTGCCATTATAGCCGTGCTGTGGTTCGGCGGCATTAAAGTGAATATAGGCGATCTCACCCAAGGCGAAACGATAGCGCTTATCAACTATCTTAATCAGGCTTTTTTCGTGATAGTAAACATAGGCAACATATTTTCGGTGTTTACGCGGTCTTCGGCATGCGCGGCGCGCGTGAACGAGATTTTGGAAACGCCTCTTCCCGAAAACGGCAATATTACCATACCCGATCCGACGGTCGACGATGTACTCAAGTTCGATAACGTTTCGTTTGCGTACGACGGAGATTACGACGTTCGCGATATTTCGTTTACGCTTAAACGCAATAAAACGCTCGGCATAATAGGCGGTACGGGCAGCGGCAAAACCACGCTCGTCGCTCTTACGGAGAAGTTCTACTCTCCGGCAGTCGGCAGAATAGAGTTTTGCGGCGCGAATATTGCCGACTACGATACAGCCGCGCTCCGCAAAAACATAGGCTATGTTCCCCAACGCGCCGCTATACTCGCCGGCACGCTCGAAAGCAATCTAAAAATCGCCGATGAGTTCGTCTCGCGCGACAGACAAAAAACGGCGCTCGGGCTTGCTCAGGCATCCGAGCTATGGGGATCGCTCGGACCCGACGGCGCTATCACAGAGGGCGGAAAAAACCTGTCCGGCGGTCAACGCCAGCGCGTGTCCATAGCGCGCTCGCTGTGCCGCGACAACATCTTATATCTTTTCGACGACGCTACGTCGGCGCTCGATTACAAAACGGAGCGCGACTTTATAAACGCTATGAAGTCGGTCGACGGCGCCAAGATATTCGTTTCACAACGCATAAGCGCGGTTTCGGGCTGCGACGATATACTTGTTCTCGACGGCGGCAAGATCGTCGGGTACGGCAAGCACGACGATCTTAAAGCTTCGTGTCCGCTGTACGCCGAGTTCTGCGCGTCGCAATCGGATTGACGGATTATGGCAAAACACACATCTCGAAACAAACAGCCTTCCACTCTGCGCAGGCTAATGAAGTATCTCAGACCGCATGCCGGACTTATCGCGTGCGCATTTATGTGCGCCGTTATTTCCGCCGCCGCGTCGCTGTTTACGCCCGTTATAATAGGCAATGCCGTCGACTGCATAGTCGGAGCGGATAACGTGGATTTTAAAAAACTTACGGTATACGCAATAGTGCTCGGCGGACTTATAGTCGCCGTAATGATTTTCCAATGGCTCATGAACCTCTGCGCCCAACGCGCGGCGCACTTATCGGTACGCGACGCACGGCGCGACGGTTTTTCGGCGCTTATCGACGCGCCGCTCAAATATGTGGACGGCAAGCCTGCCGGCGATCTTGCCGCGCGCATATCGGTGGACGCCGATCAGATAGCCGACGGCATAGTTCAAGGCGCGACGCAGATATTTACGGGCGTCGTTACCATTATAGGCACGCTCGTATTCATGATACTTATAAGCCCGTGGATAGCGCTTGCGGTAGCCGCGCTTACGCCGCTGTCGCTGTTGGTATCGTATTTCGTAGCGCGCGGTTCGCATAAATACTTCACCGAACAGACAAAAGTGCGCGGTTCGCTGTACGCCAAAACGGAAGAAACGATACGCAATCGCAACATGATTGCGGCATACGGTTACTCTTCCCGAGCCGAACGCGATTTCGCGGAAACGAATACCGATCTTAAACAGTGCGGATTTAAAGCTACTTTCTTCTCGTCGCTCGTTAATCCGTCCACGCGACTTATAAACTCGCTCGTATACGCGGTAGCCGCGGTAATGGGTACGGTGTTCGCAATAAACGGCGCAGTCACCGTCGGCGGCATTACGCAGTTACTGCTGTACGCCAATCAGTTCGCCCGTCCGCTCAACGAAATAACGGGCGTGATAACCGAATTCCAAACCTCTCTCGCCGCCGCCAAGCGCATACTCGACCTTGCCGACGTAGAACCGCAAGACGATAGCGGCGAAACGCTCGAAACGGTAGACAATCTTCGAATAAAGGATCTGGCGTTTTCGTACGATCCCGAAAAGCCGCTTATACAAGACATGAATATATCGGTGCCGCAAGGCACGCAAGTGGCGATAGTCGGACGCACGGGGTGCGGCAAGACCACGCTTATAAATCTTTTGATGCGGTTCTACGACCCCGACGGCGGTACGATACTGTTCGACGGAAAAGACGCGTCCGGATACAGTCGCAGCAGCGTGCGTAAAAACTTCGGTATGGTGCTTCAGGACAGTTGGGTTTTTAAAGGCACGGTCCGCGACAATATTGCATACGGCAAACCCGACGCGACCGACGAAGAAATACGCGCCGCGGCGCGCGCCGCCGATATAGACGGGTTTATCGAGCGCATGCCAAGCGGTTACGATACTGTCATAGATGACGGCGACGGTATTTCCCAAGGTCAAAAACAGCTTATAAACATTGCGCGCATCATGCTTGTAGATCCGCCCATGCTCATACTCGACGAAGCTACAAGCAACATCGACACGCGCACCGAAAAACGCGTTCAAAACGCATTCGATAAACTTTTGCGCCCGGAAAACGGCAAAAAGAAAACAGGTTTCGTTGTGGCGCACAGACTGTCTACCATAGTCAACTCCGATATGATACTCGTTATGGACGCCGGCAAGATAATAGAACGCGGCACGCATAAAGAGCTGCTCGAAAAGAACGGAGCTTACGCGTCTTTATATCAGGCGCAGTTCGCAAAAAGCTGATTTAATTCGGAATTACGGATAATTATTTATAGATTCCTCGACTACGCTCGGAATGACTTACTTCTTTAGGCAAAGAAGTAAGCAAGAAACCTTTACCCCTAAGATGACATTCTGTGTAGAGTTTTGTCATTTCGACCGAAGTGAGCGCAGCGAACGGAGCGGAGAAATCTTTTGAATAAAATTCGGAAAGCGGAATTCGGAATTAAAAAAGCGGCGTCCGATAAATTTCTAACGCCACAAAATTATTCGGGTGCAATCTACAACGAACAACCCACGCCCACACACGACCCTAAAAGTTTTCTTGCCTACTTCCTATACAGAATGGCATTCAATAAATATTTATCGTAACGAAATTATTCGGGTGTAACCTACAACAAACAACCCACGCCCACACACGACCCTAAAAGTTTTCTTGCCTACTTCCTATACAGAATGGCGTTCAATAAATATTTATCGTAACGAAATTATTCGGGTGTAACCTACAACAAACAACCCACGCCCACACACGACCCTAAAAGGTTTCTTGCTTACTTCTTTGCCTAAAGAAGTAAGTCCGTCATTTCGAACACGGCGGCTACAGTGTCGTCCATATCGTAATACCTGTACTCGGCAAGTCTGCCGCCGAATAGCACGTTGGGCGTTTTTTTCGCAAGCGCGGCATACTTTTTATACAGTTCGGTGTTTTTGGCGTCGTTTATCGGATAATACGGATCGCCGCCTTCCGCAAACTTTTCGGGATACTCGCGCGTAACGACTGTTTTGTCCGACGCCTGAGTACGGTCGAAATGTTTATGCTCGATAATGCGCGTAAACGGCGTTTCGAAATCGGTATAGTTAACCACGGCGTTGCCTTGATAATCGTCCGTATCCATTATTTCGGTTTCGAACCGCAACGATCTGTATTCGAGCGCGCCGTATTTATAGCCGAAAAATCTGTCGATAGGTCCCGTATACAGCACGTTATCCGCCATCTTGTCGAACTTGTCCCTGTCCGCAAAATAATCCGCGCCGAGCAACACCTCTGTATCGCCGAGTATATTTTTGACGAATTCGGTATAGCCGCCCAACGGAATGCCCTGATACTTGTCGTTAAAGTAGTTGTTGTCGTACACAAACCTCAGCGGCACTCTGCCTATAATGAACGACGGAAGATATTTGCAATCTCTGCCCCACTGCTTTTCTTATGAGCGTTTTATAAACGTCCTCGCCTACCGACATGAGCGCTTTTTCTTCGAGGTTGGACGGCTCTTTTATACCGACCGCGGCGCGCTGCGCGTCTATTATCGCACGCGCCTCGGACGGCGTTTTGCAACCCCAAAGCTGATAAAACGTGTGCATATTGAACGGCAAATTATACAGCTTGCCTTTATAATTTGCGATCGGGCTGTTGATGAAATTATTGAATTCGGCAAACCTGTTTACAAACTCCCACACCCGTTTGTCGCTCGTATGGAAAATATGCGCGCCGAACTTATGGACGGTTATGCCCTCTATCTGCTCGGTCGCGACGTTGCCGCCCACCGTTTCGCGTTTTTCGACCACAAAACAACGCTTGCCGCGCTCTGTCATAACTCTTGCGAAGCACGCGCCGAATAGTCCGCCGCCCACTATAAGATAATCGTATTCAGCCATTTCCGTCATCTCCTTGCCGCAAAAACAGCAAATGCTTTAAAGTCCGATATCGACATACTTTAAAGCATTTAAACTCGTTATTCGGTTGTTTCCGCGCCGACTGCTTCCGTTTCCGTTCCGCCGCCGACATCGGCGCTTTGCGTTGCCGCCGCTTCCGCACCGATCCTCGCATCGTCCGCGCCGCCGTCCGGCGGATCGTCCTGTTCGATATCCATCGCCGTAATGTTGCGCTTTACCTGTTTCCACTTAGGTTTGCTGAAAACGCCGAGCGTAATGGCTAAAGCGTAAATGATCATGAACGCCGGGAAAAGCAAGATAGTCGGTATAAGTTTTCTTACCGGGGCTTTTATGCGCTTGTGCTCAAGCCCTACCGCCAAAAACGCCTGAAGAATGAATGCAAGCACAAACGCGCACGAAAGCATTATGCCGATAAGCTTAAGACATTTGAACACGTTTTCGAAATCGCTGATCATCGAATGGTATATCAAGTAATACACGTAGTAAACAGGCAACCATATAACGCACAGTACGCACACGGGAATGAACAGGAGCGTAAGGAACATATCGAGATACGTCCACTTCCACCGAACGAAGAACAGCAAGAACGATTTTATACCCTGCGTATAGAACAGCGAATGCAACGCGCCTGCCATACGCCTGTATCTGATAAACGTATCCTTAAGCGTAGACGGCTGATCCTCGTACACCACGGCGTCTTTGACGTACATGGTTTTTATCTTGTCCTCGTTGAGCCGACGCATTGTAAACTCGGTGTCGTCGGACGAAGTCAAACAGTCCCAGCCGTGCTTTTCTATTATCTCCGCCGCAAACATCATGCCGGCGCCGCCGAGCATAGTACCCTGACCTATCGCCGAACGGAAATGACTCGAAAATCTGCAATCGCGTATATACCAGATACCCGAAATTCCCGTTACGATATTTTGATCGATATTCTTAGAGTTGGAATAGCCGCGCGCGCACTTGACTCCGGCGTCGAAAGCGTCGTTCATGCGCGAAATGTAGTCGGGTTCCATAAGGTTGTCCGCGTCGAATTTAATAAACGCTTCATACCCGGGATGTTCTTCCATTATATTTTCGAACAGGTATTTAAGCGCATAACCCGCTTTGTGATGCTTGGGATCGGGATCGAACCGTTCGTAAACTATAGCGCCGGCCTTGCGCGCAAGCTCGGCGGTGTCATCGGTACAGTTATCTGCAACGACGAAAATATCGAACATATCGCGCGGATAGTCGGATTTGAGTATGCATTTTACGGTCTGAGCAATTACGTCTTTTTCGTTACGCGCAGGAATTACGATACCGAATTTATGTTTGGTTTTCGCTTTCGGATAAGTTTTGGCTTTTACGAAAAATAAAAGGATATATACTATTTGAATCGTAAACGCCAATCCGAGGATCTGTAATATTACATAATCGTTTAATATATGTAGAATATAATCGAATGTTTCCATCAATACTTCCGTGACAAATGTGAATTAAACTTCAACAAGTATACACTATGTCTAAATTGTTGTCAAGTCCGCACATGAACAAACCACAAAAAATATGTAATTATATAAGCATTTATCGAGTTTGCGACGAATATATCTTTAAACTCGAGCATTCACACACCGCGAATTTCGCTTGATTTTAACTTGCGCGTATGGTAAAATGATTGAGTAACATGGATTTTCAAAACGTTAAGGACATTACTATAAACGGCACGAACTGCGTGATCGATATTACGCGAGGCGACAGCGATATTTGTTCGTTCGTTTCGGCGAAAGAAAAAAGTTTCGACGTGCAAAACGATAAAGGAACGCTTACGGTGACACAGCGGTCAAGCGCCATACTTTACCGTATTATAATGAAAAGATTCGAATTCAAACTGATACTGCCGAAGAATTTTAAAGGAAGACTGCGTTTCCGCAATAAAAACGGCGGTCTGTACATAAAAAACTGCGATTTCACCGAAATGGAACTTTCAGCAAAAAACTGTAAGTTCGATATAAAAAACGTTACCTGCCTCGGTTTGGGTCTTAAAACGAAAAACGGCAGTATGGATATCCAACGCGTTACAGCCTCTGACGCCGTTACCGTAAAATGCGCAAACGGCAACGTGAAAGCAGAAACGGTAATATCGCCGTCGCTCGAAATATCGTGCAGTAATGCCGGCGTGACCGCTATAGACATTAAGTCCGACAAGATCATTTGTTCTACACGCAACGGCACCGTGGATGCAAGCGCGGTAGCGTGTTCGGAGCTTAAACTCGACGCTTCCAACGGCAAGATAACCGCCATGATATTGGGTTCGCGCGACGATTACAGAATGTCGCTCGAAACAT
>Ga0137306_103877_pt1 | contig 10726 bp, 10 predicted proteins | sample Inofroosms_March_FD_97187 | JGI IMG/M metagenome (GOLD analysis project Ga0137306, IMG submission 97187) | Mouse cecal microbial communities from Vienna, Austria - N-Acetylneuraminic and N-Acetylglucosamine D2O microcosms_March | ecosystem: Host-associated > Mammals > Digestive system > Large... | reverse complement strand
AATCCCTGCAAGACGGGCTTTTTCCTCAAGTTCCTTAAATTCATCTTTACCACATTCCCTAAATCCGCCTGTCTTGGGATCATAGACAACTTTTATGCTGTCATCCTTCTGCTTTTTCTTTGAACCTTTTATTTTTACATCCGCTGAAGCCTTTGCCTCACCAGATATCGTGACCTTTTGGGCATATAATTCTGCATACTGTGTTTCAATTTTATAGCGATATTTTGACAAATCCGCAGATGCTGAAACAGGTATATTTTTTAGGAATCTCTCTATTTCAGCAGAACCTTCCATCCCTAAAATCCCTACATCCACATTTTCATTTCCTATATTTAATAGCTTGGATGAAAAACTCGCATTGTCTTTGCTTGTCTCCGACATTATATTTAGAACTTTCAAATACATATCATTGCAATATGCGCCGCATGCTATAAAATTCATATAAGTCTCTTCATCTGCCGTATACCCTGAAATATATGCCAAATATGCTTCTGCGTTTTCATCTCCGTAAGACATTACCGTAGTATGAAATGCATTAAGCTCTGACAGTTCATTTATAATCTGTATGACAGCCTCTTTTTCTGCATCTGTCATATCTTCCGGCTGCATTTTTAGATATGTTTCCAGCGCCTGGGTATCATAGCTGACATTGCCAATCCCGTCTTCATGTTTCAGACTGTTCCTTACCGCTTCTACCGTATCACCCTTTAATTGCATATATAAATCATTCAGAGTATTCTGTATGTAGGATGCCTCGAATTGCCCATTTCCAGGACTGACCATATCACTCATAGCCGCCATATAATTTTCCCACTTTCCAAGCAGCGTATTAGCATTTGAAAAAACAGGGGTATAGGAAATGTCAACCTTTTTTACATCAGAGAAAATCTTTTCTATAGATTCTTTGGTTGCATTGTTTTTGTCAATCACCTTTTTATGGTATGCATTCACATTATTGATGTAATTCTTTATATTAAGAGTTCCTATCCAACTCTCAAAATCATACCATCTGTCACCCATCCAATCTGTAAAATCAGACATCTTTTCATCTTCAACTTCTGATACCAGATTCAGTAGTTTTTGTTTTGCGGAGTCTGAAAAATCTCTCATCATTTTTCATCACCTGCCTATGTATAATTTTTTGCAGCATTGCTGTCATTTTTCTGATAACTTGCCTTCACATTCTCCATAAACGAAACCGTATTTGCCACTAATACAGAAACACTGTTATGGATGCTCTGGAAATTTTTCCCCAGATTTTCTATTTCCTGTACCGAAGAACCGCCGCCAACCACGGCCGGGCATGCAATGCTTGATGCTGCAATTTTGGCGCCTAATGTATAGAGCCTACCAATTTCTGCCGCAAGACTGTCTGTATTTATCAGTATCTCACCCATTTCAATTCCTCCAATCAGAACAGATATTGATCTGCATTGTCAATTGAGGCAATATATTTCGAACAGTGATTTTGTGCCATAGATGCAATATCATTAATCTGCCCTTTGATTTTGCCCGCACATGCAATATAGCTTTCTAATGCGTTTGCCACATTCCCCTTCTTTATGGATGTACTCTTTATACTTTCCAGAATACTAATGTATTCATTCAAAAACCCCTCTATCTCCTTCCCTTCATTGATAAAATACTGCCCCATTGCATTACAGTAATCATCATCAATCTGCAAAGCAGCGCCTGCCATTCTGCCACCTTCTTTCAATCTTTTGCGTCTTTCAAACGGCTTTTCCAATAATTCATTTTTCTGATGCTGTAGTTCAAATTTGAATTGTTCATCTGGATTTCATTTTGAAGCCTTATAATCTGGGCATTAATCCGTTCCATTGCCGCAGACAATCCACCATATGCATTTTGATATTCTGAGCCTGTCAGCAATCCATTCATCGCAGATGTATAAGCAGAAATCATTTTTACATGCAGCCTGGTTGAAAACAGGTTTGATAATTTCTGTCTCCTATCCGTTTGCCTGCTGCCAAAGGAATCCTGCAATGCCTGAAATTTACTTCTGAGCCTTTCCAATTCATGGATCTTATTTTCCAAAGATCTGATATTCCTCCTGCATGCATCCGCAGAATTCTCATATTGCCATATATTTTTCCGAACCTCTGATTTTGTCATTGCTAACGATTCCCACTCCTTCCTTACTCTAAGCATGGCAAAAGCCAGTGGCAGCCAGGAAACGACTGCCACCAACTCTTGTCAGGAATTTTACAAATCTTTTATTTCCTGAATTGATTTGCAATATTCTGGTCTGTCTGGCTGACAATTTCCGCAGTGTTCTTCAATGCTGTCGAAATCTCGTCAATCAACTCCTTGGCCTTTACAAATCCTGGCCTAAGCTCTGCAAACTTTGCTGCATATGCTTCGCTTGCATTGCCCTCCCACTCGCTTTGAAGCTGCCTTAATAGGGCATCCATTTTTGTAATGATTGACTGTAAATTATTAGCCTGCGTTGTGTACTCCCCTGCCCTCTGCCTCATCGTTTCCGGCGTCATTCTAATTTGACCTGCCATAATACTACTTCCTCCTTTTGTTAATTTTATTTATGACAAATTGGAATCCCAATAGCCATCAAATGATCAATTACTATTTTTTAATTTAATTTTTACGACACTATTATCCTTGATATAATATACATCATCTGCCTGCAGCTTCTTCTTATTATCTCTTAAGTCCTCATACGCCACATCAAATACTTTCAAGTTGTCCAAATCATCAAAATAGAGCAAATGACGTTCCTGCTTAATGTTTCTTATTGGTTCAGGCGCATCGTATGGAATATTGACATTTTCGTAATTAGAAAAGACTACACATACATTTAATGCTTTATATCTGCTAATCATATCCATATACTGATTCATCGCATCCATATCTTCATAGATGGCTTTTGCAGCATCATTATTCTGAATCACAAGGAATAACAGTTCATTGCCTCCCATTTCAGTTTCATCAATCATCTGCTGGTATCTTTCCTGCAGAATATGGTTCCATTCTGATAAAAGCCCAATAACCGGTTCCGTTGAAATAGTATATAAATCAACGATTGGAATATTCTGACATTCTTTCAATCCCCTGTTCACATCATCAAAAATGCAGACCTTTACTGGATATTCTGCCTGCCTCTCATTCAAGCTTTCGATAACATCCTTGATAAATCCTATATGCGCCTGTGTTTCCTTCCCACATAAGCCAACTGCCCCTAAGCGTGCAAAATCCAGATAATATGGCACAACTTCCTTGTACGACAATCCAATCGGCAGTTTATATTCTTCTGCGGCAGCGCCAAAACCATCCATAAACTGTTCTGGCGTAAGCACAGTCGGAATAAACGGAATGCATTTTGCCCTCATTCCCGCATTGTTTTGATTAACCTCATTGATAAAGCTTCTGATCGCGGAAACCCTTTCAATCTCTTTTTCTCCTTCAAACGCAAGATAGGCCTGGCATTCCAGCTGGCGCTTGTCATATTCTAACACACACCTGCCAGGCAATTCATCTGGCCTCAATATTACATGATCGAATAGATTCCCATACTCATTCGTATCATTGCAGTACAGGCAGATTTTATTTGCAAAATTTGCCATATACCGAAGGCCTATCCCATTTGTCTGGGCATTGGCCATAATCACAGAAATTCCCACCGCCAGCCCTTCACGGACAATTCCCAAAAAGGTTTCATCATTTTCCAGATACAGCTCCATTAATGCCGTCATATTGTCTACAAAAACATAGATATGCGGTAAATCTTTATATCCCGCTTCCAGATAAGATGCAAAAGAACTAACTCCTACCGATACTAATCTTTCCCTCCTTGAATAAATCTCTTCCTGCAGTAGTTTAAACAAATTCTTGAGCTTTTCATCATCTGTGGGGCATACAACACCGCCCACATGCTTTAATTCTTCAAAATTCTTCAATACCAGCGACCCAAAATCCAAGATATAGATATTTGCCTCGCTTACGGTTTTTTGTGATACAATCTGCCGAATCAGAAGCTGTATGATATTCGTTTTCCCATACTGGGCAGCCCCAAGGATAAATGTATTCCTGTTGTCAATATCCAGAAACATTGCCCCCTGGTACTGTTTATCCGGATCGTCATACACGCCAAGCTGTACCTGCCTGTCTTTCACCGCCTCTTCATACATAATCGTATGTTCCAGAGATTTCATACAGATATCTGGCAGCTTATCAATCTGGCACTTTGCACAATAGCCCGCCACATGCGATACAATTGCCTCTAGCTGGCTACGCCCTTTTACATCCTTTTCCGATTTTTTCTGCTCAAAAACCGTTTTACGCCTTCCTGACAGTGACAGCTGGCTTATCTTGTATTCCTTTGCGCCTATCGCATCGCTTTTCTCAGGGGCGCCACTGTAAGCAGACTGGAACAGTTCAAAGATCTCATTATTTCCAACCTGAAGGTATGCCCTTCCTGGTTCTTTAATCTCGGCAGCCAACGGGGATTTTAATACCTCATTGCTGTCTTCCGGCCCCTGTACCTTCAGGCAAAGCTTAAACCGTGAATTACTCCAAATCTGATCATCTACCTGCCCCGCTGGCTTCTGTGTGGCCAGGATCAGATGGACGCCAAGGCTTCTCCCGATTCTAGCTGCCGAAATCAGTTCTTTCATAAAATCCGGCTGTTCCGCCTTTAGCTCTGCAAATTCATCCACAATGATAATCAGATGCGGGAGCGGCATGGCAGCCTTTCCCTCCTTGAATTTCTGGATATATTTATCAATATGATTCACTTCTGCATCGGCAAATAGCCTCTGCCTCTTCTGCAATTCGGCCTTTATGGATTTCAGAGAACGGTCAATCTCCTTGCCATCAATATTTGTTATCGCCCCCAGCAGATGTGGCAAATCCCGAAATTGATTCACCATCCCCCCGCCCTTGAAATCTATAATCAAAAACCCAATCTCATAGGGATGGAAATACGTTGCAATGGACAGGATATAGGACTGCAAAATCTCTGATTTCCCTGAACCGGTAGTCCCGGCAACCAGTCCATGCGGGCCATGCGCCTTATCATGCAAATCCAAAGATACAATTCCCGTTTTGGAAACGCCAAGGGGGACAGACATGGACTGATAGACCTTCGAAGCCTTCCACCTTGCCCTCAAATCTAAATCATCCACACTAAAAATATGCAGCAATTGAAATAAATCAATATTTTTTGTCAGGCTTCCTTCCAGGGATATCTCCTCTGCCTCAACTGGCGCAAGCAGGCAGCTTATAGAACGGATGGTTTCGTCTGAAACCTTGTAATATTGAAACTCTTTTCCCAATGCCGCATTTGCGGTATCCACAAGCTCCGCCCTCTGATTATCTTTCTGGCAGATTAAATAATTACAGCCCTGTGGAATCTCTGCACTTTCCCCTGCAAAAAATACAAATGTTACACCTAGTTCTGACGCTCTTTCTACAAATTTTGAAATCGGATGGCTGGCAAATCCATATAAATCATAAAAAAAGATTACATAATGGACATACCTTTTATCTTGGTTGCCCAAACGCCTTGTCAGTTCATTATAAATAAATTCAAATACCAACTTTTTACTTTCCTCATCACAGGCAATGTTCCTGTTATTTGGAAGCTCCTTATTGACATACGGAAGCATGCGGAATTCGTTTGCAATCGCTTGATTCTGGCTGTCCACAATAAAGAAGAGCTTGACATCCGTATAAAACTGCCTGGCGCATATGTCAAAAACGGTGCTTTTGAGGATATCGTATCTGAAATTTTCATCCCCCATTACGCCAACTGCGCTGCTCTTATGGAAATCGCATACAATGGGTGCATTGTGGATCTGCCTGTACTCCGCGCAGATTTTTTCAGGCAGGGTCTGCAGTTCATCCTCAATTTCCAGTTTTTCCTGCTTTTTATACTTAATCTTCTGCATTGCCTCTACATCGCCCCGTCCTAAGCTGACATGCAGAAAGTCTTCGTCGCCAACCTCCCGGTCAAACAAATCGGATGAAAACACTTCAAAATGGTATCTGTTTTCCTCACAACCTATATAAATTCGTTCCAACTGCCTGGCTTCCTCATTCCGAAGTCGTTCAATATCCTTGCATTTGTTATCAATATAAGCATTATACTTTAGGCTTCTATCCTCAATATCCTTTTCATACTCCTGCTTCCCCTGCAGCATGCCAAGAACGGATGTTATGATTGCCATTATCGTTGATATTCCGCTAAAAATAAGCATTGTCGCCCCGCCAATATAAGCCATGATGCCAGCGGCAAGCAGCATCCCCACAGAAGGAAGCAGGCTCATTAAGAGATTATTCTTCGGCTTTTTCGGCTTTGCTGGAGGGTCTAGGATCTCAATGTCATCCTCACACAAAACTGTCTTGATACGCGTATTGCGCTTAAACACAGGATAGGAATTCTGCTTTGGCTTGTCCGCATACTGCAGTCCATTGAAAAACATGTCCGGACGATTCTGAGTCCACAACTGATGTTCCTTATAATAAAAGGAATAATCCGCTATGGATATAAAATCCCCTTCCTCCAGAATATCACGATCCGTAATCTTCCTGCCGTTTATGTAAACGCCATAGGTCGTCTTATGAGTATCCACTAGATATGTGTAGCCGCGCCTTGTAAGTTCCATTTCATCGCCCCTGACATAACTGCTGCCCAGGACAATATTGCATGAATTTGACGCTCCTGCTGTTATCCTTGCAGCATTGGCCAAATCAATCACTCTTTCATATTTTTTCTTGCCATCATCAAAATCAATCAGGAAGTCCAGGGAAAATGCCAAATTATCAGATTCCTGGTATTTTATCTCCAAAACATCTCCATGATCCAGGCTTTTTGTCATTAGCTTCTTCACATCGCCAACGGATAAATAAAGATTGTCGGAACAATGCACAGACCATCCCCTGTCATTTTTGACGAAAAGCAGTTCTATCTGCCCAAAAAAGAATTCTTTTCTCAGGCGGACGTCACATGCAATCCCTGTTCCAACTTTAAGCTGCCGGGCATCTGGCGCCAACTCAACTTCCTTATAGATATTGTTGTTTGCTATAATAAGCTTAAATCTGCTATCCATCCAAATGCCCCCTATTCCGTATAATTAATAACACTTCCGTTTCTTAAGCCAAATTCTGCCAAGGTCCTATCCCCCTTTAACAATACAATTGGCCGTTCTGCTTTTAAATAGCAGTTCTTTATATCCGTGGTATCCATACCTAATCCATATGCCGTATTTAATGCCGTCACAAGATCGTTTGCTGAAATATGTAAAGGCACTTCAAGATCAGCCGTAAAATTCCTCTTTAAAATGTTAAAAGTAATAATTATCATATCCTGTTCCATATCCCCCACCTTTTCCTTCACATAATTAGAAATGCCGCTCTTTTCATGTACCCTTGGCACTTCACATAATCAGAAATGCCGCTCTTTTCATACACCCTTCCCTGGCAAAATCTCCCAGGTTCCTATAAGTACAATTGGGGAACCGCTCAATATATTCACTAACAGTAAATCCCAGCTCAATATCAGAAGAAAGCAAAGCGCTGGCTTCTTCTTTGCTAAAATTGTTACAGATAAAAATATATTTATCCGTCCTGCTCCCAGTAATATTTGCCACAAGCAGATTTGTTGCCATAACCGCCGGCAAATCCTGGGTCGTAACAATTACTACCTTGTCTGCGATATTGATTAACGATGCCTTGGCCTCATCAAAGCATACATCTGCATCAACGACAATATAGTCATAATCCCCACTCTCCTTGGCAGAAAGAACCATCTTCTCATAGATAGAATAATCCAGCCCTAACGAAAGCAGTGAGGCCTTAAAGGGCGGTAAATAGCTAAACATCTCTTTTCTTATCACATGCTTTACTTCCGGGTATATATGGCTTGTAACAGAAGAAAGCTTTACATAAATATCTGCCGCCGTAATAGGCGAGGGATTTTTCAGCATATGCTGGAAGGTCTGCAGCCGGTCCGCATTGAGATACAAAACTCTTTTATACTGCTGGGCAAGCGATGCACAGATTCCCATTGACACCATCGTTTTTCCCGTCCCACCGCTGGCCGAGTAAAAAAGAACAACCTGTGTTTCCTGTGCCTCTTGTTTCATATTAAGTACATCAGCGCTTTTTATCGTTATTTCATTAAAGATATCCATGATGCTGGTATACTTGGAAATATAATGGACATTCAGGTTCGCCGTCTGCCCTTCCTGATACTGCTCTTTCATGATAAATATATGGGGAATGTTATGCCGCTGTATGGATTGGTCATAAAATTCTTCCGAAATAATAAGAATGCCTGCCATTTGGGGAATTGAAAACATCTTCCTGAAATAATCCTTATCTGTAATCACCTCCAGATCAATCTGCTCAAAAAATTCCTTGGCAAACTTCAGCTGAAGGGCTGATATAATAATTTCTTCCGTATCTGCAATGATAATCCTTGGCTTAGGCATTCCGTCACCTTCTTTATTTTAATTGAAATTCACGATCCGCGATCCGGATCACATCCCCCCTTTTTATAGGGACGCTTTCCCCCGGCACTATTTTTACACCATTCACAAATGTCCCATTCAGGCTGTTTTCATCTATAATACAATAGTTCCCATTGTAATTTGTGACAACGCAATGCCGCCTTCCGATCGCCCGATTGAAAGGAAAAGCAATGTCTACCGATTCCTGCTTCCTCCCAATTACAATCTGCGGTTTATCAAGGACTGCCTCAAAATATTCCGATGTATTGATTGCCGACAGTTTTAATACGCAAATCCCGCCCCCACTATGATTATCATTATCCGAATCCATCTTTTCCTTTTTATGAGAGGATGCTTCCGCCGTAACGCCCTTATACTTCTTATAAATATCTTCTATAGACAGGATGCTATTTGTCAAATCCTGGACAAACTTATCCAATTTATTACCAGATGCAGCCACCATTTTATGCATAAATTTCACCAGGCTGGAACGCAGTTCACTTTCAAATTCAACATAGCTGCCAAATGCCCTGGCATTAATCGGAAGGTATACCAGCCTGACCATCAAAGTAGCGGGATCGATAAATATCTTATTCCACGAAATATCAATATTCTGGCTCTGTAAAAAGCCATTATTTTTGACCTCCATGACGCTGCCAAAGAGGTTTATCACAATATTGGCCAATTGATCGGGCATCAGGCCTTCCATCATTGCCAACATAGAGATAAAACCGTCTGTTATGTAATATAACTCGATCTTCCCATTGTATAACATCTTCATGCAGGGAACAAAGATGTCATTATGCTGTCCCATAAGGACTTTATAATCCGTACTTACAAAATAGCTTTCTTTCTCCAGTACATAGCCAAAATTATTGCCGCACGCAACTTCACTTATAATCCCACGATCCTCTAATGTATACATTTGCCATCCTCAATCTGCAGCACATCCCATTCATTTCCCGCATCTGCAGGCGCTGTAATCACAATTGGCTCTTCCTCTCCTGGCATATAGACCTTCACCGTTGCCCCATTTTCCCCAAGCGTCCCCTCCTGCTCAAAATCGATGACATAGAAGCGGTACTTGCCATTTATATCATTAATTGTTGTTGTTTCTGGGCCATAGCCATCTACATCATCCACATCCAGGGATATTATCTCTTCCCCTCCTGCTTCCAACGTTTTATTCCGATAGAAGATATTAACGATTGTCCCATCCGAAAGAGCCCCTTCCAAATGCGAATCCAAATCCCTGGGCGCTGCATCCCATTCCAAAACAATCCGGATCTGGCCGCTTCCCACTTCTGGCGACAGCACAAACTGACCATTTTCAATATCCCCAAACGCATCCACGGCCATTTCAAAATATTCTGTCATATACCCATCCAGTTCTATTTCGGCCAGATAATACCCGCTTTCTAATTCCAAGACATACTCTCCATTTGCATCCGTAACCGCATTTGCAAGGATTTCACCCATTTCCTTCCCTTCTGCTCGGACATTGATGAGCGCTCCAGAAGCGCCCTCTCCTGTCACTGCATCAATCACCTGTCCATCCACTGGGAAAAATTCCCCTTGGTGCGTCTCTTCTTCTCCCTGCGTTTCCTTTTTTTCTTTGTTAAGGTTTTTATTTTTTGTTTTCAGCTTTCTGTCAGTTTGAGTTTCCTGTTCTGTTTTCGTGTTCGCCGTTACAGTACCTTCTTCAAAGTATTTTGCCCACATGAGCTGCAGGTTCGGTGAAGACGTATTTAAAATTCCACGGTTTAGGATATCCTTGGCGAGCGCCATCTCATTTCTGGACAAATAAATCATTGCCAGCCTCTGATAAGGTTCTTCCTTTTTTTTATCTTTTTGGATGGCTGTCTGGTAGGAAATAACAGCATTTTCATAATCGCCGTCTATAAAATACTTGTCCGCTACCTGGATCTGCTTTTGATAAATCTTTTCTAAATTCCCCGGATTCCATACCAAAATAACAGCAGTTCCTGCACAAATGATAACGAGTGCACAGATAAGGGCTGCCAGCCATGTCCTTAGCTTATTTTCCATAAACTATTTCTCCTTAAAATGTCTTCCCCCATCGGATCAAAAGCCACAGCACTGCCAAAAACAGAACTGTCCATACTGCCGTTAATATAATTCCTAGAACAATATATCCAATTCCCGCCATTCCTACCCCCCCATTTGTTCATATAGTTCATACAGATGCCGGATCTGCTCATCCATTACACCCTCCTGTC
>Ga0137306_103876_pt1 | contig 10726 bp, 6 predicted proteins | sample Inofroosms_March_FD_97187 | JGI IMG/M metagenome (GOLD analysis project Ga0137306, IMG submission 97187) | Mouse cecal microbial communities from Vienna, Austria - N-Acetylneuraminic and N-Acetylglucosamine D2O microcosms_March | ecosystem: Host-associated > Mammals > Digestive system > Large... | reverse complement strand
AAGACAGCCTCGCTGCCTCCTTCCATTATAAAGATTTTTTCATTATAGTCAATATCTCTTTACGAAATTTAGAATCTGCGTTACACTATAAGATGCAAAATTAATATGTATCCACACAGAAACGGAGGAAATTATGGCACAATCACTACATGCTCACACAGCAACGGAGGAAACTGCGGCAAAAAACCCAATCGTAACCATTGAAATGGAAAATGGCAGCGCCATAAAGGCGGAACTCTATCCCCACATTGCCCCCAATACCGTAAACAATTTTATCAGCCTGATTCAACAAGGATACTATGACGGGCTCTGCTTCCATCGGGTCATCCCAGGATTTATGATCCAGGGCGGCTGCCCGAACGGAACCGGGACTGGCGGGCCAGGCTACAGCATCCGTGGGGAATTTTCCCAAAACGGCGTGCAGAATGACTTAAAACACAGTGCAGGCGTACTCTCTATGGCACGTACTATGGAGCCAGATTCCGCAGGATCCCAGTTTTTTATCATGCACCAGGACGCCCCCCATCTGGACGGGGCATATGCTGCCTTTGGCAAGGTAACCGAAGGGATGGACGCTGTTGACGCCATTGCCCAGATCCGTACAGACTACTCAGACTGTCCTATGGATCCGCAGGTTATGAAAAAAGTCACGGTAGAAACGTTCGGCAAAGACTATCCACAGCCGGAAACCCTATAAAATGAGCGAGGAATCACTCTATTACCCCTGCCCGTTTCAAAATGAGACGGGCAGACCTTATCGTTTCCTGCTCGAAGCCTATATTTTTCCCCCTCATACCATGGTTAATATACTTTCGGATGCCAATGTCCATCATGCCGGCCTTGCTGGCGGCCTGCATCTGCGGGTTATAGGGAATAGCGCCCAGCATATCCGCTTCCATGCGGTAAAGGCGTTCCAGGTTTTCCCGGTTGTACAGCTCTTCCTGAAAATAATTCCCCACCAGGAAAAAGGTCTTTGCCCGAAAGGTAGGAGGCGTACGGTAGAAATCCCCAATCTGTTCTGAGGCCTGATCCATATTCAATACGCACAGCTCTGATTCCTGTAAGATCTCGCGGGTAAAATCATCCCTTCTGGCTCCACAGTCTATCAGCACCAGGTCGAAACTCTCCTCCATCAGCGCCACAATCCGCCGCATCTGCGCAAACAGGCGATCCTTGTACCACCATTTGTACTCCTGCCTGCGACTGCTAGGCAAGACAGAAAGCCTTCCCTCGATGATCTGCTGCATATTTTGCCGTAGCAGCTGTCCATCCAATTCTTCTTCCCTGCACAGCAGACAGTCCAGCCCGCCGTCCAGAAAATATTCTTCCTCTTCAGCTGCCACCAAGAGCCCTCCAGCCTCTTTTCCTGCCGCCACAGCCGCCATGGCCTGGCCTGCTGCCAGAGTTCCTCCGGCCTCCCATGGCCCGCCGCCATTCCAGCGCCTCCAGGCTCTCCTGCCATCCTGTGCTTTTCCTTGAAAGTTCTTCTCTAAATCCCTGTCACAATAATCACTGGAAATCATCCCTATGGATATCGGATACATCATCACTGCCGCACAAGCAATCGCTGCTGTGTTAAAAGTCGTACCCACCTTTTCCTGTCCACTCCAAAATGCTATTTTCATCTTATCTCTCCTTTGTGTTCGGAGAAATACATTTATCAGGTGTAAATGGAAAACGAATATACTATCTATATTTCGGTATCAAATGCACAGACCTTGTGCTGACAATATACTTAAGAAAGCTCTTCTATCCAGCTCTGACCCACTGCCTCCAAAAAAGGCACAACAAAGGATATGCATATCTTAGCTGATTTAACAGCAAATGTAAATAAAATTTTACTAATTTATAGAAATTTAAGATTTCTTAAGTATGATTCGCCCCACACGCTTGCATCCTATCCCCTGTATGGTACATCTCTCCTGCGCGGATGTGTTCTCACGGAACGCACAGTTTTGCGCGTTCCTGAGGCGTGAATATCACTTTTATATTCCTACTATAAATTTACCACCAGCGTATCATAGCCATCCTGGCGCAGCCTGGCCTGTAGTGCTGCGGCTTCTTCCAGTGTCGCTACCTCCCCCACCACAACGGCGTAGTACGGGTCTTGCCACAAGATTTCCACGGAATATCCCTGATCTTCCAACTGTTCTTCCATATAGTCCGCATTGGACTCGTACTGATACAGCCCTACCTGCACCCCATACCGCCTGGGCTGCCCCTCCAGCGGCAGCGCTCGCCGGATCCCTTCCACGATGGCGTCCACCATCTCGTCGAACTGCTGGTCAAACAGCTGATTGTCCCCTGTATTGTTGATAAATCCCAGCTCCATCAGCACCGCTGGCATCTCCGTCCTCCGCAAGACCACAAGCCCCGGCCGCTCCACCACATCCAGGTCTTTGAATCCAAATTCCACCAGCTCGTCATTGATGGATTTGCCCAGCCTTGCCGCCTCCGAATCCGCCTCATAGACCAGAGCCTGTGTGCCCTGGTACGTGTTGGGAGTCACACTGGAATTACGATGGAACGAGATAAAGTAATCCGCCCCGGAACGGTTGGCAATCTGCGCCTTCTCTATCGGAGAGTCGTACCTGTCCTCCGTCCTTGTGTAAAGCACATTGTATCCCTCCCGCTCTAGCTCATCCCCCACAGCCAGAGTTACCCGCAGGGTATCATCCTTTTCCTTCCTTCCCTGATAAGACGCGCCGTTGTCGTACCCTCCATGCCCGGCATCTAAGATAATTGTAATCGCCATGCTTCCTCCACCTTTTTGTTACTATCCATGGCATGAGAACGGATCCTATGCTCCGCTCACGCCCAATCCTGAGCCAGTCAATAGTAACACCTTTTTTCTTTTATACTATGCACAGAGAAACAGAAAAGTTCCCATTGACAAATTGCCTTTCTGCGTTTATATTAAATATATAATTATTTTGATTATCAAACCATTAGGGATACGCTAATAGAAATGTAGCAAACATCAAAGGATAGGATGATAAAATGAGAGCAAAAATTATTGGCACCGGAAGCTGCCTCCCGGATAAGATTGTAACAAATGATGCGCTGTCTGCCCTTGTGGATACCAGCGATGAATGGATCCAGAGCCGCACGGGAATCTGCGGGCGCCACCTGGTATCCGCAGAGCATGAAACTACCCTCTCCATGGCTGTCAAGGCAGGCCAGGCTGCCTTGACGGACGCAGGGATCCTCCCCCAGCAGCTGGATCTCATCCTGGTGGCCACTGTCTCCTCCGATTTCATGACGCCCAGCACGGCCTGCATGGTACAGAAGGAGCTGGGGGCCTCCCATGCGGCCGCCTTTGACATCAATGCGGCCTGCTCTGGGTTCCTCTTTGCATTAAATACGGTGGATGCTTATTTCCAGGCTGGCATTTACCAAACAGCGCTGATTATTGGCGTGGAAACCCTCTCCAAGCTGATTGACTGGTCGGACCGTTCTACCTGTGTCCTGTTTGGCGACGGGGCAGGGGCTGCCGTAGCTAAGGCCTCTGAGGAAGGGATGATTGCCTCCCTGCAGGGCTCGGATGGCAGCGGCGGCGATATCCTCGTCTGCCGGAACCGGTCGAACAACAATCCTTATATCCATACTGGCACGGAGTTAGACTATCTCTTTATGGACGGGCAGGAAGTATTTAAGTTTGCTGTCAAAAAAGAGCCGGAATGCATCCAGGCTCTTTTGCAGCAGGCCGGTATGCAGCCCGCCGACGTTGATTATTATCTGCTCCACCAGGCGAATTATCGGATTATTGCTTCCATTGCCCGCAAACTCAAGCTTCCTTTAGAGAAGTTTCCTTCTAATGTAAGCCATTGCGGCAATACTTCCGCGGCCAGCATCCCCATCCTTTTAGATGAGGTAAATAAAAAAGGAATGCTGCCCAAAGACAGCCTGATCCTGCTGTCAGGATTTGGCGCAGGGCTTACCTGGGGAGCAGCTTTGCTGAAATGGTAAGGGTATAAAAACCCAGGCATTATGTCCTTATATGGCTCTGATGCCTGGGCGATACTTCAAGCTTCCATTTTGATTTGCAGGTTATGATACAATTCCCTCGGCACAAAGGCCTTGACATAGATGCCGTCTTCTTGATATTCTTCTTCCAGCAGCTCCCCAAACTTGCGAACCAGCGAAACCTGCCCGCCTTCGCTGTAAGGGAACACGCCTTCCAGCAGCCTCTTATCTTCCCGTAAGGTCTCTTCTAAGATCCCTTTCAGTTCATCTATCCCATATCCGCTCTTTGCAGAAATCCATAAGGCTCTATCCGCCCGCGCGTCATGGATCCGTTCTGGCTCTGAGAGCTTATCCTGCTTATTCCATAAGGTGATGACTTTTTTACCAGAAATTCCCAGGCTCTGCAATGTCTCATAGACAATGTGCATCTGCTTTTCCCGCTGGGGATTGGAGGCGTCTACCACATGGAGGATAAAATCTGCATACTTTGCCTCTTCCAGTGTGCTTTTGAAGGCCTCGATCAAGTGGTGCGGCAGCTTACGGATAAAACCAACCGTATCCGTGAGCAGAAGCTCCTGGCCGCTGTCCAGCTTCAAGATGCGGGTCGTGGGATCCAGGGTGGCAAACAGCTTATCTTCTTCCAGTACATCTGCATCTGTCAGGCAATTGAGCAGGGTGGATTTCCCGGCATTGGTATAGCCTACAATGGCCGCGCTCTTCGTATGGCTGCGGCTCCTTTGGCTCCTGGCCACTTCCCGGTGCTGCCGCACTTGCGCCAGTTCCTGTTTCAGATGGGAAATGCGGGACTTAATCAGGCGGCGGTCCATTTCCAGCTTCTTCTCGCCAGGCCCCCGGGTGCCAATGCCGCCGCCCAGGCGGGATAGCGCTTTGCCCAGGCCGGATAGGCGGCTCATCCTATACCGAAGCTGGGCAAGCTCCACCTGGATTTTGCCTTCGCTGGTGGAAGCCCTGGCGGCAAAAATATCCAGGATCAGCAAGGTACGATCCATAATCTTACATTCCAATTCATCTTCCATGTTCCGCAGCTGGGCAGGGGACAGCTCATCGTCACAGATAATCCCTGTGGCATCTGTTTCGGACAGCAGCTGGCGGATTTCCAGAAGTTTTCCAGTACCCACATAGGTACCCGGGTGAATGCTTTCCCTGGACTGGAGGACTGTGCCGACCACCTGGGCGCCGGCAGTCTGTGCCAGTTCGGCCAGCTCATCCAAAGAATCCTTTGCATCATCCCCTTCTTGCTGGCTGACGCCTACCAAAACTACCCTTTCCTGGATTTCGTCTAATTGCAATATTTGTGCCATTTTTTCTCCTTTCTCACTGTGGCGCTGCATGGCGGTTCACGGCCAGGAAGCCACGCATGGTAACGTTAGAAACGGAAAAGGCATGGCCGCCAAGCCATGCCTTTTCTCAAACCCCTGCTTCTTCCCAGATCTGCCAGGAAAGCAATTGCCTTACAGGTAACGAAACGCATCGCAGGAATCAGGGGTGTGCCTTACTTTCCGGGTAAATTATTTTACCCTTACTTTAATCTTTGCCGTTTTCTTGTTATAGGTCTTAACCGTAATTACAGCCGTGCCCTTCTTTACGCCTTTGATAACGCCTGACTTGGATACCGTGGCAACGCTCTTCTTATTAGAGCTGTAGGTAACCTTGTTCATTGCGCCGCTTGGCTTTAAGGTATACTTAATCTTGTATGTTTTCTTCCTCTTGATCGTAACGCTTGGCTTCTTGACGGTAATCTTGGTCGGAGCCTTCTTGATGGTGATGGTGCAGGTTGCGGATTTGCCGTCTGCTTTGGCGGTAATCTTTACCTTGCCGGCCTTCTTGGCCTTGACTACGCCCCTGGAGGAAACCGTAGCAAGGCTCGTCTTGCTGCTCTTCCAGGTTACTTTCTTGTCATTTGCGTTACTTGGCGATACGGTTGCCTTCAAAGCAAGGGATCCCTTCTCGCCCATGGTAGCCGTCTTCTTGGACAGAGTTACCTTGGTGACATGTACCTTAACCGTTACCTTACAGGTGGCTTTCTTGCCATTGGCTGTCATGGCAGTGATGGTTGCGGTTCCCTTTGCCACTGGGGTTACCTTGCCGTTGGCGTCTACTTTGGCTACTTTGACATTGCTGCTGTTCCATGTCACGGCCTTGTCTGTCGCATTGCTTGGGGATACGGTTGCCTTCAGGGTCACAGCTTTATCCTTTACATACATGGTAAGGGATGTCTTGCTTAACTTCACGCTGGCTACAGGTACCGTAGGTTCCCCAACTTTTACCTTTACCTTTACTGTCTTAAACTGATCCAGAAGCTCATTTTCATAGGTCATCTTCAGGATTGGCGTACCGTCTGCTGACCAGTGTACGCGCTTCAGGCGCGCATGGCGGCAGGGGTCGTTCAGCGGACTGCCATTATAGGAAGAAGAGGTTCCATTCCATCCACATCTCTGGTAATTATGAGAGGTAGGCCTTGCATGGTATACAAAAATGGTGTTCCCATCCTTGTCTACGGTAAAGGAGTTGTGCCCTGGTCCTTCCTCGCCATTTACATCACGGGAAGATAACAATGGGAAGGTACTCTTTGTCCAGCTGCTCTTCTGCAGCAAATCTGCCCCGTTTTCTGCGCGCAGCATACCAATAGCATACTCAGAGCCAGTCCCTGCTCCAGAGTAGCAAACGAAAATCTTGCCATCCTTCTGTAATACAGTTGCTCCTTCATTTACGACTTCATCCACAACTTCCCAACCGTATTCCGGCTGTGTAATACTTGTAGCTGCAGATGTAATCTTCCAGGGTTCTTCTTCGCTTACGGTTGCGATATGCAGGTCTGTATTGCCAATAGAAGGCTTCCCAGCCCAGATTACATAAGCCTGCCCATTCTTCTCATCCTTAAAATATGTCATATCCAGACAGAAGGCTGTTGCAAACGGGTCGGTGAAGTTCCCTTGTCTGCACATCTTGTAATCCTGCCACTGAGACACTCCATTGGAAGCGGTAAGCGCTGTCTCATAAGGATCCTTATCGCCGTCCAGAATCAATGCATGGCTATAAATATTGAACGCATTTTCTTTATCATGGCTCTGCGTAAAATAAATTACCCAGTATTTGCCCACACGGTGGATTTCTGGCGCCCAGATATAACGGTAACCCCTATCTACTTGGTTCCCATTATCAATGTATCCCTGGTTTCCAACCTTCCAAACGGTTACCTGCTTGCTTCTATCCTGAAGCTCTTCTAAGGTTCTGCCCCTGCGCAGTACCACACGGTCATACTGTTGTGGCGTCTCGCCTGGCATTGCATCGCCGTTTTCTGGGAAATAAGAACCTGTCATATAGTAATATCCGGTCTGCTCATCCCAGAAAATACAGGGATCTGCCATGCCTTCTACAAATTTGGTTGCATCATAGTATACTTCCTTCGTATCCGGATTAATATTATTCGGATAATTTGGGTTCGCATTCTGTGGGTCATCCTCTGGCAGGCTGCTGCCATTCAGTTCTTTCAGGTTGTTGAGGTATTTTGTCTGTACCACATTCCCTGTCAGTTCATAAGTGCCTGCTTTAGACAGGTCAACATTCTTGTATGCCTCGCCCCAGTCAATATGGAATGCCTGGACAGAACTATCTGTAAACGTAGCATTGACAGTCTTGGGCAGCTTTTCCAAAAGTCCTGCTGAATCTTTCACCCCTGTAGCATCTACTTCTGCCAGTTCTTCCAGTCCGTTATTTACTACTGTCCCCAGTTTATTCACAATATATGTATATTCTGCATCTGTAAGTTCCAGGGCATTGCCCAATGTAATCGTATCATCTGTATCCAGAATATTCTCGCCGTTGAGCATCAATTTAAACTGCGATTTCTTCAGCGGAACCGCTGTCTGCTCATAGGAAGCTTCCAGCACATCATCATAATAGTTTACGCCATCTTCAGAAGTGAAGATATGATAACCTTTGCTGGCGTTGCTATCACGCGCTACGACTTTAAATTTATCCCCTTCTTTGTAAACCCTCGGCTCTGTCAGCTCTTTGGTGCCGTTTCCATTCTTGGAGAAAATCACGCCGCCGCCGCTGTTCAATACATCAAAATTCTTGCCATCTGTACTGACTGCCATATAGACGCTTCTGGTTTCCTGTGCCACACGCCTCTTATCGGCAGCGTGGAACGGCTTCTCGGTGGAATATACTGTCAGGTATTTCCCTGCTTCCAATTCTTCGGTGAAGTTTAACTTATTTACCGTAATCTCATAAGGCTCGGAGGTAATGCCGGCAACGGTTGCCGTTACGCTTGCTTTTCCTCCCTTAAGGCCTGTCGCCTTGCCATTTGCATCAATTTTCAGGACGCTCTCATCACTGGATTTCCAAATGGTAGTTGTATCAACGGTAGCATCTGTAGGCGCCAGCGTCCTGGTCAGCTGGATGCTCTTTTCTTCATCCACTTCCTTCGGCCCAGAAACGGTAACGCCCTGCAGCTCTACTGGAACATACGTCTCATTATAAAGCGCTGACACTTCTCCATCGGACAGAGCCCTGTCATAGAAGGAAATATCGTCAATCCATGCGCCTGCACAATGCCAATAGGTTGCAAGGCTTGCGCCGATACGCACCTTGGTATCTTCCGCATTCTCAACCAGGCCGCTGGTTCCTGCCATATCGCCAATCATCTGTACATAATCTGTGCTATGCTGTGATGTGATATTATGGGATATCTCCTCGTTATTGCGGTAGAAGGTAACACCTTCCTTGGTAATCGCCATCGTAACCATCACCCAGCCATTTGCCGCGGCCAGATCCAGTTTGTTGGTCTGGAAATCCATAAAGTTCTCATTCTGATCTGTGGTATTCCAGTATACATAAGACTGGTTTACGGCAACTGTCCCTGCCCTCTTGCCTGCCGCAGCAGGAGCCACTTCAAAGTCAAGCAGACAGCGGTTGTTGGCCGGCGCATTCTTAGACTTTGTCCAAAAACTCAGGGTAAAGCCATTATCCACTGATTTCCCAGCAAACGGATTGGATGGAAGGAGCGCATAGCCTCTCTTGTCATAATTTTGCTCTGCAAGGGACAGAACCTGCCCTCTCCGCTCATCCTGTGCCAATTCTGGCAGCTTACCGCCATTTACAGCTTCCAGCGCTAAGGTACTGGTTCCATCTGTAAGGGTATTTCCCTCGCCCGCCTGATACTTATCGAAATCATAAGATGCGATGGCGCTGTCAGAAACCTTGCCCATGGTCGTGATAGAAAGAGCAGGCGCAAGATCCCCTGCGTTCGCATCATATACATAAAAACCGCCCATTACTGTCTGCAGACGGAAAACTGCATTTGCATCCTTATTTGTAACCGCTTCCTTAATCCAATTCGTTACATCAAACGTAACCTTCTGATCCTGAGCCTCATACTTATGGAAGAAAATCCACCCATCCCCATAGACCGTCTTATCCTTCGTGTAGCCATCTAATGCCGGGAAGGTTGCCCCTGGCGCATTGGATGTGTTGTCGGACTGGAGCCCCTCATATTTCTCTGCGGCTACCCGGAACAAACCTGCCTTTGTCTCCATGCCGTTGTTGAGTACGTCATTACCGTCAAATATGGTGATTTCGACGGATGCATTGGCAATCGACTCCGCATCCAGCCCCTGCGGCAATGCAAAGCCCAATCCTGCAACCCTGCAGCTGCCTACCTGATTCCTGCCTTTGCCTGTCTCATCCGCAACATATGCCGCGGCCTTCTCGTTTCCTGTTTCTGTAATCTCGCTCGTACCAATCAGGTATGATTTTGCCCCGTTGGTACCATCTTTGATGCCTTCTGACCCAGCTACCACAAACTTACTTGCCTTCACTGTCTGGGTCACGCCGACAGTTCCTCCCTCGCCTTCTGCACGTACCAGGGTTGAGGGAAGCATGGTGAATACCATGGCAAATGTTAAGATTAATGCCAGGTACCGCTTCATGCACTGCTTCATAATAAAAGCCCTCCTTTATAATATTTTGCGTAAAATAGCTGGATTAATTACTTGCTTTCTTGCTATTTTGCACGATTCTACTCAATAATTGTACTAGATCTTTCATGAAAAATCAACAAAAAATGGAGAAATTATTTTAAAAATATACCCGAAGCAGCGTCCGTTGCTTTGCAAATCGTTTCTTTCGATCACAGATCGTACTCTCACAACAATCGCAAAGCAAAGGCCGCAGGGAACAAAAACATTCCCTGCGGCCTTATACACCGCTGCATAAGCCATCATCTAACGCTTATGCAATACTTCTTTTAAGCTTTTCTAAACTTTCTTCTGGGGTCAGCCTTTTTGGCCTGTTTATGCTTTGGCTTTCTTCTTACGCGCCATAACCACGCTCTGGATTACCAGGAACAGGCAGAGCATCAATGCCCTTGTAATTCCTGTCCACCATGCCTGGTCAAGTCCTGCCGTGGATACGATGTTCTGGATCGTGCCCAAGGAAAGCACACCGAAGAAGGTACCTGCAATATTACCAACACCGCCCGTCAGCATCGTACCGCCGATGATGGATGATGCAATCGCGTCCATTTCTGCGCCAGTCGCATGGGATGCAGAACCGGAGCCTACATGCAGGAAGTAAACGAAACCGCCAATGCCTGCCAGAAGCCCGCAGAACAGATGGGAAAGGAAACGTGTCCTCTTTACGTTGATACCGAGCATCAATGCACTCTGGCGGTTTCCGCCCACTGCATAGAAGTTACGGCCCAACTTCGTCCAGCGGAGCATGCAGAACATAACGA
>Ga0137306_103875_pt1 | contig 10727 bp, 12 predicted proteins | sample Inofroosms_March_FD_97187 | JGI IMG/M metagenome (GOLD analysis project Ga0137306, IMG submission 97187) | Mouse cecal microbial communities from Vienna, Austria - N-Acetylneuraminic and N-Acetylglucosamine D2O microcosms_March | ecosystem: Host-associated > Mammals > Digestive system > Large... | reverse complement strand
AAATAAGTGTTGCTGGGATATAACTTTAGTGTTTTCACTAAAACGCTCAATAAATATGCAACTATATCCCAAATGTTAATATGTGTTGCTTGTGGCAATGGGCAGTTTTACCTATAATAGTGGTAACAACTGAAAGGAGGTGATTCCTTATGCTTAACGAAAATATTAAAGCAATCAGAAAATCAAAAGGACTTTCGCAAACAGAACTTGCCATCAAGTTGAACGTGGTGCGACAAACGGTTTCTAAATGGGAACAAGGATTGTCAGTTCCTGATTCTGATATGTTGCTCTCCATATCGGAAGCACTTGAAACACCCGTGAATATATTGCTTGGGGAAACTGTCATTGAGTCGGAAGTTGATGACTTAAAAGCGATTTCCGCAAAACTGGAGGTGATAAACTTACAACTTGCACAGAGGAAGACCGCGGGGAAAAGGATTCTGCATTGGTTTCTTATCTCATTGTGCGTAGTCACAGCGACAATTTTTGCAATCTTATCGGGGTTAGAAAGTCCTTATCTGGGGTGGGATTATGGTGACCCTGAAACCGCCGTTCTCGGAGCGGCATTTCACTCATTTGAATGGCTGTTTGTCAGAACCGCGCCGATTGTTCTTATTGGCGCAGTTATCGGAATTTTTCTGACCTGGAAAAAAGAATAGTGTGAACAGCAACGAGTAAAAATCCATGCAAAATTTGCTTTGCAAATGGATTTTTACTTGAAAGCAGTACGTTTTCTCACGGACTTTGCAGTAAATGCAAAGTCCCGTCTGAACAGTAACTAAAATTTCACGACTCTGTAAGCCGGTTTTTCCACGCATGGACAGTTTTCCTCCTCCCGTGCTATAATAAATATGACATTATTACGGACAAGGAGTCTGCCGCCCATGAGTTATGCCGATCTGCCCTTCTGGAAACAGTTTCTGTTCACCTGTGAGGACCACCTGCTCAGTCATCTGATTCTGCTCCTCTGGCTGGGTGCTCTGTTTGATACGCCTTCCAAAAGACAGCTTCTCAAAAAACTGCCTCTGCTCTTTCTGCTGGCGCCTGTGACCGCGGCGGTCAACTGGGGTGCCGCAGGGATCATACAAAACACCCCGCTTATGCTGCTGCTCTATCTACTCATCACACTTTTCTTCACCCTTTGGAGCATGTGGGCCTGGCATCGTCCTTTCTGGCACTGTCTGGCGGCCGTATGCATGGCCGGGATGATGGAAAGCTCGCTCTCTGTGATCTTCATTCACCTTCTGTATGCCTGCTTTCCCATAGTGTCGCCGGAACGCATTCCGCCCTTTATGACCATGTGTCTGCTCTGGCTCACCCTTCCGCTCTCTCATTTCGCTCTTTCCATGTTTCCCAGGCGGCTATGGCAGAAGGAACGGTTCTGCACCTATCTGGAACAGGCTTACGATCCCCGCCGGACGGCTCTTCTTCTGGCGGCGCTGGCAACAGCATTCGTGGCGCTGAATCATATGCAATACGGCGTGCAGCCGGCGTATCTGGCAGATTACCTTCTGGTCGTCGCGGTGATGGCCATATTGATGACCGCTCTGGTGTTCCATCTGACTCTGCGGGATATGGACTTAAAAAGGCTGAACCTCCAGAAAGACATGCTCCTGCGGCAGCAGCTCTATGAGCAGACTCAGGAGGAACTGCAGGACGAACTTCGGGCTTTCCGACACGACTGCCGGAACCTGCTCACCGGCCTTATGGAAAAGCAGGAGGACGGCACTCTTTCCCGTTCTTTTCAGGAACTGGAAACCGGTTTTGAGAAGCGTCTGGGGGAAAAGATCCGTGCTGCCTCTCAGATTGGCAATCTACGCATTCCCCAAATACGGGGCCTGCTTTTACATAAAATTGCTCAGATGGCAGAACAGCATATCCCCTGCCATCTGGAAGTCCTGTATCCGGTGGACCACGCCGACATGGATACCTGGGACCTGATCCGATGCCTGGGTATCCTGACAGATAACGCCACGGAGGCAGCGCTGGAAACCGCGCAGCCGTGGGTGGAGATTCTCCTTCTGCAGGAAGGACCTGTACTTACGCTTCGCATATCCAACCCGTGGACGGGGAACGAAGATCCTGAATACTTCTGGAGAGCGGGATGGTCCACCAGGGGAAGCGGACGGGGAATGGGACTTTTCAGTTATCAGAAAATTCTTAAAAGGTATCCCGGCGCTTCCTCCTCGACTCGCTGGGGCGGCGGAATATTTACACAGGAACTGACCATAACAGTTCCAGGAGGCAGATCATGATCGATATTTATCTGTGCGATGACGACGCGTTCGCCCGCTGCCGGATTCAGACTATACTGGAAAAAAAGATTCTGATTGAGGAGTATGATATGCGAATCGTATGCAGCACGGACAGTGCCGGGCAGCTTCTCCGCGCACTGGGAGACCGCCGGCAGAATATCTATATTCTGGATGTGGAGCTGAAGGACGGACAATGGGACGGTTTTCTGCTGGGCCGGGAACTCAGAAAGCGGGATCCAGGCGGTATTCTGATCTACATCACCAGCTACGGAGACCTGGCCTGCCGGACCTTTCAGTACCATCTGGAAGCCTTTGACTATATCGTGAAAACGCCAAAGCAGCTGGAAGCATCCATACACCGCTGTCTGGAAGCGCTTCAAAACCGCCTGCTTCTGGAACGTACGGTCCCGGTGCAGGTATACACTATACAGACGGGAACCTCCCTGCGCCACATCCCGCTTGACGAGATTCTTTTCTTCGAGACTGCCCCCAGACCCCATCATGTACTGCTCCACACCCCTGACAGCCGTTTGGATTTTCTCGGCAGTTTAAACGAGATCCAGGCCAGTCTGGGCAACCGGTTCTTCCGCTCCCATCGAGCCTATCTGGTAGCTCTTGACAAGATCCGAAAAATTGATCCAAAACACGGCAGGCTTCAGGTAGGCGGGAGGGAATGCCTGCTCTCCCGGACAGCCGGACGGGAACTTCGGAAGCTCATGGATCCCATTCAATGAGCGGCTCTCCCGATTCCATTGAGGAACTGTCCGCTACCATTCAAGAAATAACCCCCACCCTCTGCCTCTCATCTGTTATACTCTTTTTGCCTGCAGGGACATCCGGGCTGTATTTCCAACAATGATAAGTTATATACAGCTCTGCGGATCAAATTTTATTTATAAGGAAGAGAGTGACATGAGAAAAATAAAAATCAGCAAATTCATCACCGCTGCCGTTCTGTCCGCCATGCTGACGGGTTGCTCCGGAAATACCGCCCCGGATATGGAACCCATACAGACAGAACTCGACACCATCTCCATTCCGGAGCAGGTGCAGGTGGTGGGCCTTGGAGAGGCAAGCCACGGAGTAAAGGAATATCAGGAACTGAAAGCAGAAGTATTCCGGACTCTGGTCCACAACTACGGTTGCAGAACCTTTATTATTGAAGGTGATTTCGGAAATGCACTGAAAGTGGACGCTTACATCCACGGCGGAGAAGGGACCTCCAAAGAGGCTGCAGCTACCATCGGTTTCCGTATCTACCGCACCAGGGAGATGGCTGATCTGCTCGAATGGATGCGCGCCTATAATGAAACTGCACCGGCAGGGCAAGACCTGCATTTCTATGGAATGGATATGCAGCAGGCGGACAACAGCAAGAATTATCTCTTCAGTATTCTAAAACAGATCGATCCGGAACTGACTGCAGAATACGAGAAGAGCTTTTCCTTTCTCAATGATGACGCAATCTATGACATCAGCACGGAAGTATTTGCTGAAGGAATGCCGGAGGCCGAAAAGCTGCTTGCGGATGTAGACCGGAGGAAAGAACAGATCGTGGAAATCTGCGGCAGCGAAGCTTTCGAATTTGCAAGGGAATGCGCCAACAGCATCTACAACTGCTGTGATATCCGCAAATCCAACAGTGAATACAATGAAGTGCGCGACCGCCACATGGCGGAAAAGGTGCACTGGTTCCTGGAACACGGCGATGGAAGCCTGCTTTTCATCAACGGACACAACGGACATATCGCCAGGGTCAACACCTCGCTCTACGACTGTATGGGCAGACAGCTGGCCGAAGACCTGGGAGACCGTTATTATACCATCGGTACAGATGCCCGAATCACCGCCTTCAATTCCCAGACGGACAACGGCTTTACAGAAACCACAGCCAAAAATAAAAATGACCTGAACGCTCTGGCCGGCAGCATAGAGGGCGCCCGATACTACATTGACCTTCAGGAGGCATCCTTCTGCGATGGCTGGGATAAAATTCTTTCCGGCACCCAACGGATCACATCTCTGAACGTGGGGAGCCTTACTCTCCTTAAAATGTTCTATACGACGAAAATTATCCCCTGTGAAACCTTTGACGGAATGATCATCTTTGATCAGGTAGGGCCTACGACAGTGGATTTGTGATCTGCGAATTCCTTATATCTCATATGTTTCGTAATCAGAAAGAAATTCCTTTTCTTTTGGGATTCGTTTTCCCAAAAGAAGAGGGACGCCTTTTACTCCGTCCCTTCCCCCAGATACGACAAAATTCCCATACTCACCGCCCAGGCGATCTGATTCTGGTAACTGTCCTCCTGCAGCTTCTTCGCTTCCTCCCAGTTGCTTAAAAAACCGCATTCCACAATCACAATCGGCGCTGACGTCTTCTTCAGAAGATAATAACTTTCATTGGCTTTCGCCTGCCGGTGGTTCTCCGGATCCACATGAGAGATCAGTTCTTCCTGAAGAATCTCCGCCAGTTTTCTACCTTCCTGTGAAGTCCCATAATAGAAAACCTGAGCGCCGGTAACATATTCTTCATGATAACTGTTCTGATGAATACTGACCACACAATCCGGCCTCGTCTCATTAATTAATGTACAGCGATTCTTCATATCCTGAACCTTTTTATTTGAAGTCTGTTCTTCGTAAAGACCTGCATCTGACTCCCTTGTCATCACCACCTCCACCTCCTGCTGCTCCAGAAGTTTCTGAATCTTCCTGGCAATAATCAGGTTCAGATCTTTTTCAACAGAATCATCTACCCCTATTTTCCCCGGATCATTTCCTCCGTGTCCGGCGTCAATTACAACCGTCCATCTCTTTTCTTCGGCCTGTACCTGACTGCTCGAGGCCTTTTCCCATCCTTTCTCTGCCAGAATGCAGGCACAGAGTATCAGAATCACTGACATAAATAATTCCAGTTTTTTTCTTTCCAAATTAAAAACCGCCGCATCTACTTTTCATAAAAGTATATGCGGCAGTCTTTTTTTGATTCCTTTTGCCTGTGCTTCGTCAATTAACATACCTGAGAATGATATCCCATATGCCGGCCCGTTCATAGCCAAGCCTCCACGAAGCTACACCCGCCAGTTCATATTGTTTGACCAGCTTCAGCTTTTCTTCAATGGACTGTTCTTCCTCCATCCACATCTGATAGATGCTCCCTTCATACTCCAGTTCAATATAATACTGTCCCGTAGTATCATCCCATACCGGCTCCACACTGTTGTTGACTGCTTTCTGAGAAGCGCTGTCCATTCCGAGAGCTTCACTGGTCACTTCTCCGTTTTCATCCGTCCTCCAGAAACGAGTGTAAAACGGCATGGCATTGATTACCTTTTCCTTGGGAACTTCCTCCAGTGTCTTCTGAATTCCACTTTCCACAAAGCCAAGAGATGCTACGGAACCTGCGGTCTCAGAATTCGCCGGATGCTCATCATAGCCCATGATAATTACATAATCCGCAAACACACCCTGCTCCGAACGATTGTAAAACCGGTTGTACTCCGCCGGCACATAATTATCCACCGACAGAACAATTCCATTCAGACGACACATGATTGACAATTCCCGTATAAACTGCAGATATCCTCTCGCACTGTCTTCATTTATAAACTCCATGTCCAGATTCAAACCATCCAGATCATATTGTATAACCTGCGCAATCAGATTGCTCACCAGTCTCTGACGGCTGGCCGCTCTGGTAAAAATCTCATAATCCAGAATCGTATCCTTATAGGTGATATCCTCTACCAGCCCCCATACTTCCACACCGTTTTGGTGACAGTGGTTAACATAATCCTGGCTTGCCAGCGATTCAATTCCGCCGTCATTATCTTTCAGGCGAAACCAGGTAGGCGAAACCGTTGTCAATCCTTTGGTATTGGCCAGAACTTTATAAATATTCTCATTTGCATCTGTATTTGTCACCTGATGCCAGGACAGATTAATCTTATAATCTTTCGATATGCTTGAATACTCCGGTTCCGTATATTCCGGCTCCTGTATTGTCTCCCGTGAGATGGAAGATATCTGTTTATCCCGCACATATCCAATGTATCCATCCTTCGTGAGAACTCTGGTCCATTCATCAATCTCTTCTTCCTCTTCCAGCACATACATGGTACTGCCCTTTCCCACCGTCGTCAATATGGGACTTTTAATACCTGCCTGACAACGCACCTGCGCATTCTTCTGGGCCGTCACCACATCCCTGCTTCCGAATTCACTTACGATATGCACACGGTTTGGTTCTTCCTGATACTCACAGGTAAAATTCGTATATTTGTTCACGTAGTCCAAGGCCACATAGATATCATTCCCGTCCGCCCTTAGAACCACATATCCATCGCTCTGTTTCGATTTGGCTATTGTATAATCACTGCTTCCGACTTCCGCACTGACCAGCTCTGTGGGAAGCGCATACAAGTAGGTGTTCTCGGAGGCATCCCAGTAAAATCTTGTGTTCAAATACTGATATACCGTTTCTACATTCAGATATACTCTGCCGTCCATCAGCCTTCCTTTTTCTTCCAGGATAGTGTCGTTAAGCAGAATCGCAACTTCCTGCTCACTGTCCAGATGGAAATATTCCTGCAGGTCTGCCTGCTCTTTGGACGGAGAATATTTATCATATAAAAACTTTCCTGCCATGAATGTACCCGTAATCAGAATCAGAACAACTGCAATCAAAACCGGAATCATCTGCGGATTACGCCTTCTCCTCTTCCTCCCGGGACGCGGCCTTTTGCTTCCGGATGATCTCCTCGATCTCTGTCTTCTCCGCCGCTCTCTGTCTTCTCTTTCTTCCAAATCTTCCCTTTCTTCTCTTATCATGAACGTCCTCCTGACTACTTTATCCCTCGTGAAAATCTTCCGTCTGTCCATGGAGCCCGATATCCTGCTCCGCGCAGACTCTGCTTTGCGAAAGACCGGAGAAAGCACACATCCTTCCGCCGGACTTTCGCAATGCATCTGTCTGTGTAAGCATTTTCTGAAAATACTGATATAATCCGCTCGCCGAATGTGCGAGCACATTCTTCTCGCTAACGCTCATTATATCATGGATCTCCGATCCATGACCGCCATTCGCCGCTCGCCGAATATGCGAGCACATTCTTCTCGCTAACGCTCATTATATCACGAATCTGCCGTTCTCACCACAAGAATCTCAAGGCACAGAGACTTTTCTTCATAAATTTGTTATTTTAACAGATTTCCCGGCAAATCCTCTTTTCATACACGGCATCTGCATATTTCCAAAAGAAGACTCTGCATTTTATGTGATATATGATAAAAATGCATATGCCGCCTGGCTTTGCATCCCCCCTTATGCCACAAAAAACAATTGGAATTTGATCACTGATATTGTGAAAAGAATCAGAAACATAGACTTACAGTTCTATTATACACAGCATTCGCCTTTTTTCAAGGAGTTTTCACAAAAATTCAGAATTTTTTCCTTTAATTCTCAAGCCATCAGGCTTTACATATTCCGGATTATTGTTTATACTATATTAAACTATAATATTATATAAACAGGTTGTGATCGCATGAAAATAGAAAAAATCAATGAAAACAAAATACGTTGTATTCTGACACACGACGATCTGGAAGTCCGTCATATCAAACTCAGTGAAATTGCGTACGGCTCCGAAAAAGCCCGCTCTCTGTTTCGGGATATGATGGAACAGGCCTCCCACCAGTTTGGTTTTGAAGCTGATAATATTCCGCTGATGATAGAAGCGATTCCGCTGCCCAATGAGTGCATCATTCTGGATATAACCAAAGTGTCAGATCCGGAAGAACTTGATACAAGATTCTCCCGGTTTTCGCAGGGTGCCGGAGATTCTTCAGATGACTCTGCAAGAGAATTTCTGCCTGACGGCGCAGACGAAGTTCTGGATCTGTTTCAGAAGCTTCTGGAGCACCGTCTGAAAAATGCGCCCAAAGAGACACGGGAAGAGCAGGCTGCAACACTGGCCAACGAACTGGATATGCGCAAGCTCTATCTTTTCCACCGGCTTGATTCCCTTGTAGAAGTGTCCTCCGTTTTAAAAGACATCTATCATGGTGAAAACCGCCTTTATAAGAATCCGGATACCGCCCAGTATCACCTGGTGATTACCAAGTCAGACCATACACCCGAACAATTTAACAAAGTCTGCAATATTCTGTCCGAATACGGCTCCAGTAATAAGTATTCCGTTTCCAACGAAGCTTACATGAAAGAACATTTTACGCTTCTGATCGATGGCAGTGCACTTCAGCAGCTTGCCAGGATTTAAAGAATGCCTGTCATTCCGAACATAAAAGGAAAAAGCAGCCGTCTCTGTACGGCTGCTTTTTATTATGTTCAGGGATACATAAGGAAAACTGTCGTGTTGCAGCATGCATCCCGCACAGCCGGCAGGGGGAAGGAAAATCCCCCCCATCGACCTGCTTATTTTCTTAATTGATCTTTCCTGCCTATTCCCCGAGAAAATTGTTCAGCCTTGCAACCAGTACATCCGGATCCATTCCATGAACAAGGGCGGCTTCTTCCAGACTCTCTGCCTGCGCAGACGGACATCCGATGCAATGCATGCCTTCTCTCATGAGAATCGGAACAATATTCTGATCCATTTTCACCAGATCCGCAATGATCATATCTTTCGAAATTTTAGCCACTTCAGGTAACCTCCTATCGTATTTTAAACCATATGGCTGTGAAATATAATCTTTCCCCCGCACATATGCATATATTATAAGCCCATTCACTTGCAAAATCAAGAGAGTATGGTATAATTTAAACAGTTCAGCCATGTATATGGTATGGACAGGCCGACAATTTCACAGGTGGAGGGATGTATATGGAATCAAAGCGCTATATGATTTCCGACGCTGCCCGGATGGTAGATGTAGAATCCCATGTTCTCAGATACTGGGAAGATGAACTTGAACTGCCAATCGAACGCAACGAAATGGGTCATCGCTGCTATACCGAAGATAACATCCGTATGTTTCATCACATTAAGGATCTGAAGGAACAGGGCTATCAGCTGAAAGCAATTAAAGTACTGGTACCGGAGATGGAACAGGGTAATGTACCACCGGCAATTGTCCGCGAACCCGAACCGCCCGTCACTGACAAGATGGAGCAGTTCCAGTTGATTCTCGGCAAAGTTGTCTCACAGGCGATCCGCGAAAACCAGCAGGAGATGGGCAAAGAACTAAGCCACCAGGTCTCCACACAGGTTGTCAAGGAAATGGATTACCTCTTCCGGCTTCAGGAAGAAAAAGAGGAAACGCATTATAAAAAACTGGACGAGCTGATCCGTTCTTCCCAGAAACAGCGCAGACTGCTTGCCCTTGGGAAGAAAAAAGAAAAGAAAGCAAAAGAACCCAAAATAAAAGAAACAAAAGTAAAAGAAGCGAAAACGAAAGAACCCCGAATAAAAGAAGAACGCAAAAAACCCTGGTTTTTTGGCGCTTCACCAAAAAAAGACATAGTCCTTTAGGACTATGTCTTTTTTCGCTCAATATGTAATATAAATTACTCAGCGGAAATTGCCTCGTTCGGACATTCTGCCTCGCAGGTGCCGCACTCCAGACATGCATCAGCATCGATTACGTACTTTCCATCAGCCTCAGAAATAGCATCTGCCGGACAGACTTCAGCACAGGAACCGCATCCTACGCAATCACCAGAAATAACATATGCCATGGTACTTGATCCTCCTTTATTATTTTTCGATACCCCTTTGAGGTTCTGCATCTATTTTAATATAAATGCCTGTAATATGCAAGCGCAAATCGCTGTCAATTGCTTCAAACAATGCCAGTCAGTCACTGCTCACAACGGACTGCATGACAGCAAAAAGCAGGATCCGGCGGGCCCCCTGACCCCTGCAGAATCGTTTCATGCTCAAACTGTCTCCTGCCGCTGTCGTTAAGCGTCATATGGCGTACGATCCATATCGCTGAACTTCGTAAGCTCCGGTATCCACAGAAGATTCACCGTTCCAATCGGGCCATTTCGCTGCTTTGCAATAATCACTTCTGCCACCCTCTGCTCCGCTTCCGACAGATCCCGGTTATAATACCCCTGCCGATATAAAAACATCACTACATCCGCATCCTGCTCGATAGCACCGGATTCTCTCAAGTCTGACAGCATGGGACGGTGATCCGGTCTCTGTTCCACTGCACGACTAAGCTGAGATAACGCAACCACTGGAACATCCAGTTCTCTGGCCAACGCCTTTAACCCACGGGAAATATCTGAGATCTCCTGCTGTCTCGACGACGCGCTGCTCTTATTGTCTCCGCTCATCAATTGCAGATAGTCAATGATAACAACCTTTATGTCATATTCCATCTTCATCTTCCTGCATTTGGAGCGCAGAACCGGAAGCGTAATGCCCGGCGTATCATCGATAATCAGACGGGAATTGGCAATATTGGCAGACCCTTCTACCAGGTTCATCCACT
>Ga0137306_103871_pt1 | contig 10734 bp, 11 predicted proteins | sample Inofroosms_March_FD_97187 | JGI IMG/M metagenome (GOLD analysis project Ga0137306, IMG submission 97187) | Mouse cecal microbial communities from Vienna, Austria - N-Acetylneuraminic and N-Acetylglucosamine D2O microcosms_March | ecosystem: Host-associated > Mammals > Digestive system > Large... | reverse complement strand
CCTTGAGTCATCTGGAATCTCTCTTAAAATATCAAGTTTTTATTTTAGCAAAATTTTTCAATCTATTTACTACAGAAGAATTTTTACTCTTATTTCAAGAATAATTAATTTTGAGAACCGATTAGACTTATAAAAAAGAAAATACATCTATATTTGAAAGCAAATCTTATGAAAATATCTAAATTTAACAAAATAAATTTGTCAGGACTATTACTATTGGTTTTATATCTGTTATTATTAGATAATTCACTAAAAAGAACCATATAAGTATACTTTTTTATAACCATTAGTAATATATCTAAAACTTTATAGGAGTTAAAAATGGATAAGGAATTATTTGGAATACAATTACAGAAGTACAGAGAACTGGCAGGCTATAGTCAGGAGGATTTGGCAGAAAAGGTTGACTGCAGTACAATTTTTATTTCTTATATCGAACGTGGACAGAAATCGCCGAGTTTGAAGACATTCATGAATCTTGTCAATGCACTGAATGTGCCTGCAGATGTCCTGTTAGGTAATGAGACGGTAAACTATACATCTGAGAAACTGAAGCATATGGTAAAGCGCCTAAATATCCTGCCTGCTAAAGAACAGCAAAGAATTTTGGATATTATGGAAGAGGCGATTACGATTGAATTAAAATATTACGAAAGACAAGGAGAGAAATAAATGTTAATTTTGGTATTTGATACCGAGGAGGAAATAAATAAATTTGTTGCGTTGTATGAGACTTATGGCAAGACAATTTATTATACATTAAAACGTTTTCAAGTAGACGAGTATACGATTGAAGATTTGTCACAGGATATATACATAAAATTGGCTGATCATTTGAATCAAATTGATATGAATGATTTCAAAAAAACGCAAAACTATATTATAACGGTTACACGGAATTATTGTATAAGTTACCTTAGACAATGTAACAGAAAACAAGAAGATTTGTTTGATGATATATCCATGTTAAAAAAAGATGAAGAAAATATGGAAGATTATATTGTAAATAAGGAACAAATTGAGTGGCTGGCAAATGAGGTTGATCAATTGGATGATATATATAAATCTGTATTAGAGTTAAAATATGTGAATGAATTTACAGATGATGAAATTGCAGCATTTTTAAAGATAAAGAAAAAAACAGTAGAGATGAGACTTTACAGGGCTAAGAAAATGTTGCGTATACGGTTAGGAGAACATGAATATGCAAAATAGCTTCAATGATATATGGGAAGCGATGTTGAAGACAGCTGTCGTTGAAAACAGTTATAATAAAATAAAGGACTATCTACCATTAGAAGATATTAATAAGTTAGAACTTCCAAGACATTATGATGCAAAAATGATTCAAGTTATCAGACATTACCAGAATAAGATTAAGTTTAGAAAATTTGTAAAATATTCCTGTAAAGTAGCATCATTGTTACTTGTTGTAGTGGGTATTGCATTTATCATTCTTCTACAGTTTGATGAAGTGCGTGCATCTTGCAAAAGTGTTGTTACGGAAATTTATGAAAGGTTTATTCAATATGATTTTAAGGAATTAGATGGAAATGAGGAGGGGTTTGATATTGGATATGTACCAGAAGGTTATCATTTGGAAATAACGGAGTTAAATGGCGATGGTAAAAATTTGGTATATATAAATGATTTGGGAAATCAGATCGAAATAGCTTTTTTTAAAAAGAATAGGACAATTAATATCGATAATGAACAGTATCAAATTAGCAGAATACAAGTCGATGATGTATTTGGAGAATTTTATGAAGCACAGTTATGCGGCTTTGAAAATTACATTATATGGAGTAATAAAAAAGGTTATTTTTATATTGCTTCATCATTAGATAAGGATACAATGAAAAAAATTGCAGAAAATATAAAATAGTTTGTAGAAAATATTGTCGGTGAAGCGTTTATTTAATAGACGTATAAAAATGTAAACACCAATTTAAAAAAGGAGAATTTAATCATGAAGCGTAATCTTATTTGCACTATTACAATGTCGGCACTAGTTGTAACATTGAATTTTTCTTCTGTAATAACTGCTTATGCCAAGATTAGTCCGGAAAGAGTCATATTATATGAATGGGAAAGGTTTGAGGATGTGAGTCCTAGGTATTCCTACATACAAAGTATTGATTTGGGAGTATATCCTAGTGATGCAGAAGCAAAATATAATCTTTATATACGGGGCACTTCAGATGTTACTAAGGCATCAGGAACACTGACCTTATATAAGCAGAATGCAAATGGTGAGTATGAGGAAAAGGAATCAGTATCTCTTGAACAAACAGGCTCCAAAATGCGGTTTGATGGAAGTTTTAATTCATATGGACCAGGAAATTATAAAGTAGAATTTTCTGGAACTGTATACACAAAGTCTGGTTCCGAACCTGTCACGATTAGAAATTATAATTCTTATTAAGATTTGATTTTTTATTGTTCTTTTCCAGATTATAGAATATATATCTGGAAAAGAGCGTATTAATTGATAGTCCAAATTTGTTTATGCTGATCTGGATTTTGTCAGAACATTGTAGACTTTTAAGCTGAATGGTAGTGTTAAACAGTTTATGAAAGAACTGCCCTCTTTCTGCCCCTTATAGATCATTATATTTCTGCTTCGCAAATCCCTGTCAAGCCTGAAATTAACGGTCTTTCAGCCTGGGCTTGACAGGAATTTGGAAGCAAAGTAACTGGTCACTCAGAGGTAGAAAGAAGGGGTAAAGGCACCGATAGGCTGAACCCTTGATTTTCTGGGGTTGAGACGATTTTGGGGTATTAGACTTGACACTACCAGATGAATCAGGGAGGAAAACATATGATAAAGGTTGCTATTTGTGATGATGAAAATATAATTGCCAGTCAAATTGATAATATGATTTTAACTATCTGTAGTAAAGAAACTATTTCCGTAGAAACTGATGTATTTTATAGTGGTGATTCGCTGGAGAATGAAATATCGAGAGGGACCAAATATGACATGATATATCTTGATATTCAGATGAAAGACGGCGATGGAATAGCAACGGCAAAAAGTATTAGAAAAATAGATGAAAATGTATTGCTGATTTATGTTTCGGGGTATGACAGTTATTTAATGGATCTTTTTCGGTTAGATGTTTTTACGTTTATTAAAAAGCCGATTGATGCAGACCTATTTGCAAACACCTTTCTGGATGCACATAGGAAAATAGGAAATAACAGATTTTATTTTGTATTCCGCTATAAAAATACGGAATACAAAATCCCCTGTATCGAAGTACTTTATTTTGAAAGCAAAGGTAGAAAAATCAATTTACATGGAAAAAGTGGCAAGATGGGATTTTTTAACGGAAAATTATCGGATGTAGAAATCCAGATTGCAAAAGGGAAAATCCCATTCTTAAGAATTCACCAATCATTTCTTGTGAATTATCATCACATAAAATCACGTTCAAGAACAGAAGTAACATTAACATCGGGAGCAAAACTTCCGATCAGCGAGGATCGACAAAAAACTTTTGGAGAGCAGTACAACAAAATAATAGGAGATGAAATACAATTTTTTGTATGAAAGTAAATTTGACGACAAATTGCGTATTCTTGGCAGGAAGAAAAAATGCCACATGATTGGCGTACAATCATCACATTACAAATAACTATGTTTTAAAATGACGGCTGGATCAGGAATTACTGCAAATGGTCTAACGGGTTGTCATGAGGTAAAAGTAGATGAGTAATTACATATTAAATATAGCAATGGTTATAACAACGATGTGGATTGTCAGAAGATTTTGGAATATTTTTTATAAAAAAAAGAAAACTTCTTCTTGGAGTGTAATGATATGGATGATCTTTGGGTTATTTCAGACATATTTGCACATCAGACAGGAAGATGCGGATATGTTGATGACAATTTGCAATATCTTGTTAATTTTGTTGATAGCAATTCTGGGATACCATTGTACTGGAAAACAGAAATACTTTCTGGTGGCAGCCTTTTCAGTAGTATGGGCATTAACAGAATTTTTAGTTTTTTATGTTTTAAACCTTATTCTGGAGCCGGCTGAGAGTATGTATAATATGGGGGCAGTAATTACAAAAATATTTATGATGATATTTGTATACGTAGTAACATCATATTGGAGCAAGGAGAGGGGAGAGTTTGTTCCCCATTATTATTACTTATATTTACTGTTTTTTCCCATTGGAAGTATTTATATTTCTTTCAGTGTATTTAAGGATACGAAAAATCACATGTTATCCTCAATTGTTATTATGATAATTCTTCTTATATTTAACGTTACAATTTTTGAATTATATACAAAGATGAATGAAATGTTTATGAATGAATGTGATAAAGCAGTATATGCGCAGCAGATTGACATTATATCTGGAAATACTACTGAGCAGAAAAGAATCATGGAGGAATTTTATAAAGAAAAACATGACCTGGCAAATGAGCTAGTCTCGTTAAAAGGATATATTGAAAAGGGTGATATTGAAGGTATCATTGAAAATCTGGACATTATTATCCACAATAATCAATGTGCAGAAAAAATTTCCGACAGTGGAAACAGTACAGTGGATGCCATAATAAATTTCAAGTATACAGCTGCAAGTAAACTCGATATAAAATTCAACTTAAAAATATTTATACCAAACGAATTTCCTATAGATGTTTGTGATATAGGTATTGTCCTTGGCAATGCGATTGATAATGCGATCGAGGCTGTAAAGAAATGCAAAAATGCAGAGAAAATAATCGAGATCTCAATGGGCGTAAAAAAGGAAGCATGGGTTGTTGTGATAAAAAACCCATATGAGCATAAAATAGAAAAAAACTGGACTGGAATACCGGTATCTACTAAAAAGGAAAAACACAGGCACGGTTATGGTCTGAAATCCATCATGAAAATTGCAGATAAATACCAGGGGGAAGTAGTGATCGAAACGAAAGATGATCTTTTTTCTTTAATAATAGTATTAAATTTCAGGGAATTTTGACAGTAAATTCCGGATTATTGACAGTTCACCTTAAAAACAGTGTAGAATGTATATACTAATATAAAAAAGGAAGGGAGGAAGATTATTATGAAAACTCAGGAAAAAAAGGTAGCAGCAAAGGCATTGACTGTGATTGTCAATTATGTTCTTTCCGTAGCAGCAAACAGCAGGTGTATGGTATTCTTTCATCAGCCGAAACAACCAGATGAAGTAAAGAAATTTCGCAGGTTCTGATTATGGAAAGGACAGCTAAATTTTTAGCAGACTACATAATAAAAAAAGGCATGGCGGAGGAAATGGATCGAAAAGTATATGAATATGGTTTTCTAATATCAATGGAATTGGGGCTGTTTGTTTTGTTCTGTATATCCGTGTTTCTATATCTGCACATGGTTGTAGAAGGTATTCTGTTTTTGGTAATTTTTATGCCGCTGAGATCATATGCTGGAGGACTTCATTTAAATAGATTTCATTCCTGTTTTATACTGTCAAGCCTGACAGTATGGGGTATTCTGCTAATGGTAAGAAGTTTTTGTATTCCTATAACTGCCACACTTCCTATTTTTTTGGTTTTGGTAATATGTGTGTATGTTTTGTACCCGATTGATCATATTAACCGAAAAACAGACAACGAGGAAAACAAATACTTCACAAGAAGACTGCAAAGATTTTTGATTGCGCATTTGGCAATTACGGTTGGTTTTGCCATTTTAAACTACAGAAGATGTTTAGTGTTGATTGATACTACGTATATAGTTGTAGTGATTACTATGGCAATAGCAAAATATAGGACCTGCAGATAGTTATGAACTGAAAATGTTTGGTGGATAGTACGGTTCTTTATTAAAAACGGGTTGTAATAACCATGGAAATTGGCAGATGCAATTTCAAAAAGAAAAATAGGAGATAGGATATTTATACCCATCTCATATTTTAACGGAATTCTGTTTATTGTTAATGTAGACAGTGTAACTTTACTTCGGGAAATTTCCAAATAATAATAACAATAAGAAACGTCTGTTTTTGCGCTATAATGTAATTACCAATAATAACAAACGCATAAAAAGAAAGCTATGGCGACGTGGTTCGCTAGGGAGACCTAGGAGTAAGGGACGATGGTGGAAGGAAGCAGGGCGTGGGTGGAACTACAGAAGTTGCACTGTACCCGGCGTATGATCAGGGTAATCTTTTCAGACGGTATCTTTACGGAACGGGTATAGTGACCATGACCGACAAGTCAGCCGAAGTATCCACAGGAGTACTCCAGATGGCTAATCTGGACGAAATCCATAGTGTTATCATAGAATTCCTGTAAAATTTCGTTGCATTTTTCTGTGATCACTGTTATCACATTCTTGTCTGTGGCGTATCCGTCCACCATAGCGTGAGTATGGGCAGGGACACAAACTTTAGCCGGTGAAGTTCCTGCTCTTTTTTCTGCATATCAGATGGAAGGATAATGCAAAAGGTATGGGATGGAATAATCTGACGGAAAATACATCAGAATTTAGAGAAAAACTGGAGATTTTGGATCAGATAAACTAGCGAATAACAATCAGGATGGGTAGCCAGAAAGTCCTTGTTATAAAAAGTTATGTCACAGACATTTCCAAGTTTATTTTATTTTGGTAATCTTCAAAAACTTCTGGAAAAGTGATATACTTATATGTTATTATGCCGGGGTCAAAAGTCCTATTCATAAAATAGTTGTTGTAAAATTGCATAGCAAATGAATTGAAAATATATTCTAATAAACATTTTCAAAGGTAATTTTTGTTGAGATTGCACAACTCATTTTTTGAAAATATCCTTTTTACCCCAACATCATGTTATTATATAAGTAGATCTCCTTTCGGTAAATTGCTAGTTAGCTTTATTTCCATAAACCTTGAGGAGATATTTTGTTTTGACAACAAAGAACGTCACATTTATGCGTTTTGCAAACGCATAAAAACTTTTAAAATAAAAGGAGATGTATATTAAAATGAGAAGAAAAACATTTATGATAATAGTAACATTAGCAATGGCTTTATTATCTGCTTGTACTGGTAATAGTTCTAGGACCGATATAGATAAAGAATTACCACTTTTTGAACAAGATAAGGACGGAAATTCAAATGGTGAAGATATTTATGCTGGAGAGAATAATGTGAGGGAAGAAAAAGAGGATAATAAATTTGTAGATATCGATCAGGCAAACAATAAACAAGATACAATTTTGCAAGGCGAAATGTCAGTGGTATGTGAAACTGAATACACGGATTCTAAAAATACTAATTTAGATGCCATAATTGTAGATGCTGTGGTAAAAGTATATGATGGAGTTTACATTGAAGAAACAGGTCTTTTTGATGCAAACCTTGAGGATAAAACACTGATTTATTATTCCGTTCAAACCAGCAATGTTACTAACAATTCTTTTGATTTTCAAATCGTTGCAGTACCAGTAGAAAATGGTAATATACGAGATGACTTATTAAGTGTTTTTAGGGCTGGAACAGCATATTTTATTGAAGATGGGAAAAAAGCAGTTTATCATAATGATACTGAGAATCTATATTTCTTATTTGGAGATGACCAAATAGAACCTACATTGGGGAAGATAGAAATAGACGGGGTAGAAGAACTGGAGGGAAAAGTTTATATTAATAATTCAATTCCGGGACATGAAGCTGGATAAAGATTTGAAATTTGAGGCGCTGTCGTATCACTGATTTTTCAGTGGTACGACAGTATTTTTAAACTGTGAGGTGACTTAAAGGTTTCTCCTTAAGGCGAGGGATTTATAACCTCATTATATAGACATTAAAATGTATATGTGGCAGACTTATATAGAAGTTAGAAAAAAGAGTTTACAAACTGAAAAAAAAAACCTTTCTAAATATTTGACATGCGCAAGTCTAATCAAATTTAGGAGGAAATTGATATGGGAAAAATTGAAACAGCAACGCAGTGGATGATTAATTTAGCAGCAGATGACACACACGGCTATAGTCAGGATAATAGGTGGGGACCAGATTATGATTGTTCTTCTGCAATTATTACGGCTTGGGAAACAGCCGGTGTACCAGTAAAAAGTAATGGCGCAATGGCAACGGGCTCTATGTACAAGGCTTTTTTGATCAGTGGATTTGAAGATGTAACTTCACAGGTAAATATGGCTACTCAGGCTGGAATGAAATATGGAGATGTCTTGTTACGATTAAAGAGTGGAAATACAAGTGGCCATACAGTAATGTATATCGGAAATGGTCAGATTGTACATGCTAGCACAACTGATGGACATCCGGAAAGTGGAGATCAGACTGGTAAAGAGATTTATGTACGAAACTATTACAACGGAAACTGGACCTATGCGCTTCGTTATACGGGAGAAAGTAGTGGTGGAGCGGCAGGAGATGCTACGATCCGCGCATTTCAGACATGGTTGAATTCTAATTATTCCGCAGGTCTGACGGTTGATGGTAAATATGGCAACAGTATCAAAAAAGCTGCTATTAAAGCATACCAGAAGATTTTGGGAGTAACAGCTGATGGAGTGTTCGGAGCGGCCTCCAAAGCGGCTGTAAAGACATTAAAGGCAGGCAGTAGAGGAAATGATGTCCATATTATGCAGGGAATGTTATATTGCAGAGGATTTAATCCGAATGGTGTGGATGGAATTTTCGGTTCTGGCTGCACGACTGCGGTAAAGAATTTCCAGTCGAGCAAGGGGCTGACTGCTGACGGATATGCAGGAAAGGATACAATGTATGCTCTATATAATTAATAAGTACATACATTAATTATTTCTAAGCTATTATAAGGTCAACAAGTTGTTTTAAAACAGTTTTTGTTGACCTTTTTGATATTATAAATATACCAAAAATCAAATTATACATTATATATTTTTTAGGTATCCTAAAAGTCGTATAATGTGTACTCAAATAATCAGCTAAGAATTACGCCCAGTTTTTCAAGATACAGAGCATCCCTCGCAGTTATTTCAGATGTCCATCTGCACCGTTTTAACTTAACAGACACGTCGACATTTTTCGCTGTATCGAACCACTGTAACTGCAGATAAAGCGGTGTATTACACAGCCATGATTTAAGGCTAAGCTCGTCATCAATAACTGTTTTTTTATCATGTGCTTCATCACCGGTTTTGTTCCCAAGTGAGTTCTTTAAACGTCGTATTTCTTCGCTAAAATATTCGTAATAGCACAGTGAAACAAACTGTACAAACATTCTGCCGCGCAGAGTGTCTGTATACCACACTCTGGTGCGTGTACCGTCAGCGTGTTGCTTCTCCGCCTCAAAAAAGGACTCGATAGTTTCTCTCTTGCGGTATTTACGCAGACATTCAAATGGATCCTTTTCTTTGTTGGAAACAAGCACAAAATATCCATGGTATTTATTCGCTTCAGAGATGGCTTTGTTATTGGGGACAACGGTTATTTTACTGCCCCGTTTTTTGACGATAAAATACTTCTTCACCTTTGTCTGAGCTGCGTCAGATAATTCACTTAAAGGGATACCCTTTTCAATCAGTGTTTTAAGCTCATATAAGTCAGCATCAAAGGCTGCCTTGTCAGCAGTCTGTCTGGACTGATCGAAAAAAATGTTGAGATATATCCTTCTGGAAAAGGTCTCTACAGTCCCTTTTTCAGCGCCGTTTTTGTGGTTTGTATATTTGCGAGTCTTCTCAAAGTCATGTATAAGCATAACGGATACGCCGTGTGTTGTCTGATCATAGGGACAGAGCGACCTGAAATCATCAAGCGCCTCGCGCTGTTTATCTATTTCAGGTCTGATCCATTTGGCACTGGTTTTTCCAAGTATTATGAAGTCAAAGCCTGCCTGGAGCAGTTCGGAAAAATTCTGCTCAGAGTAATAACCATTATCAGTGACAATCTCCGTTGTATTGACGCCAAGCGCAGAAAGCTGCCTTATAGCGTTTGTCACAGACGTTACATCCGGAAGATTTCCCGGCTGCTTGGTAAAGGCAATTGGCTGCCTGTTTTCTATGGAGTACAACGTCAGTAGTTTGATGGTTTTCAGGCCATCATGAGACTTGTTAAATCCATATCTCACTTCATTCTGATTTGCAGAATAGGTGGATATGGTAGACGAGTCATATGCGAGCGCATCACCAGCCTGCAAAAGCTCACAGCGGTGTTTGAAAAAGTTTTGTTGAAGATGCTCATCAAGTCCGATGGAAACAAAGAGATTATGATATACATCTTCTGTAATACCGTCCTCATAAGGCAGCGGGTGATTATACTGCCAGGTCTGGATTCCTGGCAAGGGCTGTCCGTTTGTTGCAAGTAGATATCTCGCCAGCGAAATTATCTTCTGTGCAGTACCAAGATCCGTGGATGAATAAATAGCATCATCAATGCCTGATACTGTGCCTATGTGATCAATGATATCCATCATCCCGACATGGTTTCTTTTAGCCGAAACAATTTCTGTTTTTTTGTCAGAATTAGAGCTTTTTGTACGTTTTGGCCGTGTCGGAACCGGAATTTTTGAACCTTTTGGGATTTTGGAAATAAGTTTTGTACTCAGTACTTTGTTATATTTTTTCTCTGGATCGTAAATGGTTTGACGCTCAAGAATGTAGATATCTCCGTTCTTTTGGGTTTGTCTGGTTATAGATGTTTTTATTTTACCGGATGGTTTTGCTGGCATAGTGTACTCCTTACGTTTTGAGTATATATTATATATCTTCATTATAATATATACTCGAATAAAAAGCAA
>Ga0137306_102681_pt2 | contig 10736 bp, 7 predicted proteins | sample Inofroosms_March_FD_97187 | JGI IMG/M metagenome (GOLD analysis project Ga0137306, IMG submission 97187) | Mouse cecal microbial communities from Vienna, Austria - N-Acetylneuraminic and N-Acetylglucosamine D2O microcosms_March | ecosystem: Host-associated > Mammals > Digestive system > Large... | reverse complement strand
TCAGCAGGGGCATGGTAAATTGCGGGATTGGCAGGCTGAAAAAAGCCGGGATTCTGGTGCAGGGCGAACACAATGGGAGCCGCTTTGACCGGACGGCATGGTATGCCTTTACTGAATATGGAAAGAAAGTCATGGAAGAAAGCGAGGACGGGGCGCATGGATAACAGGGCTTTTGCATATGGCGGGAAACATTTTGTCCCGGTGAGGAAGTTTGAGAAAAAAGACGGGGACTTTTACCAGATTACACGCAGGCTTAAGAGGGATTTGGAGTTTGGCTTTTTCCGGTCAGACTGCTATGGGAAGGACGGGCAGAAAGCGGAATACAGCCATGAGGGATTTTATGCGGCGTCCCCGGACAAAACCTGCGATATTTTCCGATGTGTGGAAAATGGAAGGCTGTATGTCCCGTGTGAATATGAGTTGCAGGAATATAAGGAGCCGCAGAAGGACAGGAGGCGGGATTATGAGCGATGAAAAAGATAAGCGTATGGTAGAAAGCTATGAGATTACGCAGGGAATCCAGATCGGGGACAAGGAAGTCATATTCGGTGTGGATGAAAAGGCAGAAATGCCGTATCTCTGCGCTTTTTATGTCAGCAACAGCATTATGGAATCCTATCAGGAGTGCATGGTGGGCGATGATTACGCCGAGATTATGGAGCTGTTTGCCGACCGGGTGAAGGCACAATGCGTAAAGGTGCATGGGGAGCAGGAAAAAGTGGACGTGCCGAGGGAAAAAATCACAGCGGACAGGTGTATCCCCACGTTCCAGTGCGGGGACATCGTAGGAAAAGTAATGGCGGTCAAGCCGGAGGCGTTAAGGCCGGAGTACCGTTCTGCGGAACACCAGTTAATCTTAGTGACAGGCGGGAACGGTGCGAGGGAGCGTTCCTTTGGGAGCGCCTGCTACTGTATCACCCTTTATTCCGGCGAGCGTGAGAGGTGGGAGCGGTATGACCTTGCGGGCGAGGTAAAGCCGGAGTGCCTGCCGGAATGGGCAAAGGAACGCTTTGCGGAAATTCAGAAACAGGAGGCGGCGAAAGCAGCCCCGAACCAGAATCAGAATAAGGATATGGAGGTGCGTTAAATGGATAGTTTCAGAACCAATGCGGGGTTTGTCATCACAACATCCATCCCCGTGGGAAATGCCGAGTTTGTTTTGGGCGTGAACATGAAGAACCCCAATTCCTTTGTCACATGGGAGTGCAAGGGACAGACGGATTACTTTTGGGGGCATTATACGGACAGCCTTTTAAAAGCTACAAAAGACTTATGCCAGCGGGCAATGGATGAAATTCTGTATCTGGAGCAGAGGGAGGAAAAAGCGGCGCAGAGGAACCCGGACAGCGGGTATCATCTGGAAGCATTCGTAAAATACGGGGACAGCAGTGCGGTGATCCAGTTCCCAACGCCGGAATTGGCGGATGTGCTGGGGAGCATTGGAATCACGCAGCCACCGGAAAAGGTATATCTCAAAGCGTATTCCGACATAGAAGTGCAGTTGCAGAATGGCGGGAATAAAGTGTCCGACGCACTGGTGCGGCTTTTCCGGGACGACAATTCGCTCCGCATGGTGAACGAGGTTGCAAAGGCAGTGTTCCATTCTGATTGCCGGGTATATGAATGGGTGGAAAAGAACCTGCGGGATGACCGCTATAAATCCGTGGAGGACGTATTGCGTGACGCAGTGGACTATGGGAAATATTTAAAGGACGTCTCCCATAAACAGAAAAAGGCAGGCGGAAGGGAGGAACGCTGATATGGAAATCCGGGCAATGGAGCAGGAAGAACAGAAATACACTTACAGGCAGAGTATGCAGATTCAGGGGCAGACCGGGAGCATCGGGTATCTCCGTGGCGATTTTGGGAGCCGGGGGAATGAATTTTACACCACATGGAACGACCACAGGCAGTCATTGAAAACGGAAGAATTTCAGGCGGAATTTGATGAGGTGATTAACGCCCTGCGCTCAAAAGAGTATGGGCTTTTGGAGGGCAGAAGCCAGATGAGCGCATATGCGGGGAAATGCCCCGACAGTGCATTTCCGGGGAATTGCGGCACAGAGTACGGCTTCCGGGTGGATACAGAGAAACACGCCTACCTGATACGGTGCAACCCCGTAAAAGGGGACTATAATTTTTACTGTTTCTGCTATGTAAAAGAATGGCTGGACAGCCATATGAAAAAGGCAAGGCAGGGCATACGCTTCATTGATCCGCACTACAAAGAGCTGTTCCGCATCCCGGACGGGGAAAAGATTGTCATTACGACCGGGTGGGGCGAAAAGAATGAGCGGGTTTGCAGGTTCATCGACGAGTACCACAGCGAGATTGGCAGCAATTTATACCATATCTGCGAATTTGCCGAGCGCATGGAGCGGAGCGGGGCAACCTGTGAGCCAGTGCAGGCGGAGCCGCAAAAGAACAAAAATATGGAAACACCCTCCGGGTATCCCTCTATGTGCAAAAAGACGCACAATCATAAGGAAAGGTAGGTAATTTTATGGCGCAGATAAACAACAAATATGTCCGTTCCCTCTCAAAGCTGATGGAGGCGGGATTTAGCGATGAGAAAGCAATCCTTGCCATGACGATGGACGATATTCTGGCACTGCCGGGCATTTCCGTGGCGGAGATTGTGATGATAAACGGGATTCAGAAAGCGGTGAAGGCAAACAAGGTCATCACGTTTTTGGGCGGCGGCGAGGTATAGCGGGAAAGGCAGGTGCAGTTATGGCGAGATATAACGCAATGGAAGAACATTTTGAGGAAATCACGGTGCTTGATAAGCCTGCATTGTTCACAGGCATCCGCATAGAACGGGACACGGTGCCGAAAGGCTTGTATCTGTATGAGGTGCGGGGCGATGATGACGGGGGCAGCGATCCGGTGCAGATTGCAAGGGGAATCATGGTAAACCATTACGGGAGCATTATCACCCGTGAGCCAATCAAACTGCCGCAGGACGGGTATCTGGACATTGATCCGGAAAAGGATTGGAACTTTGCGGGCGGCGATTGTCGGACGGTAAAGGAATTTCAGGAGAAATACCCGCCAGCGAAGAAAAAGGAAAAAGAACGGGAAAGATAGGAGGGAGGCACGTTGGCAAAAAAGAGATTTGATGTTATCACGGAGCTTTACGCAGAAGCCGTAAAGGAAGTGGCCGCAACGCCGGAAAACTGGATGGCTTTCTTAAACTCCGCCTGCCGCAATTACCGCCTGCCCTTTGACGAGCAGTTGTTAGTCCATGTGCAGCGTCCGGACGCTACCGCAGTCTTACAGATGGAGGACTGGAACAGGAAGTTTGGGCGTTGGGTGAAGCGGGACTCCAAAGGGATTGTGGTCATTGACAAAAATGCGAAAACCATGCGCTTAAAGCACTACTTTGACATTTCCGACACGCAGGAGGGACGCTACCGCCGTCTGGTGCGCCCCGTGCCTTTGTGGGAGGTAGGGGAGAAATACAGGCAGGACGTGCAGGAAACCCTTGCAAATGCCTTCGGCGTGTCCGGGGAGAGCTTAGATTTTGCGGGAACCATACTGGAGGCGGCGGAAAACGCAGCCGATGACAACATCGCAGATTATTTAAAGGATATTTTAGCTTACCGCACGGGCAGCTTTTTAGAGGAACTGGACGAGTACAGCGTGGAAGTGCAGGCAAAGAGCCTTTTATCAAGCAGCATAGCCTACATGGTAATGGTGCGGTGCGGCATAGACACGGAAACCTATCTGGATAAAGACGATTTCCGAAACATCACGGATTTCAACACGCCGGAGCTTGTGAACCTGTTCGGCACAGCCACCAGCGACGTGGCGGAAATGGCGTTGGGGGAAATCTCCGACACCATCCTGAAACTGCAAAAAGAGGAAAAAAGAAGGAGCCGCACATTTGCCGGGGAAAATGCAGGCAGGTATAATGAAAGCGAGAAAGACAAAAACAACACTTCGGAAAGGGGTTTTGATGATGAGAGAGATAGCTTACAGCAAACAGGGCGATTACCTTCTGCCGGACATCACCGTACCGGACGAACCGGAAGTACACCTTGGGAAGTACGGCTCACTGCGCCGGAATTACCTGAAAGAGCAGCATTACGGGATATTCTTAAGCCTGCTGACACAAGGGAAGCTGAACCAGCACCTGAAGGAAACGCAGGAGGAGGCGCAGGGCAGGATGGAGCAGATCGTGTCGCAGATGGCACAGTCGCAGGAGGTGACGGAGGAACTGAAAGCGAAAGACCAGATGTTGTGGCTTTCGATGATGAACAACATCCGGCAGGCGGCGGAGGAAATCGTGATGAACGAACTGGTTTACGCATAACGTCCAAAGAACCGGAGCCGCAGACAGAAGGCGGTTTGTCGGCGGAAGGGGAGCCAGAGGCACAGGAACCGGAGCCGCAGGCGGACGGTGACTTGCCCACAGAAGATAAGCCAGCGGAAGTTTTAGCGGTTTATGACAGAAGCAGCGAGGACAGCTCTTTTCCTTTTTTCGGGGAGGATGAGGACATCAAATCGCTGCTTTTGTCTACCCCGCATCTGAAAGCGGACAAAGGGGAAATCCGGGCATTTTTTGAAAGCCATGAGGATAAGAAAGAGCGCACGGAGTATATCAAAGGGATATTCAACAATGAGTACACGGAAATCACGCTGGAGGACGGCAGGCGTGTAGGATATAAAACCTACCAGAACGTGCTTCATATGTGGGAGGGGAGCTATCTTTCCCGCACTTCACAGTCCTATTTTGACTGGGGAAAAATCGCAGGGTATTTTGAGGGTATGCGGCTTTTGGGGGAACTGAAAGATAAGATGAACCCGCTCCCGACCGTGGAAGGGCAGCTTAGTTTATTGGAAGATTTGGCAGAGGAAAAGACCTCTGCTTTTTCTTTTTCCCAGGAAATCATTGATACCGTCATCAAGAACAGCGCCGATTTGAAGCCGGGGAAATACGGCATTTATGTCTATTTCCTGAAAAACCGCACGAACCAGCAGAAGGCGGACTATCTCAAAAATGCCTATGGCTTTGTCGGCTCTTATCCGGTAATTACGGGAACCGGGATTGATATGCTTGCCAGCAGTGAAGGGATGCAGATTATAAAGGGTGAAACGGAAATCCTGCTGAAATGGGGAAAGGTTGCAAAGCGCATTGACGAGCTGATTGCCGCAGGGCGGTATATGACGGAAAAAGAAATGGAGTACCTGCCGGAGTATGAAAAAAGCGTCCTTACGGCTGAAATCTACCATTTTTATACGAACCAGCCGGAGGAAGTGGTGCGCCCCTATCCGTTTGGTTCGGAGTACCGTGCAGGCGTGAAGGCAATCCGGCCGCAGATTGACATCCCGGAGCGTGTGGAAGAAATCTTGACTATAATGGCGGAAGTGCTTAATAATACCGCAGATTATGACAACCGTTATCCATTCATGCAGAAGGTGTACCGTGACCTTACGGACTACCGGGACGGGAAATTCAGTCTGATTTCCCCCATACCAGCCGAAACAGAAACACCGTCCCTGCCGGAACCGGAGCCGCCCATTCCCCCGGAGGGGAAAAAGGCAGAGCCGGACAGCCTTGCAAAAAGGCTCAATGAACTTTATAAGGAAACCGACCTGCGGGCATATGAGGCAAACGTGGAGCAGGGGGAATCCGAGCAGGAAACGATAGCACAGATTGAAAAGCAGCTCTCAAATCCGGACGAGGTTAGGGCGATTTTAGATTACCTTATCAGCGTCCAGCAGGCAACAGAGCCGGATGTGGAAGCGTATCAGGAGCTTGCGGGACTGATTGAGGAAGTGCAGGGGCTTCCGGCCATGAAGCAGCCCTATGACCTTCAGCCGGAAACCGTGGTGTATATCGGCACGGAGAAATATGAAATCCTTACCATGACCGACAGCATGGTGGTATTGCATGACCTCACCTACCCGCTGTTCACGAAAGATATGCCCCGTGAGGAATTTGACCGCAAGCTGCGTGAAAACCCGGCAAATGACCATTTGAAAACCAAACGGCCATTGCCGGAGCCACCAGCCGAAAAGAAAAACACGGAACCCCTTCCCGCAGGGGACGGGCAGGGAACCGCTTCACCAAAGACGGAAAAAGAGGAAATCCCGGAAGAAAGCCTTACCGTGGCACAGAGGAATTACCGTGCGGTCATGGAGCTTGCGCCGGAGGTGCTGCGTGGGGAAACGGAGTCAAAATCATTTGAAGCGGGACAGTCCTTTATGCCGCTTACCGTGGAGGGCATCGGGGAGAACCGCATTGCAATCTCCCATTATTACACGCAGAACGGGGATTCCCTTGCCGATCCGGACATGGAGTTTGTGTTCGACCATGAGGCTAAGACCTTAAATGCAAGGACATTCCAGCAGGACAACTTAAACCGTTTTGACAACGTAGTGACGGATGGTGTTGTGGACAGGGCACTGGAGAGCGAATTAAATGATTTTGCAAGCCAGTGGTTTAAAAATATCCGGGAACAGGGATATACGCCCACCAGAGAGGAAAAGCAGCTATCGGAAAGCGACGTCCCAATCGGCACGGAAGTTGTGATAGATGACCGCAGGTTTTCCGTTGACAGCGTAGATATGGGACACGGAACTGTCAGCTTAAAAGACCTCACCTTCCAGAGCGGCACAGGCTTCCCGGTGTTCCGCAGCGAGCCGATACAGCTTGTTTTTGACTTGATTCAAGGGCAAAAGGACACGCCAGAAAAGGAAAGCAGTGAACAGGCAGACCTTGCGCCGGCGTGGGAGAAGAAAAAGCCAGCGGGCAGGATACGGGGCTTTGACCTGCACCCGGAAATCCCAAAGGAGCAGCGGAGCCAGTACCGGATTACCAATGACGAGCTGGGGCATGGGACGCCAAAAGAGAAGTTCCGGGCGAACATTGCCGCCATCCAGCTATTGAAGAAGTGCGAGGAAGAGGACAGGTACGCAACGCCGGAGGAGCAGGAAATCTTATCAAAGTATGTGGGCTGGGGCGGCTTGTCGGACGCATTTGACGAAACCAAATCCGCATGGGGATATGAGTACCTGGAACTGAAAACCGTATTGACGCAGGAGGAATACGCCGCCGCAAGGCAGTCAACTTTGACCGCATTTTACACGCCGCCCGTTGTCATCCGTGCCATGTATCAGGCATTGGAGAACATGGGCTTAAAATCCGGCAACATCTTAGAGCCGTCCTGTGCGGTGGGCAATTTCATCGGCATGAAGCCGGAGAGCTTATCAGACTGCAAGATATACGGGGTGGAGATTGACAGCATATCGGGCAGGATTGCAGGGCAGCTTTACCAGAAATCCACGGTTGCCGTGCAGGGGTATGAGGAAGCCGAGTTGTCGGACAGCTTTTTTGACGTGGCAATCGGCAACGTCCCGTTCGGCCAGTTTAAATTATCCGACAGGCGGTATGACAAAAACAACTTCCTTGTGCATGACTATTTTTTTGCAAAGACGCTGGATAAAGTCAGGCCGGGCGGCGTGATTGCGTTTATCACGTCATCGGGGACGATGGACAAGAAGAACCCGGCGATACGCAAATATATCGCACAGCGGGCGGAGCTTTTGGGAGCCATCCGGCTTCCCAACGATACGTTTAAGAAAAATGCGGGGACGGAAGTGACCTCTGATATTTTATTTTTGCAGAAGCGTGACCGCATGGTGGAAACAGAGCCGGACTGGTTATACCTTGATGTTGATGAAAACGGGATTACGCAGAACCGCTATTTTGTGGAACATCCGGAGATGGTGTTGGGCGAGATGGTGATGGAAAGCACGAAGTACGGCATGGACAGCGCCTGCCGCCCGTATGAGGACGCCAGCCTTGAAACCCTGCTTGCAGGGGCAGTGGAAAACATTCAGGCGGAGATTGCGGAACAGGAAACGGACGAATTAGTGGAGGAAGAAGATAACTCTATCCCCGCCGATCCGTCCGTTGCCAATTTCTCCTTCACCGTTTATGACGGGAAAATCTACTACCGGGAGAACAGCCGCATGAAGCCCGTGGAGCTGTCCGTGACCGCCGCAAACCGTGTAAAAGGCATGGCCGCCATCCGTGACTGTGTGCGGGAGCTGATTGCTTACCAGACGGAAGGGTACGCCGATACGGTCATCGAAGAACAGCAGAGAAAGTTAAACCAACTGTACGATGCGTTCCAGAAGAAGTACGGGATACTGAATGCCAGGGCGAACAGCATGGTCTTTTCGGACGATAACAGCTATCCGCTGCTCTGCTCTTTAGAGATTGTGGCGGAGGACGGCATACACGCACGGAAAGCCGATATGTTCCATAAGCGCACCATCAAGCCGCATCAGGCGGTTACAAAAGTGGATACCGCCAGCGAAGCATTATCGTTATCTTTGTCCGAGAAAGCCAGAGTGGACATGGACTATATGTGTTCCCTGACCGGAAAAAGTGCGGAGGAGATTGAGCGGGAGCTGTCCGGCGTGATTTTCCGCTTGCCAAATGTGGCGGGAGGGGAGCCTGAATTTGTTTCGGAAGATGAATATTTATCCGGCAATGTCCGGGAAAAGCTGAAAGAGGCGAAGCTGGCGGCGCTGGCGTCCGAAGCCTATCAAAGCAACGTGGAGGCGCTGGAAAAGGTACAGCCGAAGGACTTGACCGCATCGGAAATCAGTGTGCGGTTAGGAGCCACATGGATTCCCATCAGCGACGTGTCGGAATTTATGTTCCAACTGCTGGACACGCCCAACTACAACCGATGGAATATCAAAATCCATTTCTCCAAATTCACCGGGGAATGGAACATTGAGGGAAAGAGCAATGACAAGGGGAACCCGAAGGCGAACAACGCATACGGGACGCACCGTGCCAACGCCTATAAGATTATCGAAGATACGTTAAACCTGCGTGACACCCGTGTCTATGACTATATCCCCACCGAGGACGGGAAGAAAAAGGCAGTCTTAAACAAAGAGGAAACCGCCATAGCGCAGGGCAAGCAGGACTTAATCAAGCAGGCGTTCCAGGACTGGATCTGGCAGAACCCGGAGCGCAGGCAGAGATTGACGGCATATTACAATGAGAATTTCAACGCCATCCGGCCGAGGGAATATGACGGGAGCCATTTGAATTTCTATGGCATGAACCCGGAGATTAAGTTAAGGCAGCACCAGAAAAACGGGGCTGCCCGCATCATTTACGGAGGGAACAGCCTGCTTGCCTATGTGGTGGGAGCCGGGAAAACTTATACAATGGTTGCGGCGGCGATGGAGTGCAAAAGGTTGGGACTCTGCAACAAATCCATGATTGTGGTTCCAAACCACATCATAGAGCAGTTTGCTGCCGAGTGGCTCCAGCTCTACCCTGCCGCCAACCTGCTTGTGGCCACCAAAAAGGATTTTGAAACCAAGAACCGGAAGAAATTCTGTGCGAGGATTGCGACCAGCGACATTGACGCAGTTATCATCGGCCACAGTCAATTTGAAAAAGTGCCGCTCAGCACAGAGAGGCAGCAGCGTATGCTGGAGGAGCAGATTGATGAAATCATAGACGGGATAGCGGAGGCAAAGCGCAACGGAGGGAGCAGGTTCACCATCAAGCAGATGGAGAAATCAAAGAAATCCCTGCAAACGAAACTGTCAAAATTAAACGACCAGAGCCGGAAAGATGACGTGGTATTCTTTGAAGAACTGGGCGTTGACCGCCTGTTTGTGGACGAGGCGGACGGCTATAAAAACCTTTACCTTTACACAAAAATGCGGAACGTGGGCGGCATTGCACAGACGGAGGCGCAGAAATCATCCGATATGTTCATGAAGTGCCGCTATCTGGACGGGATAACGGGCGGGAAAGGCGTGATATTTGCCACCGGAACCCCCGTGAGCAACTCAATGGTGGAGCTTTACACCATGCAGAGGTATTTGCAGTACAACACCCTTGTGCGGAACCATTTGCAGCATTTTGACGCATGGGCGTCCACCTTCGGGGAAACCGTCTCTGCAATAGAATTAGCCCCGGAGGGCAGCGGCTACCGGATGAAAACGAGGTTTGCAAGGTTCTACAACCTGCCGGAGCTTATGATGATGTTCCGGGAAGTGGCGGACATCCAGACCGCCGATATGCTGAACCTGCCCGTGCCGGAAGCGGAATACAAGGTGGTGGCGGTAAAGCCCAGCGAGATACAAAAGGATATGGTACAGACATTAGGGGAGCGGGCGGAGCGTGTGCGAAACGGTATGGTGAACCCCATGCAGGACAATATGCTGCTGATTACCAATGACGGGCGCAAGCTGGCGTTAGACCAGCGGCTTACGAATGAAATGCTGCCGGACGAGCCGGAGAGCAAAGTCAATGCCTGCGTCAACGAAGTCTACCAATTTTGGGAGGAGGGGAAGGAGCAGAAATTAACACAGTTATTGTTCTGCGATTTGTCCACGCCGAAGAATGACGGGACATTCAGCGTCTATAATGATGTGCGGGATAAGCTGATTGCAAAAGGAATCCCGCCGCAGGAGATTGAATTTATCCATGACGCCAACACGGAGGTGAGGAAAAAGGAGCTATTCTCAAAGGTACGCAGGGGAGCCGTCCGCATCCTAATGGGCAGCACGTTTAAGATGGGGGCAGGCACAAACGTCCAGAATTTAATCATTGCCAGCCACGATTTAGACTGCCCGTGGCGTCCGAGAGATGTAGGACGGATTTTGCGGACATTCAAAATAAAAAAGAAAGTGGAGGTAACAGACAATGGCAAAGACGATTTTTGAGGAACTGGGTGGAAAAT
>Ga0137306_100979_pt1 | contig 10738 bp, 10 predicted proteins | sample Inofroosms_March_FD_97187 | JGI IMG/M metagenome (GOLD analysis project Ga0137306, IMG submission 97187) | Mouse cecal microbial communities from Vienna, Austria - N-Acetylneuraminic and N-Acetylglucosamine D2O microcosms_March | ecosystem: Host-associated > Mammals > Digestive system > Large... | reverse complement strand
ATGCCGACGGCATCGCGCCCGATTTGGAATCGGTGCTTGCCGACTTGGATATGGCGGGAGCCGAGGTGAAATATTACAGAAGCACTTTGGCCGATGACATTCTTGGATTTTTATCTAATGCCGCAGTGAGGGCATTGCTCATAATGCTTATTATCGGTGGCATATATATGGAAATGCACACTCCCGGCCTTGGCTTTGCTGCGGCGGTGTCGATTGTTGCCACCATATTGTATTTCCTGCCGATGTTTGTCGGAGGTGGCATGCCGGCATGGGTGCTTGTAATGTTTATGATAGGCGTGGTTCTGATAGCGCTTGAGGTTTTTGTGATACCGGGGTTTGGCATATGTGGAATATCAGGTATAATCGCCGTGGTCGTTTCCATTACAGGCGCCATGGTCAATAGCGACGCCGTTACCGGTGTTGATATTTCGGCTATAGGAAAGGCGCTCGCAGTGGTAGGGACGGGTAGCATTTTCGCTGTGATTGCCATATGGTATCTTACTTCGGCACGCGGCCCCAAGTGGGTGCGCAGGCATTCCGAACTTATGACAGAATTGAGTACCGCAGAAGGCTTTATCGGCGTCGATATGGGGCCGGCAAAATATGTGGGTCAAAAGGCTCTTACTGCCACAGAAATGCGCCCGGCCGGTAAGATACAGATAGGGCAGACTGTTTTCGACGCAGTGTCTGTAGGCCCGTTCATAGGAGTGCGCAAAGCGGTGAAAGTAATTAAGTATGAAAATGCCCAACTTTATGTAGAACCTGAAGAATATGAAGAATAAAGAATTATCATACATAGCAATTATTCCGGCCCGATATGCCTCGACCCGGTTTCCGGGCAAGCCGCTTGCCAAGATAGGCGGCGTGGCGATGGTGGAGCGTGTGTACAGGCGTGCGGAGGCTGCTTTCGATAATGTTGCGGTAGCAACAGACGACAGCAGGATATACGATGCCGTGAAGGCTTTTGGCGGCATCGTCGTAATGACCTCAGAGAAACACCGCAGCGGAACAGACCGATGCCGGGAGGCGTATGCCAATCTCGGCTCTGATGCCGACGTGGTAGTAAACATACAGGGCGACGAGCCGTTCATCTCGCTCAAGCAGTTAGAATCTGTTAAGGAATGTTTTGCCGACTCGGGCGTTGATATAGCGTCGTTGGCACGGCCGTTCGATCCCGCCCGCGGCTTTGAATCGTTGTTTGATTCCAACCTGGTAAAAGTGGTTATGGATACGGATATGTATGCGATGTACTTTTCCCGCTCTATCATACCGTATGTCCGCAACTATGAATGGAAAGAGTGGCTTGACCACGCAAAGTTTCATACGCATGTAGGGCTTTATGCCTATAGGGCCGAGGTTTTGGAGCGTCTTGGAGAATTGCCGCAAAGTCCGCTCGAATTGGCTGAATCGCTTGAACAGCTCAGGTGGCTTCAGGCCGGATACCGGATTAAGATGGCTCTTACAGATGAACCCAATATAGGTATTGACACACCTGCCGATCTTGAATTGGCCGAGAAATATCTTGTCGGACTATGATGAAATCGCCTAACAGAAAGGAGCCGCCGACAGTTAAGCCTTTTGGGAAAATGACAGTGCCGCCCGAAGATCTGTCGTTGCTTCCTAATGGAATCACGCTGCACAGTTTTAGTGGAGGCGACCAGCCTATTTGTAAACTGAGCATAGCATTTCATGGAGGAATCAGAGAAATAGGTTCGGAAGCAACTGCCAATATGGTGTTGTCGCAGATTTTTGAAGGTGCCGGCAACAAAACTGCGTCCCAAATAGCCGATATATTGGATTATAACGGGGCAAGAATCGGGGTGAGAAGCCAAGTGCATCATAGCGTGCTCGATGTGTGGATGCTGAACGAGAGGGTGCCTCAAATTCTGGATTTGCTCAAAGAGTGTATCTCAAGTCCGGCATATCCGCAAAACGAACTCGACACAGCCAAACTGCGCGCTACAGCGGCGTTTCTTTCGAGCAGGGAAGATGTGGCCACCCTTGCCGGCGAAGCACTTACCAAACTCATATATGGCGAGGGTCACCCGCTTGCCCGGCCAATGTCGGAAGAAGCAATAGCTTTGGTAGACAGAGCCGGTCTGCAGGCGGCACACAGACGCTTGCTTGTGCCTGAAAACACCGATGTGTTTTTGTCGGGAATGATTGACGGAGAAGTAGAAAGGGCAGTGTATGATTTTTTGTGCGAGCTGCCTTCTCTTGGGCCTTCGTTTAAGCCCGTATTCGAGCCGATACGTCCTGAAGAACCCGGCAAAAAGGTATATGTGGGAATGGAAGGCGCGCTTCAAGATGCCATAATGGCGGGGCTTCCGGCACCAGGACGCGACAGCGAGGACTATTCGTCGCTAAGGTTCACAATAATGGCTCTTGGAGGTTATTTCGGCAGTAGGCTTATGACGAACATACGCGAAGACAAAGGATTGACCTACGGCATATCGGCATCATTGCTCGGGAACCATGAAGGTTCATATATGACAATCGGCGCGCAATGTGACGGTGCGTATACGGAGCGTGTGCTCGATGAAATATACGCCGAGATGCGAGGCTTGGTATCTAATCCGCCCAAGGACGACGAATTGCGTCGGCTCAAACTGCATGCCGCGACAAATCTTGCAGAAATTCTCGATACTCCGGCAGGGATAATGGGGTATTATGCAAATAGGCTGTTTGTAGGAACCCCTGACGATTATTTCGCGCGACAGCAGGTTGCTATCAACGCTCTAACTCCTGAAATTATAGCTGCCATGGCAGAGAAATATCTTCAGCCGGAGAATTTGCGCGTTGCCATATGCGGTGATTATGACAGACGAAGTTAGCACATCCCGTAGAATCGCCCTCCAAGCCTCGTAAACACTTATTCACATTTTTGCTTGGCTCAAATTCACAAATTTTCAGTATTTTTGCAGCAAAGAAAACACATAAGCTTCATTAGATGAAAAAGAGTGCTTTACAGAAAGCCCGTGCGGCTTACAAGCCTAAATTACCAGTTGTATTAACAAGTGCTGTTAAAGTAGTGGAAGGTCGCCCGACAGAGTCCGTTGCTGACCAAGCTGCTATCAAAAGTCTGTTCCCCAATACTTACGGTCTTCCCGAAATCCGTTTTGAAAAGAATCCCGCTCCCGCTCCCGGCAAGCCTGTCAATGTGGGTGTAATTCTTTCGGGTGGTCAGGCTCCCGGCGGACACAATGTGATCTGCGGTCTGTTTGACGGAATCAAGAAAATCCATCGCGACAGCCGCCTGTTCGGCTTCCTGATGGGTCCCGGCGGCCTCGTAGACCACAAGTACATCGAACTTACCGCTCCGATTATTGATGAATACCGCAACACCGGCGGTTTCGACATTATCGGTTCCGGACGCACAAAGCTCGAACGCGAAGAGCAGTTTGAAAAAGGTCTTATAATCATCAAAGAGCTTGGCATCAACGCATTGGTTATAATAGGTGGTGACGACTCTAACACCAATGCCGCAGTACTCGCCGAGTACTACAAGGCTCATAATGCCGGTGTGCAGGTTATCGGTTGTCCCAAAACCATCGACGGTGACCTCAAGAACGACGTTATCGAAACATCGTTCGGCTTCGACACTGCCACAAAGGTATACTCCGAGGTAATCGGCAACATACAGCGCGACTGCAACTCCGCTAAAAAATATTGGCACTTCATAAAGCTGATGGGCCGCTCCGCAAGCCACATCGCTCTTGAATGCGCACTGCAGACCCAGCCCAACATCTGCCTTATTTCTGAAGAAATAGAGCAGCGCGATATGAGCCTCGACCAGATTGTAAGCTATATTGGCGATATCGTTATTGCACGTGCTGCCGACGGCAATAATTTCGGAACAGTCCTCATCCCCGAGGGTTTGATCGAATTCATACCTGAATACAAGCGCCTTATTCGCGAACTCAACGAGCTTCTTGGTGCAAACAAGGCTGTTGTGAAGAATATGAATTCCGAAGACCTCACAGCTTTCATTCTTGGCAACCTCTCTGCCGAAAACGTGGCTGCGCTTAAGAAACTTCCTGAAGAGGTTTCTCGCCAGCTTATGCTCGACCGCGACCCGCACGGCAATGTACAGGTATCGCTTATCGAAACAGAGAAGCTCCTTAGCGGCCTCGTTGCCGACTATGTGGCTAAGTCTGAAGCGTTCGCCGCTGCCAAGGGCAAATTTTCGGCATTGCACCACTTCTTCGGCTATGAAGGCCGTTGCGCAGACCCGTCGAACTTCGACGCCGACTACTGCTACTCGCTCGGCTTCAATGCTGCCGCGCTTATCAATGCCGGTGTGACAGGCTATATGTCTTCGATCAGAAATCTTGTGAAGCCTGCCGTTCAGTGGATTCCCGGTGGTATTCCCATCACTATGATGATGAATGTGGAGCGTCGTAACGCCGAAGACAAACCTGTAATCCAGAAAGCTCTCGTGCGCCTCGATGGAAAGCCCTTCCTCAAGTTCGCAGAGCAGCGCGACAGCTGGGCTCACAACACGTGCTATGTATATCCCGGCCCGATCCAGTACTTCGGCCCTTCAGAAGTATGCGACCAGCCGTCGATGACACTCAAATACGAACATCAGGGTAAATAATTACCCTCGCTCGACAAAGCATATTCAATCCTTCTTATCAGCTTGCATTCCGCCTACAGTACACATGGCTGTAGGCGGAATTTTTATGCTATTTCATAGATATGATAAAAGCCCGCCGACAGCGGGCTTTTGCGTTGATAATTCTATTGTTACATCTTGAGTAGCGAGGAGCCGGTATCGGAATTGTTGAGTGTCCGTCGGCCGGATCTAAATATAGAGCCGAAGTCGGCCGAGTAACTTGCGGAAAATACGACCATGTTGGCGTTATCTTTGATGTAGCGGTCTTTTATCGACGGATTGATTGCAGAGTAATTCCACGAAGGATATTGTGTCCCTCGAGTTTCAAACATATACATCCACGAGGCGCCTATGGTCCAATGCTTGTTCGGGCGATATTCTACCTGAAGCATATCGCCATTCTCGTCCTTGCCAACGGACTGCCCCGATAGATACTTACCGGGTAGTTTTCGCCAGTAGGATATTGTCACCGGGCCTTTGTTCCACCAAAGCGACAGGCTTCCGGAAATAGCCGTAAGGCTGTGTGCCCATTCTGTTTTTAACTTGGTGTTATAGTGCTTGAGGCTTATGTTAAGACTCGCCCCAAAGCCTGCGATATCACTCAGTTTCACATACAAGCTCCCGGATGAACGACGGAAGGTATCGTAGTTCATACTTTGCGACAAGAATAAGCCATTGCCGAGGTAGCGAAGATCGCTAGTGGCGGGGTTACGTGTGTTCAAGCACGAAAGCATAAGTGTTGTGCTTAGCTTTTTATGTGTGTATGATCCTAATAGCTGATAATTGTAGTATTCAGATACTTTAAGGTTGGGATTACCGTTGGACACAAGGTATGGCGACGTCTGCTGAGGGTGGTCTGTCAACGAGGAGATTCCGGGTATCGACGGTGAGTATCTGAATGCGGCCTGCAGGCTCCATTTGTTGTTGATGGTCCAACTCGCCTGCGCCTGGCTGATATTACGAATAAAACTCCTTTTGTTCAAGTCGTTTTTTACCCAAAACATTTTTAAACCGCTCGATAGAGATACATATACCTTGTTGAACTGATGTCCGAGTCGGGCATATATATAATTGTTGTTCTCCGTAAGCACCGGAGCATAATCAGAAGAAATATATTGATTTCGACTGTGCGATACGGTGTTCTGGTATCCGGCCGAAAGAGATGTGGCATCATTGAAAGAATGAGTGAAATTCGCTTCTGTAATAAGAGAGCGCCTCCGATTATCTACATTCATAATATATTCTTCAGTCGATTCGGCATCGTAGACATACTTATTGTCGCGTCTGTAGTCATCTGAAGACAGTGTTCCAACTGCCTGTATCTCGAGCGTGTTTCGGTCGTTGAAATCGTGGCGGAAAAACAAGTCAAGCGATGGTGAGAGCTGCGCGCTTTTGGCCAGCATTAGTGTATTATATTCGCCAATCTGTGTGTCGATGGTGGTGCCTGTATACCGTCGCTTGCTTGATGATATTGCCGCGTTTAGTGTTGCCGAAAATAATGTGGACTTGTTCGGGGTGAAGTTGTATTTGAATGATATGGGATTCATCAGATAGTTGAACGGATTACGGTCCTTTTCGATAAGATTGACCTTACAATCATTCCCTACAAATGATTGCTCTGTGACGTCATACACGTCTTGATAATTGCGCCATGACGGATTGTAAGATAGAGAGAATTGCGACTCACCCTGATGATACGAGGCCTTTATATCAGCATCTAAAAACCCGGTGGTCGGGCAGCCTCTCGTCCAGCCATAGAACGTGCCACCGTCAGTACGTCGGCGCAACGTGACGCTAAGAAATCCGCTGCAACCACGGTCTGCATATCGAGCGGGAGTAATACGGGAAAATTCCACTTTCTCGATATCTGCTGGAGGTATTGAATTCAGATCGGAAATAGAGGAGGGCACCCCGTTGACCAGAATCATTGGCGTGGCTCCGTCCACGCTTAACGTGCGATTGATAACGTTTGTTTCCAATCCCGGGAGTGGTAGCTTCTCAAACAGGCTTATGGCTGTAGACGACGCTTTTATATCCGATGACGCAGGATATACGATGGTTCGGCCACGCACATTGTATTGCGATTTGGACGTAACAGTAAGCTCATCGAGATTGATGCTTTCAGTGAGCAAAACCTGTCCTAAGTCGAGGTTTTTTGTTCCCGGAGCAATCAATATTTCCGTTTCGCTGAATCCGGCTAATGAAAAACGAAGAATCACCTCATCATTCTTTTCGGTGGCGATTGTAAAAGCCCCCGAATGGTCGCTGACCGACTTCTGAACGAGCATATCTCCAGAATACAACCTGCATAATACTCCCGGCAACGCTGTTGTGTCATTTTCAACAGCAATTAGGCCCTTTATTTCTCTTGCCTGGGTAACATTGTATGCTGCAAGTGCAAATGCCAGAATCAAGCACTTATTCATATTAGATTTATAACGTTTAGAATATATATATGAAGAGCATATTCGCACTCCTCATATTATATGACGTTAAATGAAGCCCTATTGTTACACGCAACAGAAAGATTCAGTTTGCCAATATCATTTATCGGAAGAAAACACCTCGAAACTGCTGTCGGTATACAGGACAATAATGGACTTTATGCGTTTTCCATCTTTCACATCGGGATTGCCATTTGCGGATTCGCTATTGCTCGAAGATGGCATTTGCAGAGGCATAACAATATCGTTGAATAAATCGGCTTGTGTTCGCTTCCTTTCCTCCGGAGCAGACGCGCTTCGCGCTGGCTCAATTGGTTGCTGTAGACGGTCTATTTCGTTTCGGACGGCGTTTTTTTCCGAATATTGTGCACTTGAAAGAGGTTCTATCATAGATTCAACGCCGAAATAATCTTCGTCAAATCCCGGCAAGAGTATTTCTGATTGTTGGGAATCAGAAATTTGACTGTCTGTATACGCTTTGTTTTGCGGATCTTGACGCTCTGAGATTTCAAAATTTGATGAGCTCAGCATATCTCCTTGGCCAAATAGCAGCCATGTAATGTTTAGCTGGGGAAAGCTCTCGTATAGCTTTCTCAGGAGAGTGTCGCTTACTGATTTGTTGCGTCCATGAACAAGCTGCGATAAAGTTGGGCGAGGTATGCCTGCCTTATCAGCAAACTGGGAATTGCTGTAGCCAAGATAATCTATAAAACTTTTCAATCTACCTATAACGGTTGCGTCTTCGGCCATATTTTTAGAGAATTGAGCGTGAATTTGACGATGCAAATGTAAAAACTAAAATTGATAAATGCAAATTTTATGCTGTGAATATGTATTTACAATTATAACTAAAGGGTGTTTGCAATGTGCAATTGTGCCATTTTGAGTCGTAAGAGATATCCGGCAATAATGGGGTAGGGTGCAGAATAAGGGTGAATTTATCTATTGTATAAATATAGATTATATCTGCTATTAGTGTTAAAATCAGCTATATATGTCTACCGCAATCGGGCGATCGCCCTTCCGGGTGCATTTGATACATATAGTTAAACTAATACTATGGATTTTGTATGTATTTGGCTGGGTTTTAGCCGAGTGTGTAAAACGTTAATATGTGTTTATTGCTAAAATAGACGGGTTGTTGCGAATTGCAAACGCACCAGTGCTGGGGATTCGCGTCCAGCTGATTCGCAAAAACGCACTGCTATGCACATTTGTGATTTACAATAATAAATTGCCGAATTTGTAGGGATTTAAATTTCCGATATTCAACTGCAAATTATCCTGCCTAAGCCGCTGTTTGTGTTTGTGAATCGTGTTCGAAATCTTAAATCAGTGCGGCCTATTTCGACTTCACAACGCCAAATTTCAAAATCTGTGTACTATTGACAATTATTTTACAAATAGAACATTCTGGAGAGGTGTCGTGTTTCGATTATCTGAGGTTAAATACCATCTATATATCTTTATTTTAAATAATTACAACACACTTAGGGGTATTTAAACACGAAAATTCCCATACGCTAAACTGTGTAAAAATTACAAGAACATCAAAAAATCCACTGTTCCACCTTAATTTGTCCAACATAGGCGGCTCGACGACGTAGCTTCTTAAGAAGTGATTATGCCTTTTGATAGGACATCTGAAGATTCAAAATGCAGCCGCGGGAAACACTGGAAATAGACATGGCGGCGGGAACGCATCTGCACAAACCGACACACCCCTCGGTAGATTATTCACAAAAGCCTTGTGGCTGTTACGCGAGGAGGACTGGTCGCCAAGGCAGATTTCAGGCCACCTCCGCCTTGAAGGGCTGAGAATCAGCCATGAACGTATATGTCAGATAATATGCGCAGATGAAACGTAAGGACTGAGGAAGCATTGCCGGCACAAACTTAAATACCGAAGGCACAAAGGCTGTAAACGCAAGCCGTCGGGCCGGGCGATTATTCCCGACCGTGTATCCATACATCATCGTCTGCCAGAGGCTGTTCCTGCAGACAAAACTGACTTGGCGTTTGCAGTTTGCACAAATCAGCGCATTTCGCAATACTCCGTTCAGGAAAAAGTATAAGGTAAAAGCTACTCAAGAAGAGAGCAGTAGTTAAATCCCAACTCATCTATTTAACATAATACATATTATAAAACAAATAAAGACTGCCAAAATAGCGCGTCGTTAAAAGAGAAATTTCTGCATCTATGTAATTTTTAGCTTTGCTCTGCGTCATATATCTGTATTGCTTCAAAACCTGTAGTATGCTATGGCAGATCGAATGACCGACAAAGAAACTCGTTTCATCGCTATGACCGCTTCTTATAAAGAAGTCATAGCAAAGGTCTGCTATATATATGTGTCGCCATATGCGTCGTTCGACGATTTGTATCAAGAGGTGCTGATAAATTTATGGCAAGGGCTTGACAGCTTCCGTGGCGAAGCAAAACTATCCACGTGGATTTATCGAACAGCCATCAACACCTGCATAACATGGCATAGACGAAATCAGAAGTATGCCTCCTCTACCAGTCTTGAGAATCTTGTTGCAGAGCCTATCGATGATAGCTCCGGCGCTCAAAAAATCGAGCAATGGCAATTACTCCAGCAGCTGATATCACATCTCGGCCCAATTGAAAAAGCCATCATAACTATGTGGCTCGACGAGCGTAGCTATGATGAAATCGCTGCCGTCACAGGCTTGTCCTCCGGGAATATTGCCGTGCGCATACATCGTATTAAACAGAAATTATCAGAGATGGCAGCCAAAAGCCATCAAACGGAAATATGAATATCGACGAATTAAAGACTCAGTGGCAAGAACTACGTCTGCGGGTCGACAAACTCGAAGACAATAATGCCCGGTTAGCACATCAGCTGGCCGCAGGGAAAGCCGTTAACTACAAGCAACAACTTGCAAAAACATTTCAGAGAGGCATTGTCGTAAGCTGTGTCTTGCCCATATTGGCGCCTCTCGTGGTTACAGTGCTTAACTTTCCATTATGGATAGCCATATGTTATGCGCTATTCGGCGTAATAATGGTCTGTGGGAACATTTGGATTCGCAACTATATTATGAAAGCAGATTATATGTCGCTTCCTGTCTTGCAAGCATTGGAAAACGCCATCAATCTAAAGTTTCGTATGCGGCGCCTCAGAATATTGTCTGTGACAATCGGCTCCGGGGTTATATTGTCGATGTTAGTAGAAATTATATACAAGACAGATACTGCGATAACAACTGGATTCGTGGTCGGATTAGTTATCGGTACGATATTAGGAATTATAAAATGGCGGGAACAGTCGCGTCTGAGTCGTCAAATAATCGAAGAGTTGCGAAATGCAGACCGCCCTACCCTGTCTGATTTCGACTGATTTTGATAGACGCACAGTTAATCTATGTTAAGAGCCTTGCTTATTTCTATGAGATGGCGTAATTTTGTACTCCTTAGCTCATTAAAGCTACATACTATCGGGGCTGACCGGTTTTGACAGCGTGTAGAAGTGGTGGGTAAGCGTGCAGAGCTTTGAGGTCTACGCTCTTTAATATCAGGCTTCGAACAATTTAAATGGCGAAAATAACTACGCTCTTGCTGCCTAATCGAAGTACAGTAGATTACGCTTAATCCCCGCAACAGTTGCAGGGACAAGACATCGCCCGATGGCCCAATTTCCGAGGCTTA